>ERZ773035.1769-NODE-1769-length-14997-cov-3.988154_pt1 | contig 14997 bp, 14 predicted proteins | sample MGYA00511487_ERZ773035 | MGnify/ENA primary metagenome ERZ773035 (study PRJEB29015, sample SAMEA2737985) | human oral metagenome | biome: human oral; feature: human-associated habitat; material: dental | place: China | collected 2024 ...
CCTGCCGCGCCTGGCCGATGGCGGGCATGAGCCTGACTTGCGCGCCTTCTGGCAAAACCGCTGGCAAGGCGCCAGCCTGCTGATTTGCGGCACGCCCGACCCTTTTTATGGCCCCGCCGCCATGAGCGCGCTGCAAGCCGCCGTGCGGGGCGCGCCGCCGCCCTTGCCCCTGCCCGGCGCGGGCCACTTTAGCTGCGCCACGGCAGGGCGCGAAATTGCACGCCTGGCGCTGGCGCGGCTGGCGCAGCCCGCGCAATGGGCCAAAGACTGAACGCGTTTTTCCCGGTTTTCTGGCCGCGCCGGGCAAAAAAAGTTTTGGCGCGCCTGGCGGGCTGTTTTCATTTCCGGCTTGATCAAAGCGCATTGTTTTGATGCGCGACTGACTGGCGCCAGGCGCACAATCTGCGCCTTTTTACGCCGCCAGCGGCTGGCGGCGCGCTCCCACGCCATGCGCACGCCTGCCATCAATTCCAAAGTCATCGCCACCTTGCCCATCTTCTGCTGCGTGATGCTGGCTTGCGGCTTTGTGTGGGCCGTGCGGCAGCCCGCGTGGACGATGCCGCTGGTGCTGGGCGTGATTGCGGGCGGCCTGGTCGATCTGGACAACGGGCTGACGGGGCGCGTGCAAAACATCGTGCTGACGGCGCTGGCCTTTTCTTTTTCTTCGCTGCTGGTGCAGACGATGCTGGGCACGGGGCTGCCGTTTATCGTGACGATGACGGCGCTGACTTTCTTGTTCACGGTGCTGGGCACGCTGGGGCTGCGCTACCGCACCATTGCCTTTGGCGCGCTGGCGGTGGCCACTTACACCACGCTGGCCTATGCGCCGCAGATGCCCTGGTTTCTGAATCCGCTGCTGATTTTGTGCGGCACGCTGCTGTACAGCAGCGTCACGCTGTGCCTGCACGTGGTCTTTCCGCACCGGCCCGTGCAAGACAGCATGGCCGCCGCTTTTGCCGAGCTGGGCGGGTATTTCGACGCCAAGGCCGCTTTTTTCGACCCCGACGAGGCCGAGTGGCTGGAAGACGGCCCGCGCCTGGCGCTGGCGCGGCAGAACACGGCGGTGATCAACGCCTTCAACCAGTGCCGCAGCGCCTTGTTCTACCGCATGCGCGGCCAGCACCGGCACCCGCGCACGGCGCGCATGCTGCGGCTGTATTTCATTGCGCAAGACGTGCATGAGCGCATCAGCTCCACGCATGCCGATTACCGCGAGCTGGCCGAGAGCCTGAAAAACACCGATCTCATCTTCCGCATTCACCGCCTGCTGGAATTGCAGGGGCAGGCCTGCCGTGACGTGGCTTCCAGCCTGCGCGCCGACATGCCCTACGCCTACTCCGCGCGCCTGCAACGCGCCATGACGGGCTGCCAGCAGTCGCTGCGCGTGCATGCCCGAAGCCGCCGGGTGGAACAGGCGGATCAGGCGGAGCAGGGCGGTCAGGCCGACCAGCTCCACGCGCTGCAAAGGCTCATGGACAACCTGGCGGGCATTGACTACCAGCTCAGCCACATTGAAAGCGCCGCAGACGCCGCCTTTGGCGAAAACTCCGACAAAACCCGCATCGCCGCCCAGGAGCAAGACGGCCCGCTGCTGCACGCCCTGCGCGCCATGCGCGGCCAGCTGAACATGCGCTCGCCGGTGTTTCGCCACGCCGTGCGGCTGTCGCTGGTGGTGGCCCTCTCGTGCACGGTGGTGGAGCTGCTGCATCTGAATCTGGGCTACTGGATCTTGCTGACAGCCCTGTTCGTGTGCCAGCCCAACTATTCGGCCACGCGCAGCCGGGTGAACCAGCGCATCGGCGGCACCATCGCAGGCGTGCTCGTCGGCTCCGTCGTGCCCTGGTTCACGCCCACGGTGGAAACCAAGCTGGGCATCATCGTGCTCACCACCACGCTGTTTTTTCTGATGCGCAACTACAAATACAGCTGGTCCACTTTCTTCATCACCATCCAGGCGCTCACCAGCCTCTCGCTCATGGGGGTGGACATCTACGCGGCCATGCCCGTGCGCATCATCGACACCATCACCGGCGCGGCCATCGCCTGGGCCGCCGTGCACTTTCTCTGGCCCGACTGGCGCTACCTCAGCCTGCCCGCCAGCGCCAGCGCCTCCATCGCCAGCAACGGCGCGTATCTGGAACGCATCATCAGCCAGCTTGAAAACGGCGTGGACGACGATGTGGCCTACCGCAGCGTGCGCCGCCTGGCGCACGAAAAGGCGGCCGCCTTGAGCAGCGCCATCTCCGACATGAGCAGCCAGCCAGGCCGCCACAGCCCGCAAATGCAGGGCGCGGGGCTGAACCTGCTGAAAACCAGCTACGCGCTCATTGGCTACATCTCCGCCCTGGGCGCTTACCGCAGCCAGATTGCCCAGGAGGCGCGGCAGGAAGCCAGCGCCGCCGGACAGCCGCCGCAAACGCAGCCCTCACCCGCCGCGCCTGAAACGCCTGAAGCGGCAGCCGCGCCGCAAGCGCCCGAAGCACCCGAAGCGCAAGCCTTCACCCCCCTCTTTTTCGACACCGCCCGCCAAACGGCCCAGCTGCTGCAAGCCCTGCCCGGGCTGGACGACAGCGCCTTTGCCGCCGCCAGCGAGCGCATCCAAAGCGGCGTACGCGCCTTGCGCGCGCGCGTGCAGGGCCGCCGCCCCAACAGCGTGCTGTGGCAGCAGCTCTCGCTCATTACCCGCCAGCTCGCGCCTTGCCGCCAGATGCTGAAAAGCATGACGCTGCCCAGCGAAGCCGGGCCAACCGCGCCGCTCCAGAAGCCGTAGCGCCCAGCCCGCGAGGCGCAAAGGCGCGTTGACATGAGCTGGAAATAGGCCGCTACGGTGCGACTTTGTGCTCCTGTATTCATAGCTAAATGTCCTAGTAGGAACTGCGCAGGATGGCATTTCAGCCTCTTAGATTTGCTTCTGTTTTTGATGTTGATCGAGGGATAGAGCCAGCGATTTGGCTTCGCCGCTGCTAGCGCTTGTCTGCCTTTGACTTACAACGTGGCCTGCTTGAGGTGGTCCGTGAACAGGCCGCGCCTGCTGCCTCTGTAACATTCGTTTCTTTGACTGCCGTCTCGCGCGCCTTGCCATGACCTCGCCCACGCCTTCTTCTTCTGCCGCCCTTTCCGCCCCTTTGCCCGCGCTGGAGCGCATCCGCGCCGATGTGCAGGCCATGCACGCTTACCTGGTTCAGTCTTCCGAAGGGCTGCTGAAGCTGGACGCCATGGAAAACCCCTACGGCTTGCCGCCCGACTTGCAGCAGGCGCTGGGCGAGCGGCTGGGGCGCGTGGCCATCAACCGCTATCCGGGTACGCGCTTCAATGACCTGAAAGCGGCCCTGGCTCGCCACGCACGCCTGCCCGAGGGCTGGGCGCTGATGCTGGGCAATGGTTCGGACGAGCTGATCACCCTGCTGGCGCTGTGCTGCTCGCGGCAGGACGGCGAGCAGCCCGCCGCCATGCTGGCGCCCATGCCCAGCTTCGTGATGTACCCGCTGGCGGCGCACCTGCATCACATGGACTTTCACGCCGTGCCGCTGCGGCCCGACTTTCAGCTGGATGAAGCGGCCATGCTCGCCGCCATTGAATCGCTGCGCCCCGCACTGCTGTGGCTGTCACACCCCAACAACCCCACGGGCACGCTGTGGGACGAGGCAGCGATGGCCCGCCTGATCGAGGCGCAGGGCCGCGCAGGCGGCATTGCAGTCATTGACGAGGCGTACCAGCCCTTTGCTGCGCGCACCTGGCTGGACGCCGCGCGCCAGCGCCCCGCCGAGCACGCGCATGTGCTGGTGATGCGCACCTTGAGCAAATTCGGCCTGGCCGGCGTTCGCGTGGGCTATCTGATGGGCGATGAGCGCCTGATCAGCCAGATTGACAAAGCCCGCCCGCCCTACAACCTGGGCAGCCTGAACATTGAGTGCGCGCTCTTCGCGCTGGAGCACGCCAGCGTGTTTGACGAGCAGGCCCGGCTGATTCGCCAGGAGCGCGAGCGCCTGCAAGCCAGCCTGCACCGCCTGCCCGGCACGCGCCCTTACCCCAGTGAAGGCAACATGGTGCTGCTGCGCGTGGCCCCTGAGGGCGCGCCCGCCAGCGAGGCCGCCGCCTTCGCCCGCCGCGTGTTCGAGGGCATGAAGACGCGCGGCGTGCTGGTGCGCGATGTATCAGCCATGCACCCCATGCTGGCGGGCTGCCTGCGCCTGACGGTGGGCAGCGCCAGCGACAACGCGCGAATGCTCGCCGCCCTCACGGCCGCGCTGGCTGACGCCCTGAATGCGGCCATTCAGCCCGCCTGAATGAATGCAAAACGGAATGAAAGCGCGGTGGGATCGATGCCATCAAGCAGGCAATATCTCGATTTTGTGCTGGACCAATTATCGGAAGCCGAAGGCATCAGCCACCGGGCCATGATGGGAGAGTACATTATTTACTGCCGAGGAAAGGTTATCGGCGGCATTTACGATAACCGGTTTCTCGTCAAGCCGGCGAAATCGGCGCAATCGCTCATGCCCAATGCGCCGCGTGAAATACCTTACCCGGGCGCAAAAGCCATGCTGCTGGTGCAGGAGCTTGAAAACCGGCCCTTTCTGGCCCGGCTGGCGGCCGCCCTGCATGATGAATTGCCTGCGCCCAGGGCAAAATCCAAAAAGAAGACCGCCTGCCGCTGAAAACGCAAGCCCGTCAAAATGGAGCGCCGTCAAAATAAATTTCCGCCTGAATATTTTGACCGGCATTTTTCAATAATCTGAATCACGATGAAATCATGAATACTGCCCGCACCGCCGAAATCACCCGCCACACCGCCGAAACCCGCATTGCCGTGCGCCTGAATCTGGACGGCGCAGGCCGCGCCAGGCTGGCCACCGGCATCGGCTTTTTTGACCACATGCTTGATCAAATCGCCCGCCACGGCCTGATTGATCTGGACGTGGACTGCGCGGGTGATTTGCACATTGACGGCCACCACACCGTGGAAGACGTGGGCATCGCCATCGGCCAGGCGCTCAAGGCCGCCGTGGGCGACAAGCGCGGCATTGCCCGCTACGGCCATGCCTACGTGCCGCTGGACGAAGCCTTGAGCCGCGTAGTCATCGACCTTTCAGGCCGCCCTGGTCTTTTCGCCCACCTGCCGCTCACCAGTGCAATGGTGGGCCAGTTCGACACGCAGCTGGTGCGCGAGTTTTTCCAGGCCCTGGCCAATCACGCCTTCATCACCCTGCACATCGACAACCTGCGCGGCGACAACGCCCACCACCAGATCGAAACCGTGTTCAAGGCTTTTGGCCGCGCCCTGCGCATGGCCGTGGCCCCTGACCCTCGCGCGGCAGGCAGCGTGCCTTCCACCAAAGGCAGCCTGTGAGGCCAGCCTTGCGCGCGGCTATCCGGCGCTCCTTGCGTCATTGATGCAGGGCACACGACATGGAGCCAGACAGCGCGCGTTCCGTCCGGCTTCCGCCTTGCCATTCAAGTCCTTCGCCTTTTCTCCTTGAAATCGAATTCCACAAAAGCGGTGGCAAAGAAGCTGAATGCCAGAATGGTTTGCAAAAAATGACGGCTAACAAACTCCGCAAACAAAACAGCCATAAACGAAACATACATATTGCAAGGAATAAATATTACGTATAGCCTTCGGACTGCCCGAATGTCAGGGTTTTGCCATCAAGGAGCAGGCCATGAACGGAATATCCGGCGCTGCTTCCCGCCGCAGCCTTCAATCCCTGCCCGATGCGCCCCGGCCCACCGGCGCAGACGACCCGCAGCCAGCCCCCAGCCCTTCCGCGCCCGGCAACAGCCAGACGCTCACGCGAATGGCGCGCGATGCCCGCCCGCCCCTGGCAGGCCAGCAGCAAGCCGCAGCGGCAAACGCCAAAGGCGCGGCAACCGGCGCCTCCCAGCTCAACATTGACGACAAAGGCCACGTCCAGCATGAAAGGGTGCTGCTGAAAACGGCAGCAGGGCGCGAAACCATCAGCCCGAAGATTGAGCGCGGAGAAATGCCAGAGGTGAATGGGCTGATCGTTCACCAGACCCAGTCTCCTTCAGTCAATTCAACCTTGAACAGCTACGCAAAGGACAAGGCCAATGGCGCCCACTTTCTGATTGACAAGGACGGAACCATTTACCAGACCGCTTCGCTGAATCAGACAACAAACCATGTAGGGCCACTCAGGAGCCGCTGCGCGCAAGAAAAAAGCTGCTCGCCTGAAGAAACGAAGCTGAATCAAAAACATGACCCAAAAGGAGAAGCCCAGCGGGAAAGGGAAAAACAGGCTGGCGACCGTTTTCCTTCCAATAGCGACTCCATTGGAATCGAGCTGGTAGGCATGTCTTACAAGGCCAAGAGTTACCAGGAAACCAGCAATCCGGACGGCAGCTTCAATTTTTTAGTAACCACAGAGAAAGGAAAGATTCTGAAATATGAGAGCCTGTCGGCTGATGTTGCCAGTCAGATGCGGGAAGAAATCAAGAAAAGTAAGTCCGGGAAAGACTATTCTGTGTTCGAGCAGGTCACAAGCCAGCAGAATGAGTCCCTTCGATGGCTGACGCAGCAGCTTCGCAGCGAATATTCAATACCAGAGTCGGAAGTTTTTGCTCATCCGACGGTTTCCCGCAAAACGGGTTCGCAAGCGCTGACCGCGCAGTGGAGATAAACCGTCATGAATTTCAGATGGCTACTCTGCCTGCCTTTCATTCTGACGCCTGGCGTCATGTCTTTGGCTCAGCAAATACCTGATTACGATAATTGCATAGAAATCGGGGAAGAGGATTTTACCGACGATACGATCACGCTATGCCCCTCATCACTGCCGCCCATCAAAACCATTCATGTGGAACGTTATAGTGAGAGCAAAGAGGGCGCGGGGGAGCCGGATTGCAGTACATTCAGGCCGGATGCCGCTACGGTGCGGCGCTATTTCTCAAGAGCGCAGCAAATTAGCCGCCGAGAGTGGATGCATGAGATAACCATGGTTACATGCAACGCCTCCGGCACAATGACGCTGCAAGACGGACGTAAAGCGGAATGGGGCCTTAGACCCAGCCGCTCAGCCAGCGTCAGTATTGAAGGAGAGCCATACCAGGAATACTTCTTCTTTTGCTCGAAAGCGGATTGCGGTTTTCCACCATTCTGGTGACAAGCGGCTATTTCAACAATCGCCTTCATGTGGTGCGTGAAGGCGATTTTTATTGGGATAATGGGGCCAAAATTTGCATATACAGACCATGCGGATTGACTTCTCTTTTTGATATGCCATGACCTCTACTTCTGTCGCCATTGTTGATTACGGCATGGGCAATCTGCGCTCCGTGGCGCAAGCCGTGCTGCATGCCGCACAGGGTCTGCCCGTGAGCGTGGCCGTTACCAGCCAGCCGCAGGCCGTGCGCGATGCCGCGCGCGTCATCCTTCCCGGCCAGGGCGCCATGGGCGACTGCATGGCCGCCTTGCGAGCCAGCGGCTTGCAAGAAGCCGTGCTGCAAGCTGCTGCCAGAAAACCGCTTCTGGGCATTTGCGTGGGCATGCAAATGCTGTTGGAGCACAGTGCCGAAGGCCACACCGCCGCTGGCACGCCGGGGCTGGCGCTGTTGCCGGGTGAAGTGCTGAAATTCGACTTTGCGGGCCGCCGCGCGCCTGACGGCAGCGCCTACAAAGTGCCGCAGATGGGCTGGAACCGCGTGCGCCCCTGCACGCATTCAGGCATCCGGCACCCGCTTTGGGAAGGCGTGCGCAACCTGCCCGCGCCGGGCGAGAGCGGGGCCGCCCGGGCCGAAGAAGCGGATGGCGGCGAGCCGTGGTTCTACTTCGTTCACAGCTACTACGCCTGCTGCGCCCGCGCCGAAGACGTAGCGGGCCAGACCGAATATGGCGGCCTGCGCTTTGCCAGCGCCATCGCGCGCGGCAACCTGTTCGCCACGCAGTTCCACCCCGAAAAAAGCGCGGAACAGGGCTTGCGCCTGTTTCGCAATTTCCTGCGCTGGAATCCGTGAAGGCCGCGAGGGCGGCGCTCATTCAGCAGCGCGCCCGGAAAACGGACGAGTAAATGACTGTGCCTGCTCGCATTGCGCAGGGCATCTTGCGCCTTTCAGCATCCACATTCAGCGGGCCTGTGGAGCCGAGACTGCCAAGAATAAACACTGGTTTTTTCAGGTGTTTTTTCAGGTTTGCAGTGATGCTTCCTTGATTTTTTGAATAGACTGCGGATTTTCGGGTCATAGGCATATCTTTGCAGGATTCTCCGAATAAGCAGACAAACTTTCCGGCCTGGAATCCGCAGCAATATTCTGAAAATATCCATGAAGTATTCCGGCTTGGTATTTCATTGGGCGGCAGCGCCCGTCGCGCCCATGACCGGGCAAGCCCTGAACGGCCAGATGCGCCCCCCCCCAGTGCCAGCTGCGATAAAGTCGCCGCCGCCATTGGAGGCCAAGACAGCCGCGCCAATGGCAGGCAAAACCGGTGGCGGCGGCCTGCGCCGAAATCCGTGAAAGTGCAGACGCCCATTCAACGCCTTATTCGCTTTCATTCACCCCGTTCATTCAACCCGCTCAGGAGATTCAACATGGAAAACAATGCGCTCATTCAATACGGCTCCACGCAAGACAGCCGCACTTTCCACGCCGTGCGCCAAACCGAGCAAATCTGCGCATGGACGGTGCTGGGCATTGGCGGCTTTTTGCTGCTCGTGCTTATTGCCAATGTGCTCAGCTCGTTTTTCAAACATGGCATAGGCGAGGCCATTTTGGCGCTGCTGCTTGTGGGCGTGGTGCTGTGCCTGGTCTTTGTGGGCGTCACCAAGCTGCTGGAGCTGCTGGTTTCAAGCCCTGGAAGGCCGTGCGCTACAGCGCCTGCGCCAAGCGCATGGCCGCCGAGGCGCAGCAAAACGGCCTGCGCCCCGTCGCCGCCCATCAGTGGACATGGCCGCAGCCCGGCGTGCTGGCGCTGGACAGGCAGAACAACGCGCTGTTCGCCTGTGTCTGGGGCAACGGCTACGAGCGCTTGCTGCTTTCGCCGCGCGAAGTCATTGGCGTGAAGGTGGAGCGAGAGTCTGAAATCCATACCGATACGAAGCATGGCGGCAGCTTCGCCATCTTTTCCTCCGGCGGCTGGGGCTACCAGTTCGGCAGCCGCTCCAAGTCCAAGTCCGTCACCATTGAGCGCGCTTTTCTGGAGATTCACTACCAGCGCGAAGGCGCGGCCGCGCCCGGGTGGGTGGCCGTTCCTTATGGCGAGGAGCGCCGCGAGGCCGATTCAATGGCCGTGGCCATCCAGCAATGGCAGCGGCAGTAAGCCAGTCTGCCGGCCATTGGCGTGTTTCTTGCAGGAAAACACTCATTGCGCCCGCCGACGCGCGCGCCAGAATGCACCGGTTTTCTCTTCTTTCCCAGCAGCATCCATGCTTCTCATCCCCGCAATTGATCTGAAAGACGGCCACTGCGTGCGCCTCAAGCAAGGCGACATGGCCCAGGCCACCACCTTCAGCGAAGCGCCCGCCGACATGGCCGCGCACTGGCTGGAGCAAGGCGCGCGCCGCCTGCATCTGGTTGATTTGAATGGCGCCTTTGCCGGCAAGCCGCAGAACATGGCGGCCATTCGCGCCATCTTGCGGCAAGTGGCGGGCCAGGCGCCCGTGCAGCTGGGCGGCGGCATCCGCGATCTGGACACCATTGAAAAGTACCTGGACGCGGGCATCAGCCACGTCATCATCGGCACCGCCGCCGTCAAAAACCCCGGTTTTCTGAAAGACGCCTGCGCCGCGTTTGACAGCCACATCATCGTGGGCCTGGACGCGCGCGAGGGCAAAGTGGCCACCGACGGCTGGAGCCGCGCCACGCACCACGAAGTGACCGATCTGGCGCGCAAGTTCCAGGACTGGGGCGCGCAAAGCATCATCTACACCGACATAGGCCGCGACGGCATGCTCACCGGCATCAACATCGAGGCCACCGTGCGCCTGGCGCAGGCGCTTTCCATCCCCGTCATCGCCTCCGGCGGCCTGTCTTCGATGAGCGACATCGAACAGCTCTGCGCCGTGCAGGGCGAAGGCATTGAAGGCGTCATCTGCGGCCGCGCCATCTACAGCGGCGCGCTGGACTTTGCCGCCGCGCAGGCCCGCGCCGACGCGCTGTGCGCCAGCGCGGACAAGCCAGCGAGCGGCGCGGCCCGCGCGTGAGAGCCTGCTCGCAGCCCAGCCTTCATGCGCCGGGTTTAGGTTCAGCGCCTCATTTAGCTTCGCTTTTCATAGCATGAGGTCCTAGTGAAACCAGCGCGAGATGGCTTTTCGATGCCCTGAATTCGCTTCTGTTTCTGACGTTCTGCCGGAGCCTGCTCCTGGCCTGGCCGCGAAAAGCGGCCCGAAGTCCGCAACGCCCGGCCTGGAGCCGGCGAGTTTTCTTTCCCGGAGTGAAAGGAAAGGCAGACGCCCGCGCGGCAAGGACGGAAAAGAAACTGCAGCCCGGATTTGCTCCTGCTTCCATAGCATGGTGTCCTAGTGAAAAGGGCGCTGGGAGCATTTTTAACCCGCTAAATTCGCTCCTGCTTTTGATGCATTCCAGCAGGCAGCCTGGCGGCGGCCGGTGATAGTGGGGCTGAAAACCGGGCTGAAACTGGCGCGGCGGGCCTCTGGCAGCGGCCTGGGCCGGGCAAGCGCCTTCCTACAATCGCGCTCCATGCTTGATCCCCAACTCCTACGCAAAGACCTGGAGGGCGTGCTCCAGCGCCTGGCCACCCGCAAAAACCCGCAGCCTTTTCTGGACGAAGCGGCCTTCCGTGCGCTGGAAGCCGAGCGCAAAGCCATCCAGACCTGCACCGAAGAGCTGCAAGCGCAGCGCAACGCTGCCAGCAAGCAAATCGGCCAGCGCAAGGCCAAAGGCGAAAGCGCCGACGACCTGATGGCGCAAATGGCCGCCCTCAAAAGCGGGCTGGAGCAGTCCGCCGAACGCCTGGCCGCCATTCAGCAGCAAATGGAAGCACTGCTGCTGGCCGTGCCCAACCTGCCGCATGAAAGCGTGCCCGTCGGCGCCGACGAAACGCAAAACCTCGAAGTGCGCCGCTGGGGCGAGCCGCCGCGCTTTGCCTTTGCCGTGCGCGACCACGTGGACCTGGGCGCGCCGCTGGGGCTGGACTTTGAAACCGGCGCCAAGCTCTCCGGCGCGCGCTTTGCCTTTCTGCGCGGCCCCGCCGCCCGCCTGCACCGGGCGCTGGCGCAATTCATGCTCGACGTGCAAACGCAGCAGCACGGCTACACCGAGTGCTACACGCCCTACATCGTCAATGACCGGGCGCTGCGCGGCACTGGCCAGCTGCCCAAGTTCGAGGCCGACTTGTTCGCCGCCCAAAAAGGCGGGCAGGAAGGCCAGGCCGAGCCGATGTACCTCATCCCCACCGCCGAAGTGCCGCTGACCAACTACGTGCAAGGCGAAATCCTGGCCGAAGCCAGCCTGCCCCTCAAACTCACCGCGCACAGCCCGTGCTTTCGCTCCGAAGCCGGCAGCGCCGGGCGCGACACGCGCGGCATGATCCGCCAGCACCAGTTCGACAAAGTGGAAATGGTGCAAATCACCCACCCCGCAAAAAGCTACGAGGCGCTGGATGAAATGGTCGGCCACGCCGAGCATGTGCTCCAGCTGCTGGAGCTGCCCTACCGCGTGGTGCTGCTGTGCACCGGCGACATGGGCTTTGGCAGCGCCAAAACTTTCGATCTGGAAGTGTGGCTGCCCGCGCAAAACACCTACCGCGAAATCTCCTCCGTCAGCAACTGCGAGGCCTTTCAGGCGCGCCGCCTGCAAGCACGCTTCAAAACGGCGCAGGGCAAAAACGAACTCGTGCACACCCTCAACGGCAGCGGCCTGGCCGTGGGCCGCGCGCTGGTGGCCGTGCTGGAAAACCACCAGCAGGCCGACGGCAGCATCCGCATTCCCGCCGCGCTGCAACCCTATCTGGACGGCAGGCAAACGCTTCAGGCAGCCTGAGAACCTGCTCAGAAAACCCGCTCCGAGCGCCCTCTTTCCGCCGCCAGCCGCCTCGCCCGCATGGGAACAGGCGGCTTTTTTGCGCCAGCGGGCAGGGCAGAAAAGAGCGGAGAAACGGGTTCTGGCGCGCTCCGTTTGCCTGGAAAATACCAAAAAAGGAGCAAATCCAGAGGGGTCAAAATGCCGCTTTGCGCACGTTCCCCTAGGACCTCATGCTATGGATAAAGTAGCGAAATATCACGGTGCGCCCGCCGCCCGCTCCCGGCCTGCGGACAGGCTGGCGAAAAGCAGAAGCGCCAGGCCTTCCGCCACAGGGCCTGCGGCGGGGCGCACCCCTAGAATGCCCGCTTTTTCCCTCTACTGGACCCCCTCATGAGCCTCCAATGCGGCATCGTGGGCCTGCCCAACGTGGGCAAGTCCACTCTTTTCAACGCGCTGACCCGGGCGGGCATTGCCGCCGAGAACTACCCGTTTTGCACCATCGAACCCAACACCGGCGTGGTGGAAGTGCCCGACCCGCGCCTGAAACAGCTGGCCGAGGTGGTCAAGCCCGAGCGCGTGGTGCCCGCCATCGTCGAATTCGTGGACATCGCCGGGCTGGTGGCCGGCGCCAGCCAGGGCGAAGGGCTGGGCAACCAGTTTCTGGCGCACATCCGCGAGACAGACGCCATCGTGAACGTGGTGCGCTGCTTTGAAGACGCCAACGTGGTTCACGTGGCCGGCAAGGTCGATCCCATTGCCGACATCGAAGTCATCCAGACCGAGCTGTGCCTGGCCGATCTGGGCACGGTCGAAAAAGCCGTGCAGCGCTACACCAAAGCCAGCAAAAGCGGCAACGACAAGGAAGCCGCCGCCATGCTCAAGCTGCTGGAGCCGGTGCAGGCCGCCCTGAACGAAGGCCGCCCCGTGCGCACCCTGGCGCTCTCGCCCGAAGACCAGGCGCGCCTCAAGCCCCTGTGCCTCATCACCGCCAAGCCCGCCATGTTCGTGGGCAACGTCAGCGAAGACGGCTTTGAAAACAACCCGCTGCTGGCGCGCTTGCAGGAATACGCCGCCAGCCAAAACGCCCCCGTGGTGGCCATCTGCGCCAAGATGGAAGCCGACATGGCCGACATGAGCGACGAAGACAAGGCGCTTTTCCTCGAAGAAATGGGCCAGAACGAGCCGGGCCTGAACCGGCTGATCCGCGCGGCTTTCCGCCTGCTGGGCCTGCAAACCTACTTCACCGCCGGCGTCAAGGAAGTGCGCGCCTGGACGATTCACATCGGCGACACCGCCCCGCAAGCGGCGGGCGTCATCCACGGCGATTTCGAGCGCGGCTTCATCCGCGCCCAGACCATTTCTTTCGACGACTTCATCCGCTACCAGGGCGAGCAAGGCGCCAAAGAGGCCGGAAAAATGCGCGCCGAAGGCAAGGACTACGTCGTCAAGGACGGCGACGTGATGAACTTCTTGTTCAACGTGTGAGGGGACAAAGGAAGGGCCGCCATGCACGACATCATCTGCCCGCATTGCAGCAAGGCATTCAAGATTGACGAATCGGGCTATGCCGACATCCTGCGGCAGGTGCGCGACCGCGAATTTGACAAGCAGCTGCACGAGCGGCTGGAAATGGCCGAGCGTGAAAAGCAAACCGCCCTCAAGCTGGCCCGCAGCGAAGCGGCCAGCCAGTTGCAGCGGGCCGCCGCTGAAAAAGACGCGCAGATTCAGGCGCTTGAGGCCCAGTTGCAGGCCAGCGGCAAAGATCAGCAGCTGGCCGTGGAACAAGCGCGCCACGCTGCCGAAAAAGAGCGCGACGAACTGGCCCGCCAGCTGGCGCAGCAGCAACAGGCCCAGAAAGCCGCCGCGCAATTGGCCGAAGCGCGGCTGGCAAGCGCATTGCAGCAGGCCGCCGCCGAAAGCGCGGCGCAAATCCAGGAGCTGAAGGCCCGGCTGCAAAAGGCTGACGCGGCGCACGAATTGAATATTGCCAAGGCCGTCAGTGAAATGCAGCAGGAGCGCGATGCGCTGAAAAGCCAGCTTGAGCAGGCAGAGATGGCCAAAAAGCTGTCCGAGCAATCCCTGAAAGAACGCTACGAAATCCAGTTGAAAGATCGCGACGCGGCCATTGAGCGCCTGCGCGACATGAAGGCGCGCCTGTCCACCAAAATGGTGGGCGAAACGCTGGAGCAGCACTGCGAAACCGAATTCAACCGCCTGCGCGCAACGGCTTTTGCTCGCGCCTATTTTGAAAAAGACAATGACGCCAGCAGCGGCAGCAAGGGTGATTTCATTTTCCGCGAACAGGATGAATCAGGCGCGGAAATCGTTTCCATCATGTTCGAGATGAAAAACGAAAATGAAACCACGGCCACGAAGAAGAAAAACGAGGATTTTCTGAAAGAGCTGGACCGCGATCGCAACGAAAAGAAATGCGAATATGCCGTGCTGGTTTCGCTGCTGGAGCCCGATAGCGAGCTTTACAACGGCGGCATTGTCGATGTTTCGCACCGTTATCCAAAAATGTACGTGATCCGGCCGCAGTTTTTCATTCCCATGATCACGCTGCTGCGCAATGCGGCGCTCAATGCCGCCCAATACAAGGCCGAATTGGCGCTGGTGAAGGCGCAGAATGTGGATATTACGAATTTTGAAAACCAGCTCGAAGCTTTCAAGACCGCTTTTGGCAAAAACTACGATCTGGCTTCGCGGCGTTTTCAGACGGCGATTGACGAAATCGACAAATCCATCGACCACCTGCAAAAAACCCGCGATGCGCTGGTGGGCGCCGACCGCAATTTGCGTCTGGCCAATGACAAGGCGCAGGATGTGACCATCAAGAAGCTCACGCGCGGCAACCCCACCATGAAGGCCCGCTTTGACGAGCTGAAAAACCGCGAAAACCCGCAGGAGCCGCCGCGCGCAGGCTGAACCCGCCAGCCGATCACCCGCCAAGGCGGCGAGAGGAGCGAAAGCGGCTCCGGCGCGCCCCACGCGTTTGATCCGGAGCTGCACCTGTCCTTCTGACCCGGCCAAAGCGCCCAGACGCGGGCGTTCATTCCG
>ERZ773035.1770-NODE-1770-length-14988-cov-3.578049_pt1 | contig 14988 bp, 15 predicted proteins | sample MGYA00511487_ERZ773035 | MGnify/ENA primary metagenome ERZ773035 (study PRJEB29015, sample SAMEA2737985) | human oral metagenome | biome: human oral; feature: human-associated habitat; material: dental | place: China | collected 2024 ...
TAGGAGCTACACCCATAACGGTGTTCGTTCATTCGGAGCAAGTTCCGACTACTAACACTTCAGCACCGCCTCGTTTCAAGGCCATGACCTTTTCCGCCTGCCCCGGGCACTTACCCGGCAAGCCGCATCTGTATCGTCCATTAACTTCTACCATTCTCTTGCATCGTTCTTTGGAAACAACTTCGGCACCCATTGCTTCGGCAACCTGAGTCAGGCGTTCTTCCGAACCGCCGCATTCGCAAATGAGGATACCTGCCTTACGTTTTTCCTGCGGGAACGGCATTGCAACTAGGCAACCGCCGCTTGTTTTGGTAACCGGAGTTTCTTCCGATCCCGTTCTGCCCGTTTGAGGTCCGCCGACGACGATTTCACCGTGCGGGTTGATAAAACCGCCGGCACGTTCAATCAAGTCGCCCATAGGCGTTCCGATAGGAACGTCAACGAAGACGGATTCCTTGTGTGCTACACGGCCGGATACGGTAATATCTTTATCGATAACGGGCTTACGTTCTTCAATTGCCAAAGCAATATTCTTTAACGTTTCCGCATTGTCGATACAAGCGCCTACTGTACCGGGCAACTGACCGGGCTCTAATTCAATGCCCATAACTTCACGAACGATAACACGTTCGTCACCGGCCGGATACATATCGGGCAGGCGGAAGACATCGATGTTGTCTTCGTTACGGCAAGCCTTAATCAGTTCAATAACCGCTTTTTTGTGCTTCGGTTTAATGGCGATATAGCCCTTGGGAGCTTTCGTAATTTCCATGGCATACTTGACGCCGCGAACTAACTGAGCCGCATCCGTTTCAATCTGATGAATGTTGTGAGCCAAGAGAGGTTCACATTCGGCACAGTTTGCAATGAAACAGCCTTGGGGAATTTCCGTCTTCAGCTTTACTGCTGTCGGGAAACCTGCCCCGCCTGCCCCGACAACGCCGGCGGCAGCAATGGCTTCGAGGTTCGTCTTCGTATCCGGAATTTTAACGTATTCGTCAAAATTCTGCTTGTCATCCGCTTTAATTACGATGTCCGTTTCCGTCACAGCCGTAATTTCGCCCGTATAACTAGCATGGATATTAGCACCCAAACCGGAAGGTTCCGCGATTAATTGACCGCGTAATACTCGATCGCCTACTTTGACAATCGGACTACAAGGACCTCCTACATGCATTTTGAGAGGTATTTTGATTTCTGACACTTATTTGTTCACCCCCATTCCCAGATTGATTTTACAGAATAAATTGCATGAATAGCGTTGAAAAGGCTAAAGATTTTTAACCAATTCTTATTCCTACCATCTGCCTTTGTAATAATAGCATAAGCCATAAACTTTCACAAGCTTTTTTACAATTACTTAGTGATAAAATTAACATTATTTAACAAAGGCCGCTCCCCTACTCATTTTCACCATGTATTTATCCTTTTTAGACTTATATATTAATTAATTATTTTATTCATTTCTCTAATATGTCAACGAGTTTTGTCCTGAAAACATAAATATATAGGTCTGTAGTGAATTTACAGACTTTTGAATATTTAAAATTTATAACCTTTACTTGAATCTGTGTAATTCTACGTAATTACAAAAAGAGCGTTACTTTCTTCAGAAAGTAACGCTCTTTCACATAATAATACACGCTTTTAAAGATAAGTATGTTCTCTTTTTTACAAATGTTTTTTACGCAAGTCACGGAGAAGGCGTGCCACATGCTCAGCAGCTCCTTCAATCGTAACTTCTTCTTCTTCATCGGTACGACGAATCTTAACTTCCACCTTCCCATCAGCAGCCTTGCTGCCAACAGTAAGACGTACGGGATAGCCGATAAGGTCGGCGTCATTGAATTTAACGCCCGCCCGTTCATCCCGATCGTCGAGCAAGACATCTACATCAAGATCGAGCAGTTCATCATACAGTTTCTTAGCCACGGAAACGATGGCTTCATCTTTCATATTGACCGGGAGGACGACGGCTTCAAAAGGAGCCGTGGCAACAGGCCAAATAATCCCTTTGTCATCATGCAACTGTTCAATCGTAGCCGCTACGGTTCTCGTAACTCCGATGCCGTAACATCCCATGACGAAAGGTTTAGCCTTGCCGTCTTTATCAAGGAAGGTCGCATTCAGACTTTCGGAATACTTCGTACCCAAACCAAATACCTGTCCTACTTCGATGCCTTGAGTCAGTTTGACTTCGCCGCCGCATTCAGGGCATACATCCTGTTCCGTAATAAGGCGAATCGTTGCCGTCTTCACGTCTTTAAAATCGCGAGCCGGCGTTACGTAACGATAGTGATAGCCGTGTTTATTGGCACCGGTTACGCCGTTTTTAATCTGCATAGCCGTTTCATCTACCAAAATAACAAAGTCATCATTCTGAGGTCCGGCGTTTAGGGGACTCATATATCCCGGTTCCAACCCGTGAGCTTTGAGTAATTCGGGAGAAGCCGCCTGAACATCATTGCCTCCCACCAAGTTCTGTACAGCCACGTCATTTACTTCGTGGTCTCCGCGAACCATAGTAAGAACGAGCTTTCCGTCTATATCGAAGGCAACGGCCTTAATCGTCTTTTCAATAGGTACCTTTACTTGTTCGACAAGGTCCTGAATGGTTGCACATTCGGGCGTTTCGAAAAGTTCCGCTTCGTGCAGCTCTTCATCTTCGGAAATCAACGTATTGGGAACGGCCTTTTCCACATTTGCCGCAAAGCCGCATTTCGTACAAATGACTACATCCGCTTCGCCCGCCTTGGCAAGGGCCATGAACTCATGACTGTAATTTCCGCCGATTTGACCCGAGTCGGCCAGAACGGGACGATACTCAATACCGCATTCCGTAAAGATACGACTGTATGCGTCATACATTGATTCATAACTCTTAATCATGCCTTCACGATCGACGTCGAAAGAGTATGCATCCTTCATGACGAATTCACGACTGCGCATTAAACCGAAACGGGGTCTGATTTCATCTCTGTACTTATTTTGCATCTGCCAAAGGTTGACAGGAAGTTGTTTATACGACCGTAATTCATTCCGGACAAGGGTCGTAATCAACTCTTCATGCGTAGGCCCGAGGCAATATTCATTATCGTGCCGATCCTTTAATTTAAACATTTCCGGTCCGTATACATCCCAACGGCCCGTTTCACGCCAAATTTCCGCAGGCTGTACAATGGGCATCATAACTTCCTGAGCCCCGGAGCGATTCATTTCCTTACGAATAATGTTTTCAACCTTAAGGCAAACCTTACGGCCCAACGGCAGGAACGAATACAGTCCGGCTGCATTTTTACGCAACATACCGGCTTTCAACATTAACTTGTGACTGGCTACGTCCGCTTCGGCAGGGTCATCCCGCAACGTAGGCGCATATAACTTGGATGCCAACATATGTATACCTCCCGTATAACTCGGCCTTCCCGACCGACCTGTTTATTTGATTCGTGAATAATATCACGATTTGTGTTTAAGTATAACATATGAATGTTTCGGCAAACAAGGGTTTATCTTAATATTTTGTAATATTTATACCGAGTCGCCTAGCAAAACCGATCGCGTTTCTCTTCAATTTGACAAGGCAGGCAGACGATCTCTTCATGCAAAGCTCCCGTTTTTTCTAAATACCGCCGTACCGATGCCATATCTTCATCGGCAATGAGTAGAGACACGCCGCAACATACGGAAGCTTGCCTGGGTGTCGGTGAAATTCGTACCGCTATTTTCGCCTCTTTCAGCCCTCTGTATAAAGTCATGGCCTCTGTATGATTTTTAAAGAGAATATACCAATCATATTTTTTCATTTTATCCCAACATTTCAATAAAAGCACCGATACGCGTACGCAATTGTTCCGCATCGTGATCATCGTAATCCGTTTCAATGTGTAAAGACGGAATACCGGCATCCTTTAAGGCTGCTTGTACATCTCGGCTTTCCGTATCATAGAGAGTACAGAATTTCAAGTTTACATCAATTACGCCGTCAACCTTATACTCTTTGCACAAACGCAATAAGTCGTCAATACGACCCGTATTGGGTGTAAAGCAGGCACAGTTATTTTTCATGTATCGTTGTGCCAAGGCCATGATTTGACCGTCCGTATCCGTCGGTGTTTCATCCACTTGATGTTCAAAGTACCTCGTACCGGTACAACACTCTTCACAGACAACGACGGCACCCGACGTTTCTACCAAGTGATGCATCTTCCAATTCGGAATAGCCATAGGTGTACCGGCCAAAAGGATACGCTTTGTACCTGCAGGGGCTACGCCTACGCCGTCGGCAATTCGTTTTTCCAGTTCATCGGCCAAAGCATCGGCCATATCCGTACACCGCTGCGGATCGTCGAAGAAGGCAATTTGCATCATCAGCAAGGCATCTTTACCGCTAATGGGGGCCGGGTCGGCCTTACGACAGGCAAAGACTCTTTCCAAAGCCTTGCGTCTCTTATTGAGAAGAACCGTTGCAGCATGTAGTTTTTCGGGTGTTACCTCATTACCCGTAAATTCTTCTACAACAGCCTTGAAATCCTTAATTTCTCCGACCCATTTTTCAATATCTTTGGGTCGTTTCATTTGCGGCATATCCATAACATGCATGGGTACGTCGCGACCGAGGATTTCGTACGCTTTCTTTTTACCGTCACAAGTCGTTTCGCCTACGTACATATCGGCAATGCGGAAGAACGGACAGGTGCGTCCGATTCGGGCTCCTACAGAAGCCTTGATCAAAGAACACATACTCTTCGGTAAAACCTGTTCCCCCGCAGGAACCCAGAACTGTGATCCGCCGCAAAGACCTGTAACAATGCCGTCAGCCGCTACGATAATTTCGTCGGGTACATAAAGACAGAAGGTGCCGAAAACCTTACGCCCCTGTTTTTGCGCTTCAATCAATTCGGCCGGACGAATACCGTGAATATCCGAAACAACCATATCCCAGAAAGCCATGCCTTCCGGTCTGTTCTTTTGGGACAAGTAAATATCCCCGAATGCCTGGGGTAATACGGAACACAGAGTATCGTGAGCCTCCAGGTCCATTCCCAACTCTTTCCACATTTCATGTCTGTCTGCCATCATTAAATACCTCCACTTCTTATGATTTTATGCAAAAATAAACAGCCATGTCGAGGCGTGCACCTCGACAGACTGTAAATTCCTTATGATCTTATCCTAAAACATACGGTGCTATAAGACCGCAAATGATACCGATAATGACGACACCGAAGAAAATCGTAAACAAAGCCTTTGTAGGAAATGCTTTCTTGACGATAAGCAGAGACGGCAGGCTTACAGCCGGTAATATCATCATTAAGGTTACGGCCGGACCGGTCGATAAACCGGCAGCCAGTAAGGTTTGTACAACCGGAATTTCCGCTGCCGTAGGGATGACGAACAAGGTACCGGCCAGAGCCAAGCCGATAATTACGAAAATATCATTGCCCCATTCACTGCCGACTGTAGGGAACAACCAGGCACGGGCAAAACCCAAGGCTAAGACGACGATTAAATAAGCCGGTATAGTGTGAAGAATCAATTTCCACAAGCTTTTCATCCAACGGAGCATGAAGCTTTCCATTGCATCTTCTTTATCTTTTAAAGCCAAGTCTTTTTCCGACACTACCGCTTCTTCACCGGCTGCCTTACCGGCCAACCAGGAAACACAGAAAACGGTAATAATTTCGGCTACGATTCTAAACGCCGCATATTCCCACGAAAGTACAAAGCCCATGAACACAATAGTCGCCGGATTGAGAACCGGGTTGGCCAAAAAGAAAGTAACGGCGGAACGAACCGATGCCGAACGAGCACGCAGACCTTCCGTAACGGGAGCGGCACAGCAGGTACACATCATCCCCGGAAGGGCGGCCGCACCGCTACGCAGGCTCGATGCAAAATCATTGGCCCCCATAAACCGGGTTACCCACTTACGCGGTATAAGCACTTGCACTAACGAACCGACAAGAAGGCCCAAGACAACAGCCTTCCAAACGGCTGTAAAATAAGCCGACGCATAATCGAGAGCCGCTTGCACGGACGGCTCCGGCGCCTGTGCCGACGTTCCCGTAATAATGGATGAGCCGATACTTCCCTTGGCTGCCGCTACGAAAGCCTTGGCATAGTACGGATCCCATTTGACATAAAAGAGCCCGACTACAGCCACAATAGCAAAAATTAAAGGAAATAAAACCTTATGTCTCTTACTCATATTGTCTTCCATGTAAAAATCTCCCATCGTCCTACTTGCAAGCACTTGCCAAGGTACGACAAATAATAATAAATTCATCTTCCTGAACGGTTCGTACACTGATTAGAACTCTATCATGCTGTACTCGCACAATAACGGGAATATCCGCTTCACGCAGACGCTTTTCCGCCTCCGCCGCCGTTATCCCGTCGATGTCCAAGGCTACGGCATAACCGGGCATATTGTACTCGGGATAAGAACCGCCGCCGACCATATCCGTCACTTCTTCTACCTTCCAACGAACGGGAAGATTTTCTTCTTCAAGAACACGAATAAAACGACCGCACTTTTCCTGTGCTTCGTCCTTGGTCAGAGCCAACATTTGCAAGACGGGAATATCCCTAATGGCACGTTCTTCATCCAAGTAAGAACGAAAAGTCGCTTCCAAAGCGGCAATAGTCATCTTATCAACGCGCAAAGCCCGTAAAAGTTGATTCTTTTTCATCGCTTCAATATATTCTTTTTTACCTACAATAATTCCCGCCTGAGGACCGCCCAGGAGCTTATCCCCGCTGAAGGTCACAATATCACACCCCTTGGCAATCGCTTCCTTTACGGTAGGCTCATAAGGCAACCCGAAACGAGTCATGTCGATTAAAAGGCCACTGCCCAAGTCGTTTATTAACGGTAACCCGTGGTCATGAGCCAGTTTGGACATGTCTTCCATAGGTACGCTTTCCGTAAATCCCACTATGTGGTAATTACTGGTGTGCACCTTCATAAGAGCTCCCGTTTCCTCTCCGATGGCCCCGGCATAATCGGACAAGTGCGTCTTATTGGTCGTCCCGACCTCACAAATATGACCGCCGCTATGCTCAATAACCTGAGGAATACGAAACTTACCGCCGATTTCGACCAATTCGCCACGGGAAATAACCACTTCTTTTCCCTTTATCAGCGTATTTAAGGCCAACATAACGGCCGCTGCGTTGTTATTGACGACAAGAACGTCTTCCGCACCCGTAAGTTCTCTGAGCATATCCGTCAAATGAGAATAGCGTGAACCTCGTTGGCCTTGAGCAATATCATACTCCAGGTTAGAGTAATATCCGGCTACGGCCGCCACATGCAGGCATACGGATTCACTCAAGACGGAACGCCCCAAATTCGTATGCAACACCGTACCCGTCGCATTGATGACACGGCGCAGGCGAAAGGCCTCGCGATCTTTGATCTGCTTTGATACGAGAGCGGCTACTTCTTCATCAGCAGGCACGTCCGTTATCTTTTTATTTAAAACATCCTCTCTTATTGTAGCCAACACCTTTTGCAAAGCGTCTTTTACCAGAAGGGGTGAATACGAATCGGCTAAAGCCGCCATGTCGGAGCGGCTCAAAAATACGTCCACCTTCGGAAGAGAGGCCAATACATTCCGTTTTTCTTTCACTATGGGCACCAACTTTCTACTGTAATAAAGTGTACCGTTTTATTTTATACTTCATGGTACGTAACGGACAAGCCTTCTTTCTCAGCATGGTAAAAGCCGTCACAGGAAAGCTGTTCTTCTTCCAAAAGCGTTTTTAAAGCTTCTTCTTCACTTAAGTCGTACTTCAGTGAAAAGCCGCAACTGGCATATATTTTAGAAGGTGTCGGTATAATACGTACTGCCAAGCCCTCTTTTTTAGCCCTTTCTTCTATGACCATGGCATCGCGCGTGTTTTTCAGCAGGGCTACGCCATAACGTTCCGTAGTCATTACGGTTTAATGATGCGATAAGCCTTACGCATCATCTCAACAATGGCATACATATTCGTAACCTCTCCTACGGCGACCTTCTCGGTCAGCCCGTAGAAGTTGAGGCAGGCACCGCAGCCGAAGATTTCCGTTCCTGCAGCCGCCATCTTTTGCAAATCTTCCAATACTTCCGAGTCTTTAGTAATAAGAGGTACCCCGCCGTTATAGAAAATAATGCGTCGCGGCAGCACATCTTGTTCCGTTAAAGAATAAACGAATCCTTTCATCAGATTCTTACCCAACTGTTCATCGCCCTTACCCATAGTAGGCGAATCGATGACGACAATATATTCATCCGTATCCTTATGTGCTGAAGGTACTTGAACCGCTTGTTCGCCTTCAGTCTTGGTAACGGTTACGACAAAACGATCGGCACTTTCTTCTTTTAATTCATAAGCATAGCCGAGTTCCGCCGCCATTTTGCGCAAGTTTTCCGTAGCGATTTTGTTATCTACCGTCGTTTCTACGACATCTTCCGTTCTTAAAGCCTTCCGTGTTTCAATCACGGGTAACGGGCATGCCATTCCGACTGCATTTACTTTTACCATTTTAAATCCCCCTTTACATAAACAAGGAACACCTTTTGCATTGTGTCGGTTTCCTTTAAATAACGGTGCGAAAAGGTACGCTCCCCTTCGCACACTTCTATTGAATATAACTCAAATAGGTTTTTGTTTCTTCTCGTTCGGGATGAGAAAACAAATCTTCAGTGGTACGTCGCTCTATGATTTGCCCTTTTTCCATATAGACAACATAGTCGGCCAATCGCTTCGCCTGTGACAGATTGTGCGTCACTATTAAAACGGCACAGCGGTCTTTCAGTTTTTTCAGTGTCGCTTCAATACGCAAGGTACTTTTGATATCCAAAGCCGAGCAAGGTTCATCAAGTAATAAAACCTGAGGCTCCAAAGCCAAGGCACGAGCTATGCATAAGCGTTGCTGCTGGCCTCCCGACAAAGACCCGGCCGGTGAGTCCAACATATCTTTGACTTCATCATACAGCCCCGCCGCTTTTAAAGCTTCAACGGCTGTTTCCCGCCGCTGTAACGTCGTTCCCTTACGATGATAATTCAGTGCATAAAGCATATTATTTATAAGAGAAAAAGGAAAGACTGTCGGCTGCTGCCCTATGAGCCCTACTTTTTTCCGAAGCTCACCCACATCCATGCCGGATATATCCATGTCGTCTAAAAAAATCTTGCCGCCATGAATCTGTACGCCGTCACCCAGGGTTTGATTCAGGCTATGCAACAACGTGGATTTTCCGCATCCGGACATGCCGATAATAGCCGTTACGGCCCGCTCGGGTACGATTAAATCGATATCTTTTAAAATATCCTTATGCTTTGTCCCTACCCGTAAGCCTTCTATACGAATCTGAGCCTTCATTATTTTCCCCGCTTTAATGCAAATCTGCAAATACAATTAACAATCAAAAGCATTACTATAAGAACGAATGCCGTTCCGTATGCCAAGGACACGGAGTATCCCTCACTTACCAATAAATATAAATGGTAAGGCAGGGACATAAAGGGATCCGTAAGTCCCGGGAGCCTTCTCGTAAACAAGACGGCGCCCGTAAACATGCCCGGTGCCGCCGCTCCCATAGCATAGGCCGTAGCCAAGGCTACGGCTGAAAAGAACTCCTGCTTTCTCGTACCTATAACCAAGGTAGCCACAATATGCATATCCCCAATACCTAAGGCTCTGGCAGCCTCGATGCGGTCCACAGGATATTCGCGAAATATTTTTTCCAAACGGACGGTAATAAAGGGAATAATCATGATTCCCAACGTCATACCTGCCGTCAACACACTCTTATGTATATCTAAATGAATAAGAAAAATACTGTACCCGAAAAGACCTAACAAGACGGACGGTATACCGGAAGCACACTCGGTACAAAAGCGAAAAACCTCATATGATCGTCTATTCTTGCAAATGAATACAGCCCACACGGTCAAGAGTGTCGCACCTAAGGATGCACACACGGCCGCTACCGCGCCGGATAACAGGGAGCCCACAATGGCCGGAAAAATACCGCCTGCCGTTCCTAACGGTGTCCCTGAAGGAAAATCAAGAATAAAGGACGGACTTAAGTACGCTTCGCCCTCGGCCAAGATGTACAAAAAGACGAAAAATGTCACTCCTACTGTCAGTAATCCGCATATCCAAATATAGAGGGAAAGCAACTTTTTTAACATCCCCGGAAACTCCTCTTCTTATGTCGTACAACTCTTAATAAAAGACCGGACAGGAGAAGTAAAAACAAGAGTACGGCGCCGGCGGCATATAAGGCACTGTAATGCAGACTTCCGTACTCGGCACTGCCCATCTCCAAGGCAATAAGAGACGGTACGGATTCGCCCTTGCCCAAAAGCTCGGGCATAATGACCGCATTACCCATAACCATCATGACTGCCATCGTTTCTCCCGCCGCCCGTGCAAAGGATAATATCCAGGCACCGATAACGGCATTTTGCATATAAGGTAAGACAAGCCGGCGTATAAAATACATCATATCGGCTCCCAATGCCAGTGATGTACCTTCGTACAAGCGGCGCACCTCACCGATGGACTCGACACAAGTAGATACGACAAAAGGCAATAACATAACGGCCAGGACAAGTGCGGCAGCCAGTATAGACTCGCCGGATGCCAACTCAAAAATCCTACCGATTCGATTCACCACAACGGTTAAACCGATAAACCCGAAAATAACGGAAGGAACTCCCGCCAACATGTCAATAAAAGCCAAGAGTATGTCTCGTACACGGGCAGCTACAAAAAAAGAAAGAAACAGGGCGCATCCCGCACCTACGGGGACTGCCAACAAAACGGCCAATAAGGATACGTACAAGCTGCCGCAAATCATGGGAAAAATCCCCAGCTCAGGCGGATTTCCCAAGGGATTCCAGTTGCGAGAAAGCAAGAAGGTCAACCAATCGATTTCTTCGCCTACAGGCAATCCTTCATGACATATGAAGAAGAATAAAAAGACAAAAAGACCGATGACGAACCAGGCCCCTGCCGTCACACCGTATTGAATATATCTTTCACTCTTTTTCATACACTCCCCCGTAAGAGAGAGAACGGACGAAAATCATCCGTTCTCTTTTTAACCTATTTTACAGGAATAAATCCCATAGCTTCAATCAGCTTTTGTCCCGCATCGGAACGCAGATAGTCCATAAAGGCCTTTTGAACCTTTGTAAGTTCACCGCTACCGACGATAAGTAACGGACGCTGAATCTTGTACGAGCCGTCAACAATCGTTTCCGGTGTAGCTGCAACGCCGTCAACTTTTAAAGCAAAAATTTTTCCTTCATTTTGCTTAGCTACCCCGTAAGAAGCGTAGCCTACGGCATTTTCATTTTCAATAATCTTGGCTACGAGAGCTCCCATGGACGGAGCCTGGATGGCCTTATCCGTAACCTTCGTATCCCCCATAATTTTTTCTTGGAATACCTCATGAGCACCGCCGCCCAAATCTCTCGTTACAACGACAATTTCCGTTGACGGCAGGGACGGATCCACTTCATTCCAAGTCTTATATTCACCGGAGAAAATCTTTTTTATTTGATCACTCGTCAAATTATCCTTAATTTTAGCAATGGGGTTGTTAGGATTGACGGCAATGGTCAATGCATCGATACCCACCTTGTATTCCTGATAGTTTTTTATTTTTTCCTTTTCGCTACTCTTTACTTCTCTGGCCACCAAGCCGAAGTCGGCCGTACCGTCAAGCAGTGCTTTAATGCCTGCGCCGGAACCGCCGGACGTAACGTTAATTACAATATCCGCATCGGGCAAAGACGAGTCCGCCTTGTTCCATTTACCGTACTGTTCCGTAAAAGCCGTACCCGCTTTAGTGACAACCGGAGCCAAGGTTGACGAGCCGAAAAAGGTAATATCCGTCTTTTCCTTCGCCGTATTGCCGCCGTTACCGCAGGCTGCCGTAAAAACAAGACTTGCCCCCAGGGCCAATACTGCTAAAAATCTACGTGTAAACATATGACAACTCCTTTGTAATTATTGTAGAATACGCATAAAATAGTATCTCTTCTTTATAGCAGGTCTTCCGGAGCAGCTTCTATTAAGCTTTTTCTTCCCGTATTGCAAAAAATAATTTTCTTAAAACAACTATATGCGTATTATACTTAACAGGTATTATCTTACTGCATGCCTATATGACGGTCAATTGAGTATTAATAAGATAAAAATATGCCAAACTATTAATTATTATATTTTATAAATAACCGTGATTCTATAGACTTTTTTATTAAAAATCCCCCTTATCATTTTAACTTTGACAAGGGGGATCGGGTATTACTCTTTACACTTTTTAATCATACATTTAAGCTTCCGGCTCGATTAATCCGTACTTTCCGTGTTTTCTCTTGTAAACAACGCTTATTTTATCCGTGTCGGCATTTAAAAATACGAAGAAATCATGTCCTACCAAGTTCATCTGTAAGATGGCTTCTTCCACATCCATGGGTTGGGGAGTAAAGGTTTTCGTTCTTACAACTTCAAAGGCTTCATCCGATTCGGGAGATTCCGTGACAAGGGTCGGCTTGAAGGACCCGTCCTTAATGCGCCGGGCCAGTTTGGTCTTATATTTATGAATCTGCCGCACCATCTTATCAAATACGATATCAATGGCTGCATACATATCTTCGCCCGTTTCTACGACACGCAGAACGACTCCGTCTACCCTCAGGGTAAGTTCCGCAATCTTTCTTTCTTTTTCGACGGAAAGCATGGCCTGTAAGGTCACATCAGTATCGAAATATTTCATGATTTTCTTTTCGTGTTTCAGCACATAATCCTTTAATGCCGCCGTTATTTCAAGGTTCTTACCGCGTACACTTGTTGCCATAATACATCCCATCCTTTCTGAAGACTCGTTTCTTTGTCTTCTTAATTATAATATTCGACATAAGTTTCCGAAATCCTTCTTTTTCCCTTAATTTTAATATTTTATTTTTGTCAATCTTTCGTTGACAACGTTGCGGAATTCATGCTACTATCAAATCCGTAATTAAATAGCCGTTCATCCAGAGCAGCAGAGGGACTGGCCCTATGATGCTGCGGCAACCCCCGCAAGGGAAGGTGCCAAGTCCAGCGGATTTCCGACAGATGAGTGCCGTATGTACGTACTGTCGTCACCTGTTGACGGCTTTTTTATTATCTTTATTTAGCTATATCCCCGTAAAGGAGCGACCTTCATGATAACCTTAAAAAATATTACCAAAGTATACGGTACTAAAGCGAAGGTTAATGCTTTAAGAGGCATCGACCTGAATATTAAGGCCGGAGAAATCTTCGGTATTATCGGCAAAAGCGGTGCCGGTAAATCGACCCTCGTGCGTTGCATTAACATGCTTGAAAGACCGACAAGCGGCCATATTATTATTGATGACCGTGATATGACGTCCCTTTCCGACAGCCAGTTGCGCCGGGAAAGAAAATCTATCGGTATGATTTTCCAACACTTCAATCTTCTTTCATCACGTACCGTTTTCGACAATATCGCCTTCCCCTTGGAATTGACATGCACCCCGAAGGACATTATTGCCAATAAGGTGGAAGGGCTTTTAGAACTCGTCGGTTTAAGTGACAGAAAGTTCAACTATCCTTCCCAGCTTTCAGGCGGACAAAAACAACGGGTGGGTATCGCCCGTGCATTGGCCAGCGATCCTAAAATTCTCTTATGCGATGAAGCCACTTCCGCCTTGGATCCGCAAACTACGACCTCTATTTTAGAGCTTTTAAAAGATATTAATAAACGCTTAAAAATCACGATTATCCTTATAACTCATGAAATGGCGGTTGTTAAAGATATTTGTGACCGCGTTGCCGTTATTGAAGGCGGATACATTAAAGAGTGCGGTTCTGTTGTCGATATTTTCACGGATCCCCAATCGGAAACAATGCAGGAATTCGTTAAGTCCGTTATTAACACGGAAGTCCCCCACGGCATTACACGCCTGGGCGTAACGGATCAACCCGAAAAAGGCCGTAATATGCTCATTCGTGTTCGCTTTAAGGGGCAAGTTACGAACGATCCCCTCATTGCCAATGTAATTCGTCATTCCGATGCGGATATCAGTATTTTGTACGGAAATATCGATTATATTCAAAACATTCCCTTCGGCTACCTGATTTTTACTATTATCGGCTCCTTGGAAAATCAAGTAAAGGCCTTTGATTATATTAAAAGCTTACCCGTAGAAAGTGAGGTCCTCGGCTATGTCCCCGGAAATCGTTAAACTCTTATTACAAGGCGTAGAAGAAACAATATTCATGGTTGCCGTTTCGGGAATCATTGCAATCGGCATCGGTATCCCCTTGGGCATTCTTTTGGTTACGACAGACAAGGGGCATATCCTTGAGAATGCACCGATTAACCGCGTCTTCGGCACGATTGTCAACATCATTCGTTCCGTGCCCTTTATCATTCTCATGGTTGCCATCATTCCCTTTACCAAACTGGTAGCCGGCACCTCCATCGGTACCTTGGCGGCTTGCGTTCCCTTGACGATCGTCGCCATTCCCTTCCTCAGCCGTTTGGTCGAAACGTCCGTACGCGACATCGACTACGGTCTCATTGAGGCGGCTCAATCCATGGGCGCTACCCCCTTTCAAATTATTCGCAAAGTCTTGTTACCCGAAGCTTTGCCTACTATTATCAACAACATTACGGTTCTTATCGTCAGCCTTATCGGTTCTTCCGCCATGGCCGGTGCCGTCGGCGGCGGCGGTCTGGGCGATCTCGCCATTACGTACGGCCACAACAACAACATGGTGGACGTCGTGGTCATCACCGTGGTCGTCATCGCCATCATCGTTGGCATCATCCAGCTCATCGGCGACATGCTCAGCCGGCTGGTGGACCACCGCTGAGGCGATCACCAGCCGGGGTAGGTGCGCTGGATCGGTTCAGACCGCTCTGGAGCTGTTCATCCGCGCCGTCGGGCCCAGCACCGTCAGACTTCCTT
>ERZ773035.1775-NODE-1775-length-14961-cov-36.289950_pt1 | contig 14961 bp, 8 predicted proteins | sample MGYA00511487_ERZ773035 | MGnify/ENA primary metagenome ERZ773035 (study PRJEB29015, sample SAMEA2737985) | human oral metagenome | biome: human oral; feature: human-associated habitat; material: dental | place: China | collected 2024 ...
GCCGCAGGGGCGGACCGCGGCGGGGGACGACGCCGAGGCGGAGCCGGCAGACCCGGCGGGCGCTATCGACCCCGATGCGCCCGTCCCGCCGTTCAGCGTGCTGCTGCCGGTCTACCGGGGCGACCGCGCCGACTTCCTGCGCCGCAGCCTGGCCTCGGTCACCGTCGAGCAGACCCTGCGCCCCGACGAGGTCCTCATCGTGCGCGACGGGCCCGTGCCCGACGAGCTGGAGGACGTGCTCGCCCGCGCGCGCCGGGGCGAGCTGAGCGGGACCGTGCCGGTGCGGGTGCTCGAGCTGGCCGACAACGCGGGCCTGGCGCTCGCCCTGGAGGCCGGGCTGGCCGAGGCGGCCTACGAGGTGGTCGCCCGCCAGGACGCCGACGACATCTCCGTCCCCGAGCGCTTCGCCACCCAGCTGCCGCTCATCGCGGCCGGGTACGACCTGGTGGGCTCGGCCATCCAGGAGTTCGACGACGAGGCCGACACCGACGGCGTCATCCGCCGCCAGCCCTCGGATCCCGAGGAGATACGCCGGGCCCTGGCCCTGCGCGACCCCTTCAACCACCCCTCGGTCGTCTACCGGGCGGCCGCGGTGCACGCCGCCGGCGGCTACCGGCCCCTCGACCTCATGGAGGACTACTGGCTGTTCGCCCGCATGATCCACGACGGCGCGCGCGCCACCAACGTGCCGCAGGTCCTGGTGCGCTACCGGGTGGGCGCCGGGGCCTACGAGCGGCGCGGGGGCCTGCGTCTGCTGCGCAGCGAGCTCGAGCTCCAGGTGAGCATGCGCCGTGCCGGCATCATTACGGCGCCCCAGTACGCGCGCAACCTCGCGGTACGCGCGAGCTACCGCCTGGTGCCTACCGCGGCGCGCCAGGCGGCCTACCGCGCCGCCCAGAGGATGCTGCTCAGCCGCACGCGGTAATTCAGCCGCACGCGGTAATGCGGTACAGGGTCGCGTTCCCGATCCTCAGGACCGGCTGGAAGCCGTTCCGGGGCACAATGGCGGACATCCCCGGTGCCTTCGGGCCGTTCAGGATGGTGCGGCCCTTGAAGTCGAGGACGTAGTCGACGCCGAGCTTCTCGATCGCGGGGCAGACCACGGGATTGGTCTGCACCTCGTCGAGGTAGTACATCAGGACCTCCAGGGAGGGGCTGGTGTCGTAGTAGGAGGTCAGGTGCCTGGGCAGCGTGTTGACGCCGGTGAGCGCGTAGGCGAGCGAGCCGCCCCTCCACGGGTCCACCAAGACGACGTCGTCGGGGCCGAGCAGCTCGGGCAGCCGGTTCACGACGGCGAGCTCGTCGGTGGTCAGCGACTGGGAGTTGTCCGTCACGAGGAATGTCGCCTCGAACCTCTTGAGGTTGTCCGACATCGCGGCGCTGCCCGGCCCCTGCCAGGAGAGCACCGCGATGACGACGACGGTCAGCCCCATCCGGAGGCCCTGCCCCGTCCCTGCGGTGCGCGCCGCCCGGGGCAGCGCGCGGACGACGGCGTCGGCGAGGGCGCACGCGCCGACGCCCGCCAGTGGCAGTGCCGTGACCATCATGAAACCGGCCAGGCGGTAGGCGTCGGAGTACCAGAACCCGGTCAGGTCGTACCTCGTCTGGTCGAAGTCCCGGGAGACGGTCAGGACGTACAGCGCGCAGACAACGGTATGCGTCACCGCCACCCACCACAGGCTCGGGCGGCGCCAGGCCGCGAGAAAGCCGATAATGACCAGGAGGGCCAGCGGCCAGACGATGGCGGTGAGCTCGGGCGCGCTCATCACCGCCTCGCCGATGCCTCCCGCCACGGAGGTGTGCGGCGGCCAGCGCGAGACGTCCTTGGAGGCGCGCAGCACAGGGGCGAAGGACCACGACACCGCTGCGAGGAGCACCGTCAGGACGCAGGCCGCGGCTGCCCGGCACGCGTCACGACGCGTCCTGACGGCGAGTGCCAGCGACGCGGTGCGCGCTGCGGCCGCGGCCACTGCGACCAGGGCCGCCACGACAAGAAGCGAGGGGTGCGCCAGCGCCATCCCTGCGCATCCGGCCCCCGCCGCGAGCCACAGCATCACCCGGCGCGGCAGCGGCGTCCCCGCGGCGACGGCGGCCATCGCGGTCAGGAGGATGCCCGGAAGCAGCGCGGTCGCCAGGAACATCGGGTACAGGATGCCCCAGAACAGCCCGAGCAGCGGGAACGCCGGCGCGGCGGAGGCCAGGACGGCGGTCGCGACCCGTCCGGCCCGGCGGTCCGCTGTGAGGGCGCCCGTCAGCGTGATGACCCCGGAGGTCCACACGAGGCCGGCGACCGCGAACATGACGGCGTTGGTGACCAGGGGGATGCTCGTGGCGCCCGACAGGCGCATGGTCAGCGTCACGAGGGTGTGCCAGCCCAGCGGATAGATCGCCCCGCGCGAGGTGACCATGTCGAAGCTCAGGCTCGAAGCGCTTCCGGTGTCGAGGATCCAGCGCACGGCATTGAGATGGAAGATCGTGTCGTAGGTCTGGGAGAAGGCGTCCGGCGCGTTGATGAACCGGGCGCAGATCACGGTCATGAGGGCGGCCGAGAGCGCCCACAGGCCGAGGTCGGCGAGCGGGCCATGCCCGCTGACCAGGCTGCGTGCGGCGGCCCGGCCCCGGGCGCCCCACCCGCCTCCGCGTGCGGGAACCGGGGCGGATCCGCCGGCCTCCTCCGCAGAGTCCGCGGCCTCTGCCGGCACGGCCTTCCCGGACGGGGCGGCGGGCTCGGAGCAGGCCCGCTCATCGGGTGGGGCGGCCGGCTCGTCCGGGGGGCCGCCGTCGGGAACGGCTCGACTCCGACGAGAGGCCAGGAGCGTGCTCGCACGGTCCACGGCCAGGGCGGCCAGGATCATGACGAAGGCCATGCCCGCCACCGGGCCGGGACCCCAGGTCAGCCCCGTCATGGGCGCAATGACGCCGGCTCCCGCAATGATCGCCACGGACAGGGCCGGCGCCAGCACCACCGCCACGCGGACGGGCAGACGGGCCGCGGCGGCAACGAGGCCGCCGGGCAGGTACAGCAGGGCCGCCGCAACGAGCAGAGGAGGCAGAAGGTCGCTCCAGCTGGCCATGGGGAATCCTTTCCGGAGGTGGTGGTCGTATCGCGTCCTGGGGTCGCCGAGCGCCTCGGATGCCGTCGGGGCGGGCGGTCCGGGGTCGGTGTGGTGTCTTATCCGCAGGCGGTGATGCGGTAGAGGGCTGCGTCGCCCTGTTTGGCGACGAGCTCGAATCCGGGTGCGGTGTCCAGGTGGGTGAATCCTGGGAAGGGCTTCTGGTTCGAGATCGTCTTGCCCGGGAAGTAGAGGGCGTAGGTGGCGCCGAGTTTTCTGATCGCTGGGCAGACGGTGGGGTCTGTGGCGGCCTTGTTGAGCTTGTCCTGGATGACGTAGACCTCGGGGTCGTGTCGGTGGAGGAGGTGCTTGAGGGTGGTGTCGACGCCGGCGAGGGCGTAGGCGAGTGCGGCTCCCGACCTGGGGTCGACGGCGACCACGGCGTCCTTGTCGATCAGGTCGGGGAGCTCGTCGATCAGGGCCCGCTCATCGGGGGTGATCGAGGGGGAGTCCGCGGAGAACATGTAGGTCCGTTCCAGCGTCTTCACGGAGTCCGACATCGCCCCCGACAGCGGCCCCGTCTGCACCAGGAAGAGGACCAGGACGGGGCAGGCGGCCCACCTCCACCACGACAGGATACGGACGCGCTCGCCGGCGGCTGCGAGCCGCTCGCACGCCCCGCGCGCCCACTGCACGGCGGAGAGCCGCTCGGACAGGGTACGCGCCCACTGCGCGGCGGCGAGCTGCGCGGACAGGGCGCGGGTCCATTGCGTGACGACGAGCATGCCCAGTGCCGCCAGGGGGACGGCGGTGACCGGGAGCAGGGCCGCCAGGCGGTTTGAGTCGTTGTACCAGATGCCCACCAGGAAGAAGCGCAGGTCGGCGTCCTGGGTGGATCGCGCGACAACGTAGAGGGCGCCCGTGGTGGCGTGGAGCACGGCCAGCCACCTGTAGCCGTCGGTTCGCAGAGCAGCCACGAAGCCGATGAAGGCCAGCACCGCCGGGACCCAGATCATCCAGAGCGGTGCGGGCATGGAGGTGATGGCCTCGCCGATGGAGCTGCTCGCCGCATAGTTCGCCCCCCAGAGCTCTCCCGCGGAACGGGGCGGCCGCATGAGGATCCAGGTGAGGACCAGGGCGGCCGCCAGGCCGCCGGAGACGAGCGCCTGCCGGCGCAGCGCGCCCGCGGGGCGCTCGGCGGGCGGCGTGCGCACGGTGGTGACCGCTCTCGCGACGGCCAGGATGACGAGGGCGAGCAGGAGCGTGGCGGCGGTGTTGGGCTGGGTCAGTCCAAGGCCACCGACGCCGAGAGCCCCCGCGGGCAGGAGGAGCCCGGTCGGTCCGCTCCCGGCGTGAGCCCCGGCGGTGGGCACCAGCTCGCGCGCGGCGGCCAGGAGCGCGGGAAGCAGGGCAACGGACAGGAAGTTGGGGTAGAGCACGCCCCAGTTCAGCAGGAGGATGGGGAAGGCGCTGAAGCTGCCGGCCATGACCGCGGCGACGAGCAGGGCCAGGGGGCGCCCGCGCAGGAGGATGTGCGTCAGCGCCAGGCAGCCGGAGGTCCACACCAGGCCCGACACCGCCAGCACCATCGCGTTGGTCGCCAGGGGGATGTCCGTCGCGCCGCACAGCCTCATGGCCGCTGCGACCAGAGTGTGCCAGCCGAGCGGGTAGACGCTCCCCTGGGGGGCCTCCAGAAGAAGGCGGAGCGAGGAGGCGTTGCCCGTCTTGAGGATCCACTCCACGGCATTGAGGTGGAAGACCGCGTCGTAGGTCTGGGAGATGGCGTCGGGGGTGTTGAGGATGCGGCCCACGGTGTACCCGGTCACGGCGGCCGACAGCGGCCACGCCACGCACCAGGCGGCGGCGGTGACGGGATCAGAGCGCCGGCGGGCGCCCGCCTCCCGGCGTTCGGGGCGTCGCCTGGCGGTCCAGAGCCTGGCCGCCAGGAGGGCCAGGGCCGTCAGCGCGGTGGCCGCCGCGATCGGCACCGGGCCCCAGGCCAGTCCCACCACGGGCGCCACCACGCCGGTTCCGGCGATAATGGCGATGGAGATCGCCGGCGCCATAGCGACCACGAGAGAGGCTCGCAGTCCCGCTGCGGCGCCGACAAGAGCGCCGGGAACGAAAAGCAGCACGGCGGCTGCCAGGAAAACCGGGATGAGTGAGAACCACACGAGTGCGGAGTTTACGCCCGCACCAAGGACACGGTTGCTAGGCCGGCCGTGTCGCTCCTACTCGCACGCAGTGACGCGGTAGAGAGCCGCTCGTCCCTGCCTGGAGACGAGTGTGAAACCGTCGACGGCCGACAGGCTCGTGAATCCCTCGAAACCGCCCCGGGAGCTGACTACCTTTCCCGGGAAGTAGAGGACGTAACGGACTCCGAGGTTGTTCAGGGCGTCGCACACCCGCGGATCGGTCGCGGCGAAGCGGAGCCTTGAGTTGACAGTCTCCAGGTCCTCAGTGTCGTGGTAGAACATGTGCTTGACCGTGGTGTCGGTCCCGGCCAGGGCATAGGCCAGCGCGGCCCCGCTGCGCGGGTCCACCGCGACGACCTCGTCCTCGCCCACGAGGCGCGGAAGCCTCTTGATGAGCGCCAGCTCGTCGGACGTGAGCAGCGGGGAGCCCGCGTTCATGATGTACGGCGTCTCGAGCTTGCGGATGGCCTGGGAGGGCGCCCAGTTGGCGGGGCCGAAGAGGACGAGGGCGACCACGAGAGCCCCGTAGGCCACCCGCCGACGACCGCCGCCCGCCTCCCGGAGCCGCAGGGCGGGGTACCGCTGCGCCACCCGGTCGGCGATGACGCAGGCGCCCAGCGCCGCCAGCGGGGTCGCCGTCAGCGGGAACAGGCCGGCGAGCCTGTAGGTGTCCGAGTACCAGGTGCCCACCAGCCAGTAGCGCAGGTCCTTCGTCGCCCCCTCCATGGGCATGGTCTTGGAGATGATGTAGAGGGCGCAGTTGACCGCGTGGAATACGACGAACCACCGCAGCCGCCGTCGTCTCCACGCGGCGACCGCGCCGATGATCGCGGGGATCGCCATGATCCAGACGATGGGCTGGGCCTGGGGCGTCGAGGTGATGACCTCCCCGACGACGGCGCTCGTGACGGCGTTGGGCCCCCATGAAGCAGCCTCCTGCGGGGGCCGCAGCGCGACCCAGAGCCCGATGATGACGGGGGCCAGGGCGACGCAGGTGATGACGCGGCCGCGGACCCGGCGGGCGGGGCCGCCGTGCCTGGCGTCGCTGACGGCCCGCACGACCCACACCGCCAGGAGGATGCTCAGTGCGAGGAGGAAGGTCACGATGACGTTGGGCTGAGCCATGCCCAGGCCGCCGACGGCGAGGACGAGCGCGGGAATGAGGAGCGGGGGCGCCGGGGGCTCGTCGTGTGCGGGGAAGAGGTCCATCAGGGCGGCGATCATTCCCGGCAGCAGAGACACCGCGAGAAAGTTGGGGTAGAGCACGCCGAAGCTGAGCAGCAGCAGGGGGAAGGCCGATGATGCGGCGCACAGGAAGGCCGTGACCACCATGGCGAGCCGACGCCGGCCCAGGAGCCTGCTGGTCAGGGCCAGGCAGCCGCCCGACCAAGCGAGGGCCGACACGGCGACGGCGGCGGCGTTGGTCGCCAGCGGGATGCTGGTGGAGCCCGTGAGCTTCAGGGTGAGCGCGACCAGCGTGTGCCACCCCATGGGGTAGACGCCTCCCTCGGGGGACTCCAGGTAGCACTTGACGGAGGAGGCGTTGCCGGTTCGCAGGACCCACTCCACGGCATTGAGGTGGAACACGGCGTCGAAGGTCTGCGAGATCGCGTCGGGCGTGTTGAGCTCGCGCGCCACGAGCCAGGCCGTGATCAGGGCCGCGACACCCAGGAGGACGATGTGGACCAGGACGTCGGCGAGCGCGGGGCGCTGAGCCCGCGGCCGGTCGGTCCCGGCGCGTGCCCGCAGCCGAGCCGCGAGCAGGCGCGCCACGGCGGCGGCCAGCACCAGGGCCCCGGTGAGGGCGACGACGAGGCCCGCGCCCCAGGGCACGGAGACCAGCGGCGCGATCACGCCGGCCCCGGCGATGACTCCGATGGACGCGGCCGGCGCCAGAGACACCGCGGTGCGCGGTGGGAGACCCGCCACGGCGGTGATGAGCAGACCCGGCGCGAGCAGGAGGACGGAGGCCGTCAGGACCAGAGGGACAAGAGAGAGCCACACGAGCAATCACGCTATCAGGCCGCCAGTATCGGGACCCGCGCGGGAGCCGGCGGCGGGGGCGGGCGGCGTCGGGCGGGCTGTCGCCGGAGCAGATGGTGAGATTGGACCGATCGCGTGGGCGCCGGTGCCCGATCGGCTACCATCGGGCTACTGCCTACGGAGGGACAATCACGGTGAACCACGACATCGTCATCGTCGGTTCGGGCCTGTTCGGCCTGACGATCGCGGAGCGATGCGCCAACGAGCTGGGCCTCAAGGTGCTCGTCATCGACAAGCGCGACCACATCGGTGGCAACGCCTACTCCGAGCCCGACCCGCGCACCGGCATCGAGATCCACAAGTACGGCGCCCACCTGTTCCACACGTCCAACGAGCGCGTGTGGGAGTACGTGAACCGCTTCACGTCCTTCACCCCCTACGTGCACCACGTCTACACGACCCACGACGGCGTGGTGTACCCCATGCCGATCAACCTGGGCACGATCAACCAGTTCTTCTCCGCCGCCTACTCCCCGGATGAGGCCCGCGCCCTGGTCGCCGAGCAGGCCGGCGAGCTGGCGGGCAAGGACCCGGAGAACCTCAACGACAAGGGCATCAGCCTCATCGGGCGCCCGCTGTACGAGGCCTTCATCAAGGACTACACCGGCAAGCAGTGGCAGACCGACCCCAAGGACCTGCCCGCCTCGATCATCTCGCGCCTGCCCGTGCGCTACACCTACGACAACCGCTACTTCAACGACACCCACGAGGGCCTGCCGACCAACGGCTACACCGCGTGGCTGGAGAAGATGGTCGACCACCCCGGCATCGAGGTCGCCCTCGGCGTCGACTTCTTCGACGAGTCCCAGCCCTACAACAAGACCGCGCTCAGGGGGAGGGTGCCGATCGTCTACACCGGGCCCCTGGACCGGTACTTCGACTACTCGGCGGGCGCGCTGAGCTGGCGCACCATCGACCTGGCCACCGAGTACCCCGACACCGGCGACTTCCAGGGCACGAGCGTCATGAACTACCCGGACGCCGACCGCGAGTACACCCGCATTATCGAGCCGCGCCACTTCCACCCCGAGCGCGACTACCCGGCGGACAAGACCGTCATTATGAAGGAGTACTCGCGCTTCGCCGAGGAGGGCGACGAGCCCTACTACCCGGTCAACACCCCGGAGGACCGCGAGAAGCTGCTGGCCTACCGCAAGCTCGCCGCGGGGGAGCAGGGCGTCGTCTTCGGCGGCCGCCTGGGCACTTACAAGTACCTGGACATGCACATGGCCATCGGCTCGGCCCTGTCGATGTTCGACAACAGGATCGCCCCGCACTTCCGGGACGGTGCCGCTCTGAACGGAGAGGGGATCGAGGCATGAGCACCACCACGCGCGTCCTGCAGAGGTTCGTCCTGCCCGCCGACGGCGACTCCGACATCCTGCCGCTGTACGCCGAGGGCGAGATCATCGCCGTGGCCCCCGTCACCAAGGAGGACCGCGACGACGAGACCGCCCAGATCGGCATCGCCGAGACCACCCACCAGAGCCCCGGCCAGATCGTCTCGCGCTACAGCTATCGGGTCCTGGCGCAGAGCCGCTCCTCCTTCGGCACCTACTTCAACGCCTTCCCCGCGGCCTACTGGCGGCGCTGGACGATCGTGGAGAAGGTGACCCTGCGGGTCGCCGTGTCCGGCTCCGGGTCCGTCATCGTCTACAAGTCCAATGCGCGCGGCGCCTCGCACCGCGTGGACTCGGCCCGCATCGACCCCGAGCCCACCGAACTGGTCTTCGAGCTCCCGCTCAACACGTTCGGCGACGGCGGCTGGTACTGGTTCGACGTCGCGGCCGACTCCGAGGACGCCGTCGTCGAGTCGGCTCGGTGGGAGGCGGAGGTCCCGGCCGAGACGCCCCGGGGCAGGGCGACGATCGGGATCACCACCTTCAACCGCCCCACCGACTGCGCCACCGTGCTCGGCCAGCTGGGCGCCTCCGACACCCTCCCGGATGTGCTCAACGAGGTCGTCGTCGTCGACCAGGGCAACAAGAAGGTCGTCGACGACGACCGCTTCCCGGCCGCCCGCAAGTCCCTGGGCAAGAGCCTGCGCATGATCGACCAGCCCAACCTCGGCGGCTCCGGAGGATTCTCGCGCGGCATGTACGAGGCCATGGAGGGCGGCGCCGACTACGTCCTCCTGCTCGACGACGACGTGCGCGTCGACCCCGAGGGCATTGTGCGGGCCGTCGCCTTCGCGGACCTGTCCCGCGTGCCCACGATCGTGGGCGGGCACATGTTCTCCATGTACGAGCGCACCTCGCTGCACGCCTACGCCGAGCAGGTCCAGCCGTGGCGGTTCTGGTGGAGGGCGGTCAAGGGCACCCGGCCGGACCACGACCTGGCCATCGCCCCGCTGCGCACCACGACCTGGCTGCACCAGCGCGCCGACGCCGACTACAACGGCTGGTGGATGTGCCTCATCCCGACCTCCGTGATCCGGCGGATCGGCCTGAGCCTGCCCTTCTTCATCAAGTGGGACGACTCGGAGTACGGTCTGCGCGCCCGGGGCGCCGGAGTGCCCACGGTGTCCCTGCCCGGCGCCGCCGTGTGGCACGTGCCGTGGACGGACAAGGACGACTCGCTGGACTGGCAGGCCTACTTCCACGAGCGCAACCGGCTGGTGGCGGCCCTCATCCACTCCCAGTACAAGCACGGCGGGCGCGTCGTCACCGAGTCCATGCAGGGCCAGATCAAGCACCTGCTGTCCTCCCAGTACTCGGTGGTCGAGCTGCGCCTGAGGGCCATCGAGGACATCCTCACCGGCCCCGGGCACCTCCAGGCGGGGATCTCCACGGTGGTGCCCAGGGTGCGCGCCCTGCGCTCGGAGTTCGACGACGCGGTGGTGGAGACCGACCCCGACGCCTTCCCCGAGGTGCGCCGCGAGAAGCTGCCCCGCAGGGGCGAGTACCTCGGCTACCCCAAGACCATCGTGGGCCGCATCGCCATGGCAGCCAAGGGCTCCGTCAAGCAGGTCCTGCCGGTCAAGGCGATGTCCCTGGAGCACCCCGAGGCGCGTGTGCCGTGGTCCCAGGCCCGCTGGTGGATGCTCTCCCAGTTCGACTCCGCGATCGTGTCCAACTCCGACGGCTCGGGCGCCTCCTGGTACCACCGCGACACCGGTCGTTTCCGCCAGCTGCTGGCGCGCTCGATCGTCCTGCACCGGCGCCTGCGCCGGGAGTGGGAGGAGCTTCACGCCGAGTACCAGGCGAGCGTCGGCGAGGTCGTCAGCCCCGAGGCGTGGGCCCGGACCTTCGGCATCGCCGGGGGTGAGGCCTCCGGCGCCGAGGTCGCGGCCACGGAGGAGTCCCGGTGACTCAGGCTGTTGCGGTCGGAGACGATGAGCTCATCGTCCCCGGCCACTCCAAGGGTCTGCTCGACGTCTTCCGCCAGCGCTACCTGCTGTCGCTGATCGTCAAGAAGGAGCTGCGGATCCGCTACCACGGCTCCGTGCTGGGCATGGCCTGGTCCTATATCAAGCCGGCCGTCCAGTTCGTCGTCTACCTCCTGGCGATGGGGGTCTTCCTCGGTCTGAGCGGCAGGTTGTACGGCTACCCGATCTACCTGTTCTCCGGGATGGTCGTCATCACCTACTTCTCGGAGGTGATGGGCAATGCCACGCGCACGCTCATCTGGAACGCGGCCCTGATCAAGAAGATCTTCCTGCCGCGCGAGATGTTCCCGGTGGCGAGCGCCTACGTGGCCGTCGTGCACTTCGTCCCGCAGCTGGTCGTGCTGCTGGCGGGATCCCTCTACTACGGCTGGAGGCCGACGGTCCTGGGGCTGGCGGCCGTCCTGGCCGGGTTCCTCATCGTCACCTTCGCGGCGCTGGGCCTGGGGCTCATCTTCGGCTGCCTCAACGTCTTCTTCCGGGACTCGGAGAACCTGGTCGACCTCATCCTCATGATCGCCACCTGGGTCTCGCCGGTCCTGTACTCAGCCGAGATGGTCAAGGGCGCCGTCCCGGAATGGATATGGCACGTCTACCAGGCGAACCCGGTGACCGTGGCCGTCGAGCTGTTCCACTACGGGTTCTGGTCCACCGCCACGGGCCAGTCCGTCCCCGAGATCGGCTCCTTCCTCGTGCTCACCCTCATCGGCCTGGTCGGCTCGCTCATCGTCCTGGGCCTGGGGCAGCTCGCGTTCAAGCGCACTGAGGGCAAGTTCGCGCAGGAGCTGTGATGGACACACGCATTGAGATAGCCGGGGTGACCAAGGAGTTCACCCTGCGGCACCGCCGCTCGCTCAAGGAGCTCGTCGTCGCCGCCGTGCGCAGGCAGGACCTGGGCATCAACACCTTCAAGGCCCTGGACGGCGTCACCTTCGACGTCCACCAGGGCGAGACCGTGGCGCTGCTGGGCTTCAACGGCTCGGGCAAGTCCACCCTGCTCAAGCTCATCTCCGGGGTGCTGCGCCCCGACGGCGGCCGGGTCCGCACCCGCGGGCGGGTCGCCGGCCTCATCGAGGTCGGGGCCGGGTTCCACCCCGACCTGACCGGCCGCGAGAACGTCTTCCTCAACGGCGCGATCCTGGGCATGACCAAGAAGCAGATCGAGGACGCCTACGACTCGATCGTGGACTTCTCGGAGATCCCGGACTTCATGGACACCGAGGTCAAGTTCTACTCCTCGGGCATGTTCCTGCGGCTCGCCTTCGCCGTGGCCGTGCACTCCGACCCGGAGGTCTTCCTCATCGACGAGATCCTCGCGGTGGGGGACGAGCCCTTCCAGCGCAAGTGCCTGGACGAGATCCGCGGGCTGTCCGACCAGGGCAAGACGCTGGTCATCGTCAGCCACGACCTCAACATGGTCTCCGACCTGTGCGAGCGCGGGGTCCTGCTGGAGAAGGGCGTCAAGGTCGCTGACGGCCCCTCCAAGGACGTCGTGCGCCGCATGCGCGGGGAGTGAGAGTGATGTCCGCCGTTGATGCCCCACCGCATAACGGCCCTTCCACAGGCGGGAACGGAGGATCATGAGCGCCGTCATGGTGCGGCGCCCCAAGCCGCAGGAGACCGGAACGGGCGAGGACCCGCAGCCCGACGCGGTCCGCAGAAGTATCCCCGCCAGGATCTGGAGAAGGGCCGTCCGGCGACCGCCCGCCAAGCCCGGCCGGCGCCTCGACATTCAGGGGCTGCGGGCCGTGTGCATGATCCAGGTGCTCGGCTTCCACGCCTGGCGGATCGGCTCGCCAATCGGCGTGGACGCCTTCATCATGATCTCGGCCTACCTCATGACGGGCGCCTTCGTGCGCCGCGCCGAGGACGGTCGCACCCCCTGGTTCGTCGAGCGCTGGCTGCACACGTTCAAGCGGCTCATGCCGCCGCTGGTCGTCACCGTCCTGATCACCGTCGCGGCCTCGCTGCTCATCCTGCCCCGCAACCGGTGGATCGAGGTGCTGGTGCAGGGGGCAGCCTCGGTGACCTACTGGCAGAACTGGCGGCTGGCCGCCGTCAGCGCCGACTACTTCGCCGACAACCACGCCGTCTCCTCGCCCCTGCAGCACCTGTGGTCCATGTCGATGCAGGGGCAGGTATTCCTGCTGTGGCCGGTTCTCATGGCCGTGTGCGCGGGATTCGCCTCGCTCGTGCGCCTGCCGGTCCGTCGCGTCGTGGCGGTGGCGTTCGCCGTGCTGGCGGCGACCTCCCTGACGTGGCTGGTCACGTCGGCGCCCGCCAACGGCTCGGTCTACTTCGACACCCGGGCCCGCATCTGGGAGTTCGCCCTGGGCTCCGCGATCGCCGCGGCGGCGCCGTGGCTGCGGCCGCGCAGCGCCTGGGCGCGGTGGCTGGTGTCGTGGCTCGGCCTGGGCACCCTCGTGCTCTTCTGCCTGGTGAGCATCGGCACCTACCCCGGTCCCATGGCGGCGGTGCCCATGACGGCGGTCGCGGCCATTCTCCTGTGCGACACCAGGCCCAGGGTGGGCACGGTCTCGCGCCTTCTGTCGTGGCGCCCGCTGGTCGCCCTCGGCGACCGGTCCTACGCCGTCTACCTGTTGCACTGGCCGCTGTTCGTCCTGTACCTGACGGCGACGGACCAGGAGACCTTCGACCTGCGCACCGGCGCAGCTCTCATCGCCATCGCGCTGGTGGCCGCCACCATCATGACGTGGGGCGTGGACCGCCCCGCCCAGGTCTTTCCGCGCTCGGGACGCAGGCTGCGCATCCAGGCCGCCATGGTGGTCACGAGCCTGGTGGTGGGGGGACTTCCCCTGGGCGTGGCCGGGGGCGCGATCGCCTACCAGCGCCAGCAGGAGATCTCCCAGCAGGTTCAGGTCGGCGTCGACCCCGACCACCCGGGCGCGCTCGCGCTCGGCAAGGGCCAGGCGAGCGAGTGGACGAAGCCCCCGGTCCCCGGGCCGCTGGCCGTGACCGCCGAGTGGGTGTCCCTGTCGACCACCAAGTGCGGCGAGGCCGTGGCCGCGCGCGTCGAGAGCGAGAACTCCTCGTGCCGGCGCCTGCCGTCGTCCTCCGACGACGCGGTCAGGGCCGTCGTCGTCGGGGACTCGCACGCGGCCCAGAACGCCATCCCCACCCTGCGCCTGCTGCACGACACCAAGGACTGGGACATCACGGCCTACCTCAAGGGTGCCTGCTCCTTCGGCCTGCCCGAGTACTACAAGGGCAGCTGCCGGGACCGCAACAGCGCCGTCCTGGAGCAGATGGAGGACGATCCCCCCGATGTTGTCGTGCTCCAGACCACGGAGACGTCCGAGGACTCGTCCCTGGAGCTGCTGCGGCCCGGGATCAAGAGGCTTGTGGAGCGACTCACCAGCGAGGGCATCACCGTCGTCGGCTTCCGCGACAACCCGCGCTCGGAGGAGAGCCTGTACGAGTGCGCCAGCACGGTCGGTCCCGAGACGATGGTCGGCGGCTGCGTCTTCCCGAAGGAGGACGTCATGGCCGCCGAGGACCCGGCGAAGTTCCTAGAGGAGATTCCGCTCTTCCACCAGATCGACGCCAGCGACATGCTGTGCCCCGACGACGTGTGCGGCACGATCATCGGCGACGTGTTCGTCTACATGGACGACAACCACGTATCGGCCACCTACTCGCGCACCATGGCGCCCGAGCTCGCCTCGCGCATCGAGCAGGCCATGGGCATTGAGGAGCCGGAGTGACAGCTGGGCCCTTCGCGGGGCCCTTCACTGCCCCCGGGCGGCGTAGGCGGCCTCGACCTCGGCCTTGAGGGGGCGCCACCAGGCCTCGTTGTCCCGGTACCAGTCGATGGTGGCCTGCAGGCCCGAGCGGAAGTCGGTGTACCGGGGCGCCCAGCCGAGCTCCTGGACCAGCTTGGAGCTGTCGATGGCGTAGCGCATGTCGTGGCCGGGGCGGTCGGCCACGTGCTCGTAGTCGTGCGGGTCGTGGCCCATGAGCTCGCAGATCAGCTCGACGACCTCCTTGTTGCTCTTCTCGCCGTTGGCGCCGATGAGGTAGGTCTCGCCGGCGCGGCCCCGCTCAATAATGTCCCACACGGCGTCATTGTGGTCGCGCACGTGGATCCAGTCGCGCACGTTGGCCCCGGTGCCGTACAGCCTGGGCCGCACCCCGTCCATGAGGTTGGTGACCTGCCGGGGGATGAACTTCTCGATGTGCTGGTAGGGCCCGTAGTTGTTCGAGCAGTTCGAGATCGTGGCCTCCACCCCGAAGGAGCGCACCCAGGCCCGCACCAGCAGGTCCG
>ERZ773035.1779-NODE-1779-length-14943-cov-7.962587_pt1 | contig 14943 bp, 16 predicted proteins | sample MGYA00511487_ERZ773035 | MGnify/ENA primary metagenome ERZ773035 (study PRJEB29015, sample SAMEA2737985) | human oral metagenome | biome: human oral; feature: human-associated habitat; material: dental | place: China | collected 2024 ...
AGCCGCATTACAGCGTCAACTATGAGCTGGATGAGGACGGTAATATCATGCCAAAGGCGATGTAAGAAAGGATTGGTGACACATGGCAACAAGAGGCATCGTCCCTCGCGCAAACGGCGAGGGCAGCATTGGGACGGAGAAGAAACACTGGGGCGGTGGCTTTTTTGATAAACTCGCTGTAAGGACGCTCGAAGTAATCGGAGGTGGGACGGAGAATGATGCGCAGCCTGCAACGGTCGGGTGGGTGAAACAAGGCTTTGAGAAGTTATTGAAGTCTACCATTGAAGCGTCTGGAATAAGAGTGATGGGCGGTCACAATGCGAGCTATGTCTGCTTCGGAAATCTTTTCGGCAATCTGACCATCCAGTGGGGAACGCTGGGGTGGGATGTTGGGAAATTTTATAAAGATGTAGTGTATCCTATATCCTATCGAAAATCGTGCAGGGCAATCGTTGCAGATACCTCTTTCAACGTTGGAGAAAATGGTATTTCGGAATTAGATAAAAGCATACATCTCTTAATTGATGAAGGAAAATCTGACCTGACGAAATGTAGAATAACAAGCTCGATGACAGACGTTGGGGCATTTTCCTATTTATCTATTGGATTCTGAGGAGGATGACAAATGGCAGAGATTTTAGCCAAATTTGACGCACAAGGCAGACGCCTTGCCACAGTGCTCTTTGGCATTCACTACACGGCCGATGCAGAGCGGCAGACATACATCCATAACGGCTACATCCTCATCTCCGATGAGGACTACCAGCACTACATAGGCAATCGTGGCGCTGGCGACAACGGCACGGGCTACATCCGCGACCCAAAGACGGGAAAGCCCGTCTCCGCGCCGCTTGCTCCTCATGTCGAGCCGGAATCCGCTACGCCGCCCGTCGACGAGGAACGTCTCGCCGCATTCGAGGCAATGGCAGCGCAGGAAGCCCGCCTCGCCCTCCAGGGGGAGCGCATCGCGGCGCTGGAAGCTGCACTCAAAGTGAAAGGAGGTGACAGCAAATGAAGAAATGGGCTTATATGATACCCATATACGCGTATCTCATGCGTGCAGGGAAATGGGCGATCAGTGAAGAGGACAAGACCGAGGGGCAGAAGGTCGTGCCCGAGGTCTACCGCGACGACGTAGCCGCATACCTCGTTGAGCACGCGCAGAGTGCGTGAGGAACAAGAAGAGCCGCTGTAGCGATACGGCGGCTCTTGTATTTGCAGAGAGGAGAGGGTAAAGATTGAATGAAGTCATCGTGTTCCTGCGTGAGCTTATCCCAACACAGGTGCAGATTGAATGGGGGGCGATTGCCTCGGTGGTGGGGGCTGCCGTGTCGTATGCGCTCGACTGGAACGGTGTTTTGGAAGCGCTCTTGTGCGCCATGGTACTAGATTACCTGTCCGGTTTGCTCGCGGCATACATCAATCCGCACATGATGCTGGACAGCCGTCGAGGGTTTCGCGGCATTGGCAAGAAGATCATGATCCTGCTGCTCGTGTCCCTTGCGCATTTTGCGGATTACGCGACGGGGCAGACCATCGTGCAGACCATCGCCGTATGGTTCTTCCTCGGCAACGAGGGGCTGAGCATTTTGGAAAATGCCGCCAATGCGGGTGTGCCTGTGCCCGAGAGGCTGAAAAAGACGCTGGAACAGCTCAAGAGCGAGAAGGGAGGACGCGAGAAATGAAACGCGAGGAGTGGCAGGAGCTTTGGACCAGATATTATGCGTTTCTCGCCATCGCGACAAGGGTGGGATTTTACAGCGACGAACTCAAGCGGATGGAGGCGTCCCTTTGGGCGTGTCGTCCGCAATGAAGAAAGGATGATTAAAATGAAAGTATTTTTGAATCCAGGCCATGCACCGAACGGCAATCCCGATCCAGGCGCTTGTGGCTGCGGTCTCCGCGAATGCGACGTGGCGAAAAGCATCGCTGATCTCGTGGAGCACTATCTGATAGGCGCGGGTGTCGAGGTCGTCGGCAACATGCAGGACGACAGCCTCTATGCGATCACAAGCGCGGCCAACGAGAACGAGGCGGACATCTTCGTGTCGATTCACTGCAATGCCTTTAACGGTGAGGCGCACGGCACGGAGACCTGTGTTTATCCCGGCAGCACGCGCAGCACTCAGCTCGGAGAGTGCATCCAGAGGCAGCTCGTGGACAGTCTTGACACTGCGGATCGTGGGCTCAAGGATCGCCCCGGACTCTATGTCCTCAAGCACACCGATATGCCCGCCGTGCTCGTCGAGCTTGCCTTTATCGACAACGAGGGCGACGCGGCTCTGTTGCGTGACAATCAGGACGACTTCGCCCGCGCCATCGCGCGCGGCGTGACGGACTACGAGCAGATGCTGTGAGCCGACGGGCGAAAAAGGCGGCGCGAGAGCCGCCCGAGCAAACGGAGTGGCACGACCTCGTGCGGCTGGACGCTGTGCGGGATTTTGCTGTCTGGCTGTCTGAGCCGCGGCAGGGTTGGTCAATAGATACGCCTGCAGAGGGAGAGCTGCTGCGGGCGCATCGATATGGGCGATGCATCGTCGTCGCCTGGGACGAGCGCAGAGGAGCGACAGTCTGCCCGAGGGCAGTCATGGCGCTCTGGTACGCGTTTGTGTTTGATATGTCGTTAAACCCTAATAACGACAATTTTTGTAACAAAAACCTTGAAATTTGTAGCAAATAATAACCAAATTATCGTTATTTTGGTTATTGCAACCTGTAAGTTTGTTTTACATGTTCCCCGCAAAAGTTGAAAGTTTCGGGGCGGAATATGAAAGGAGCAAATAAGATGAGTAAATGGACAGATATTCGCGACAACATTGTGCGTGAACTGCATATTGACAATGTGACGGAGGAGATCAAGCAGCGCGTGTCGGCGAGCATCGTGAGCGAGGTGCTGCCGCCGATCGAGGATGCAGTCAATAAGTTCGTCGCAACGATCCAGGCGCAGGCCAAGGAGGAGCGCGGCTGGTGCTACTGGCGCGATGCCATTGTGCTGCCGACGGTCATGCAAGGTACTATCTGGTTGGTCAAGATGGTACTGACCAAGACGCTCGCGCCGACGGAACAGGCGTAAAAAGATAATGCTTGATACAGCCCTGGGGCTTCGGCTTCGGGGCTGTATTTTTTATGCGCAAAAGGTGGGCTATCGCTCTCTATTTGATGGTGCGGATTAGGATAACGGAATGTTGCCCAACAAAAGGGTGGAAACACCCCGGCAGGTGGAATCACCAGCAAAGATGGAGGGTTCTTCGAAGAATATATAGCCATTGGACAGGCTAGGGAAAAGCGAGTACGTGAGGTGATTGAGGAGGCGAAAAAGGATCTCCCGAAGACTGGGGATCCTTTGTACGACGCATTTTTCAATCTTCCGGAAATCGACATCCCTTTGACGGAAGACGAAGCTCGGATGCAGGAAAAAATCCGCACGCTTTGCAAAGAAATGGAAGCAAATAAATGAAGATAAGCCCTGATAGCTCACTACAAGCTATCAGGGCTTATCTTATTTTGCCGCCATTTTTCCGCCGCAAGTCTAAAAACAAGCATAAATAACCATAAACAAGCATGAACATAAAAATCGAAGAATGTACCGATAATGCCGCGTCGTTACTTGTGTTATAATACAAACATAGACAAAGATATACAAAATTACTATAAGTTCCGATAAGTATAAATTATCGGAAGTAAATGTACGGTGTAGCAAATCTGCTTTTATACTACTTAGTATTCTAAAACTTCCACCCATCATCGCAGACAAGACAAAAGCAGCCTCCTTTGCGGAGGCTGCTTTTTCTGCTTATTGTCCGCCGTTTACTTTACCACCATGACGGGAACCTTCGACTCTTCGACGACCTTCTGGCTGACGCTGCCGATCAAAGCGCCCTTGAAGAGACCGAGACCGCGGCTGCCCATGATAATCATGTCGCTCTTTTCCGAGTCGGCAATCTTCAGGATCGCCTTCGGCACGTTGCCCGTCTCGACATGCCGCGTCGCCTTCATGTTCTCGGGAATCTTCTCCCAGATGCGGTCGAAGACGAGATGGCTCGGAATATCCTTGTTGATGTTGCTCGCCACATAGACGAAATCGAGACTTGCATTGCACTTCTCCGCAAAGGCGATCGCCTCATCCACAGCCTTGCAGCCGTTGACAGAACCATCGACCGGCACGAGAATTTTGTTGATGCTGCCCATATAAAACACCTCCAAGCGAACTTTTTTCCTCTGTTGTCTACTTCTATATCAAAGCGAAAATTCCTTTTCTCTTTTGGTATTTTTCTGAAAAATTTTCGATATTTTCTTGCACCGTAAAGAAAGCCGTCGCTGGAATGCGTGATGATTCCAACGACAGTTCTCCTACTGCATTTCACTCAATTCTTCTTTTCCAAAGAAGGCGCACCCTTTCGCAGGATTCCCACGGCAAGCTCCGCGTTTTGAAATGCGCGTCTCCTCAGCTCTTTCAAGAGGGCGGCATTCTTCTCGCAAAGCGTATCGCGCTTCTGCCACTTGCGCCGCACTTCCGCCATGAGTTCATCTGCCGTGATGGTCTCAAGTTTCGCGGCGGGTGTCTCACCAATGGAGTCAAGGAAACGATCGATCTTCGGATCGTACGATACGCCGACGAGCGGCACGCCCATGACGCCCGCAAAAATCAAGGCATGAAGGCGAATCGCGATGAGCAGATCCATATTGCCGACGAGTGAAAGAAGCTCCGCTGTCGAAAACTCGCCGTCGAGAACGATGGCTTCCTGCTTCATCATCGCAGCGATCGTCTCCGCCGTCTTGACATCCTCGGGATACTGCATGGGCAGAAAGACGAGATTCGCACCAAGCTCGACGGCGATGCGGTCGGCCGCCTCGGCGAAGGCTTCCTTGTAGCGCTGCCAGCCCTTCCACTCGCGCACGGATATGCCGACGAGCGGCTTGTCATCCGTCACGCCGTTCCACTGCAAGACCTGCCATCCCATATCCTTCGCAACGGGATTGATGGCGAGCACCGGATCGGCAGTTTCGACGATTTTAGGGCGATGAATGCCCATGTCCGCAAGCTCTGCCAAAGAGCCGTGGTCGCGCACGGTGATGAGGCGCACGCCGTTGCCGATGAGCTGCATCATCGTGCGCGCCCAGAAGCCCTCGATCGGACCAATACCCTGCGCATAGAGCATGACGGGCCTTCGAGCGAGAAAGGCAAGGACAATGATCGCCATGTAGTAATAGAGACTGCGGCGACTCGTGACATTCTGCAGCAGACTGCCGCCGCCCGACACGAGGAGGTCGGAAGCGCGCAAAGCCTTCCATATATCGGAAAACGAGAGCCATGAAACAGCCTCAACACCGTGGCGGCGCTTCGTATCCGGAGGATTCGCTGAGATCACCGTGATATTCGTTTGCGGGTCCAGTTCGGATAGAACCTCGATCATCGCGGCGAGCATGGCTTCGTCACCGGCGTTTTTCGAGCCGTAATATCCGGATACTACGATGTTGCTCATTCCTTTGAGAAACGCTCCTTTGCCGAAGATAGTATCATTTGCGCGAGGTGCACGAGCACCATGAGAGCTGCGCCGATGCCGCAGCCGAGGACGATGCCGCCGATGCCGCGCACAAAGGACATGTAAACGGGCGTGCGCATGTGCGCAAACGTCTCGACCATCGATCCCTGACCAATCGTCGCTACGAGCACGAGCGCAAAGAGCAGCATTGTCGGCCACTTGCGGCACCACGCGAGGACGGCGAGCATGAAGGCCGGATGGCCGATCATCAGCTCCTTCGAGCGCGGCCGCGCATAGAACGCCTGCTCCAGGATTGCACGGAACTTCAGCTCAAGCCCCGAGACGGGCATGCCCGACGTATGACCGGAACGTGCGACGAATACGACGGCGGCAAGAGCCACGAGCACGAAAATGAGAAGGGACTTGAGCTTCACGGGCATATTGAGAATCTGGCGAAGCTGCGTGAGAGCGCCCTGTCCCTCCGCCATTCTGCCATCGAAGACGTCGTAGCGCGTCAAAAACGCGATGGCGACGAGGACGATGGGTAGGACAAACGTCAGCTTGATGCCGCGGAAGATGTTGAACTCAAGGAAGTACTCGACATCAGCGAGCGCCCCCGACAGATATGCAGCTCCGACATAGGAGAGCGCCCCCGTCACAAAAAGGGCGACGGCAGCCGTTCCGATGATGCGCCAGAGCGGCGCTTTCGCATCGGGCTCCATGCCGCGAATGCGGTCGAGCTGCCATATCACGGCGAGCGCGGGAAAGAGGTTCGCGCTCAAAAACGCCGCGAGAATCCGCATCTTCGCGCCGCTGCCCATGAGGATCGGCGCGGCAAAGACGAACGCCAACAGAGCAAAGAGCGCGTAGAGCGTCCTCGGCTGCAGACGGTGCGTGATCAGTGAGAGGTAGAGCACGACAGCAGCCGCCACGCCGAGCATCAGCACGGCACGCAGAGGACGCGGCGCATACCAGTTTTCAAACGTCCCTGCAGGACCGAGCGCGAAGCCATGTGATTCTACGGCTTCTGCCGTCGCCTTGATATAGTGCATGTTCGTCTCGAAGAGCGTCATGCCGGGCGCAGGTTTCTCGTAGATGCGCAGGAGGTTGATGCGAATGTTGCGCTCCATATCCGTATTCGCCCAACGCTCGACCGCCGTCTCGATCTTGAGCTTCGGCTGCTCGTCCTTCGGAATGGTGTAAAGACGCGCGACATGGTCGTAGCCGACGCCCTTGGAGATCTCGGAAAGCCCGTCCTGCTTGTAGAACTGCAGCTGCGTCGTATCCTCGATGAGTCCGAGGACGAGATTGCGCTCCTTGAAGTGATCGATCGTCGTCTGCAGCGACTTCGGAGCGCCGAGCATCTGCGAGCCGGAGAATACGACTTCCGAGATGCGGTAGTTTTCCAGACGGCGGAACACGGCATCAACATCGTCGGGCGTGCAGCCCAGATAATTCGTCGGACGTGCGAGCACGAAGAAGCCGGCGTCATTGACCGCCTGCATCTCGTCCGTCGGCATACCGAGATCCATCTTGAGGAAGGTTTCGTAATTCGCCTTGACGACGAGGATTTCCACGCCGTTGACTGCGACGGCATTCACACGAGCAGCACCCAAGCGGCGCAGCAAGTCCTCCTTGACCTCCTTGTAGGTACGCGCATCATGCCCGACGACACAGACGTCAGATCCCTTGATCGTACCGTTCTCGATGAGGGTGCGCCACGCGGGATCGGTCAAGATCCCCGCATGGTAATTGGCTACGAGTTCACTTCCCGCGAGCGCCGTCGCCTTTCCATTTGCATTGAGCTTCTTGAAGGTCGTCTCGTAGACGGCGAGCGACGTGATGCCCGCTTCCTTCGCCGCCTGCAGCACTTCAGGGACAGGTTTCCCCTCCTGCTCGGCAAGCTGCACGAGATCTTCGTAGTCAATGGCGAGATCGACCTGCTTGTTGACCTCCTCCGCACGCCAGCGTGCGACGTCGATGAGGAGCGCCGCGACAAGGCCGACGAAGATGAAGGCGATGAGCACCTTGTTGTATTGAAATTGCTTCATGTATCCTACTCCTCATTCCCTCTGGCAGAGAGGCGCACGACGATAGCACCCTTCCTATGCTCGACGCTCTCGATTCGCGTCTTCAAGGGCAGTGCATCGAGCTTCGCGATCTGAATGTCGCCGAAAATGTCGCCGAGATTTGCCTTGCCGATCAAGGCGTTCCTGATGTCGAGCCGCGTCATGTGAAAGTACAGCGCCTGCGCGTCCTCGACGATCTTCCCTTCGAGCACGACATCCGCCATGCGCCCGAAGATCTTCACTTCCGCTGTCGCGTGAACGCCATCTTCGTCAATCGTCACCTTGATGTTGTCAAGCTTGTCGATGCGCTTCGCCAAAAGATTGCGCAGAGCATCCTCGGAAACGACGCCCGTGAGTTTCAAACCCTCGGCAGAAATGAGATGCACGCGGTGATCGAGGAAAAGATCTCGCGACGAAAAACGCACGCCGCTTCCTGTCAGCTGCACGCGCTCCATGCGCAAGTCGCCGACGCGAAGCCCCTTCGCATCAATCTTGAGAGTGTCGATCTGTCCCAAGAGGAACAGGATGCCGGGCGTAGAGTCAAGCGTCACCTCGGCGCTCTCTGCCCCGCGATCCCTGAGCATCGTCTCTGTTGTCTGCCGCGCCCATGCGGGCAGCAAAGTTTCGCCAAAGACGAGAAGGATTGCCGCAGCGCCTGCAACAAGCATCAAAAGTTTGCGCAAAACATCACCTTAAATCTCAAATCTCATGATTCGCCTTCGCCGCGAGGAAGGCCTCGATGAAGGCGTCGAGATCGCCGTCCATGACCGCCTGCACGTTGCCCGTCTCCATGCCTGTGCGCATGTCCTTGACCATCGTGTAGGGCTGAAATACGTAGGAACGGATCTGGCTGCCCCACTCGATCTTCTGCTGATCGCCTTCGAGCTTCTGAATCTCGGCTTCCTTCTTCTCCTGCTCCAATTCAAAGAGCTTGGCGCGCAGCATCTTCAGGCACTGTTCGCGGTTCTGCAGCTGCGAGCGCTCGTTCTGGCACTGCACGACGATGCCCGTCGGCATGTGCGTCATGCGCACGGCGGACGACGTCTTATTGATGTGCTGACCGCCCGCACCCGAAGCGCGGTAGGTGTCGACACGCACGTCCGCCATATTGATCGCGACCTCGACGGCATCGTCGATCTCGGGCATGATGTCGCAGGCAGAAAACGACGTATGACGACGCGCATTGGAATCGAAGGGCGAGATGCGCACGAGGCGATGCACGCCCTTTTCCGACTTCAAATACCCGTAGGCGTTGTGCCCGTTGATGAAGAGTGTCGCACTCTTGACGCCCGCCTCGTCGCCGGGCAGCAGATCTGCCGTGACGACGGAAAAGCCGTGGCGCTCCGCCCACCTGCCGTACATGCGCAGAAGCATCTGCGTCCAGTCCTGCGCCTCCGTGCCGCCTGCGCCCGCGTGCAGCGTGAGGATAGCATTGTTCGCGTCATAAGGGCCGGACAAGAGGACTTCGAGCTCCAGTTCGCGCACGGCAGTCTTGATGGTCTCAAACTCCGCCTGCACTTCAGGCTCAAGGCTCGTATCATTTTCTTCCAGCGCCATTTCAAGAAGCGCCTGCGCATCGTCCGTCTTGGAGACAATCTCCTTGTACTTGTCGACGCTTCCCTTGATCGCGGCGAGTTCCTGATTGATCTTCTGCGCCTCTTCCGCATTGTCCCAGAAGGTCGGCTCACCCATCTTGTATTCGAGTTCGGCTATCTTTTCTTCCTTTCTGGCGACGTCAAAGTGAATCCCCCATTTCCTTGAGCTTCGCTTGCATCGCCAAAATCTCCGGCTTCCAATCTTCGAGCATCTTGTCACATCCTTACGTAGTAGCACTTTCTCTCGCGGGAAATCTATTCCTTATCGCTGCTCTCCCGCAAGCGGGAAAGCTCTGTCTCACTTGTTCCTGCCGCAGCAATTCTTGTACTTCTTGCCGCTGCCGCACGGGCACGGATCGTTGCGCCCGATGTCGTTCTTGTTGCGCTGCGGCTTCTTCTTCGTCTCGGCGGCACTGGATTCCTCGCCGTGCGAGGCGCGCGCCGTCTGCAGGCGGTCTTGGAGCTGCTGCTGCTCCTGCGTCACGATGCTCACGCGGTACATGAGCTTTGCGATGTCCGTTTGAATCGCAGCTTCCATTGCCTCGAACATGTCGAGCGCCTCGATCTTGTACTCGACGAGCGGATTCCTCTGCCCGTAGGCGCGCAAATTGATGCCCTCACGCAACATGTCCATGCGATCGAGATGCTCCATCCAATGATTGTCGACGACGCGCAGCATGACGACCTTCTCAAGCTCGCGCATGTTCTCCTCGCCGAAGAGCTGCTCACGCGCCGCATATGCATCGCGCGCCGTCTTCTTAAGCGTTTCTTCCAGCTCATCGCGGCTCATCGCCTCAAGCTCTTCCTTCTTGAGCTTGCCCTCGGGCGCGTAGATCTTCTCCGCGTCCTCGATGAGTCCGTCGAGCGTCCACTCCTCAGGATATAGCTTCGCGTTCGCGTACTGATCCATCTCGCTCTCGATGATCTTGTCGAGCATGAAGAAGATGTTTTCCTTGAGGTCTTCGCCGCGCAGAATCTTGCGTCGCTCCGCATAGATGACCTCGCGCTGCTGGTTCATGACATCGTCGTATTCGAGGACGTGCTTGCGGATGTCGAAGTTTCTGGCTTCGACCTTCTTCTGTGCACGCTCGATCGAACGCGTGATGAGTTTGTGCTCGATCGGATCGTTCTCGTCCATGCCGAGCCGATCCATGATGGAGGCGATATTATCCGACGCGAAGAGACGCAGAAGGTCATCTTCCAGCGACAAGTAGAACTTCGATCGGCCAGGGTCGCCCTGGCGACCCGCGCGGCCGCGCAGCTGGTTGTCGATGCGCCGCGATTCGTGGCGCTCCGTGCCGAGGATGTAGAGGCCGCCGAGCTCCTGCACGCCATCGCCGAGCTGGATGTCCGTGCCGCGTCCCGCCATGTTCGTCGCGATCGTCACGGCACCCTTCTGTCCGGCGTCCTTGATGATCTCCGCTTCCTTCTCGTGGTATTTAGCATTCAGGACGTTGTGCTCGACGCCGTGCTTCTTCAAGATGGCGCTGAGCTCTTCCGACTGCGTAATGGACGTCGTGCCGATGAGGATCGGCTGTCCCGTCTTGTGAATCTCTTCGACCGCCTGTCCGACGGCACGGTATTTCGCACGCTTCGTCTTGTAGATGGCGTCCGGCTCGTCGACGCGCTGCACGGGACGGTTCGTCGGCACGACGACGACGGGCAGCTTGTAGATCTTGAGGAACTCGTCCTCTTCGGTCTTTGCCGTGCCCGTCATGCCGCCGAGCTTGTCGTACATGCGGAAGTAGTTCTGGAAGGTAATCGACGCGAGCGTCTGGCTCTCGCGCTGAATCTTCACGCCTTCCTTCGCCTCGATCGCCTGATGCAGTCCGTCCGAATAGCGGCGGCCAACCATGAGACGACCCGTGAACTCATCGACAATGATGATCTCATCGTCGCGCACGACGTAGTCGCGGTCGCGCTTCATCAGAGCCTTGGCGCGCAGAGCTGCCGTGAAGCAGTGCGAGAGCTCCAGATTCTCAGGCGCGTAGAGGTTCTTGATGCCGACGATGCGCTCCACCTTCAAGACGGCTTCATCGGACGGCGCAACGGTCTTCTGCTTCTCGTCGAGCTTGTAGTCCTCGCCCTCCTTGAGCTGAGCGACGGCGCGTGCCATGACAGCGTACATGTCCGTCGACTTCTGCCCGGGACCTGAGATGATGAGTGGCGTTCTCGCCTCGTCGACGAGAATCGAGTCGACCTCATCGACGATGGCATAGTGGAGGTCACGCTGCACCATCTGCTGCGGATGGATGACCATATTGTCGCGCAGGTAGTCGAAGCCAAATTCGTTGTTCGTGCCGAAGGTAACGTCGGACGCATAGGCGAGCTTTCGCTCAGGAAAGTCCATATCGTGCGCGATGAGACCGACGGAGAGCCCGAGGAAGCGATAGACGCGCCCCATCCACTCGCTGTCGCGCCGTGCGAGATAGTCGTTGACCGTGACCATGTGCACGCCCTTGCCTTCGAGCGCATTGAGATAGACGGGCAGCGTCGCGACGAGCGTCTTGCCCTCGCCCGTACGCATCTCCGCAATCTTGCCCTCGTGCAGGCAGATGCCGCCGATCATCTGCACGTCGAAATGACGCATGCCAAGGACGCGCCTCGACGCCTCGCGCACGACGGCGAACGCCTCGGGAAGCATATCGTCAAGGCTCTCGCCGTTTGCGAGACGTTCCTTGAACTTTCCCGTATGGCCTGCAAGCGCATCGTCACTGAGGCTTTCGAGCGCCTTTTCGTGACCGTTGATGACGTCGACGATGCCGCGCATCCGCTTGATTTCCTTATCGTTGTTATCTCCCAGGAATCGCTTGATGAATCCGAGCAATCCGTATCACTCCTCGTTCCCGCAGCCGCCCTCGCGGCGCAGACTGATGATAGAGAGCGCCTTGCGGCGTCCCTCCGAAAGTATTGAACATCTATCCTAATGATTCTAGCAGACAATCGCCCATAAGTCAAAAAATCCTCTTGCTTCGTTCCTTGAGCATCGCCTTCAGATGCATTCCGGGCATCGTGAAGCCCCTGCCCATGACCTCGTTCGCCGAAAGAACGATCATGAAGGCGTTCTTGTCGATGAGATTCGCGATGAGCTTGACCTTGCTGATCTGCGTGAGCGAGCAGACGAGGAAGAGCACGTTGCGCTCCTTGCGCGTAAACGCGCCCTGCCCATGCAGAAACGTCACGCCGCGCCCGACCTCGCAGATGATCGCCTCCGAAATCGGCTGCACATGGTCGGAGATGATGAGCACGACCTTGCGGCTGTTGAAGCCCGCGACGACCCGATCCGTCACGGCAGAATTCATGAACATGCAGATGAGCGTGTAGAGCGCGGGCATGACGCCGAAGAGCGCGGCGGCCAAGAGCATGATGACGCAGTTGAAGGCAAAGATCACGCTGCCCATGTTCAAAGAGTAATACTTCTTCACGATGGCGGCGACGATGTCGAAGCCGCCCGAACTGCCGTTCATGCGGAAGATGATGCCATAGCCGATGCCATTCAGCACGCCGCCGAAGATCGCCGCAAGCATCGTATCGGGCACGGGCGCATAGGCATTCAGGAAGCGCGTTGCATCGACGCAGAAAGAAAAGAGGATTGTGCCAAAAGCGATGTCGAGCGTGTACTCACGCCCGAGCGTCTTGTACGCCGCCGCGAGAAGAGGCAGATTGTAGAGAAACATCTGCACACCGATGGGAAGCGAGAAGAGATAGTAGAAAATCATCGCGATGCCCGCAATGCCGCCCGACAAGAGGTGCGCGGGCACGACGAAGAGGTTGATCGACGAACTGCTGATGAGACAGCCAAGCAGGATGCCGAGATAGCGGAAAACACGGCCCTTCAATGTCAAACTCCTGAGATGGAGCATCAAAACGCCTCCCTTTCGTGGCCTTCCCAATGAAGTGTCGGCGTCTTATCTTTTGCCAGGGCATTCATGTCAATATCCCTGCCTTCCATGGAAAGCGCATGGAGATCCGTGTTCTCCCATTCGCTCCTCTCCTCATCCGTCAGAGCGTCCGCCTCTTCCTCCGTCAGCGGCAGGCTCGTCAAGCGCCACGAGCGCAGGCTACCGTTCGTCGCATCAACGCTGAGAATGAGCCGCTGGCGCTGATCTTGCGGATTTTCGTAGACATAGCAGACGCTGCCATCAAGAAACGTGCGCTCCTTCTCGCCAAACGTCGTGCGAATCTTGTACGCAGTCGCACCGTAACGCACGCCTGCACGCGCCGTATAGTCCTTGCTCTTGACGAGTATATCCGCTACCTTGCCCGTATCGGCAGAAATACCGACTTCGTAGCCATCGGGGAATGTATAATAGCGCATGTGGATGTCCCAGACCATGCGCTCCTTGTCAAAATCTGGCTTGCCGAAAGCCGCGAGCATCTTCTCTTCCGAGTCGCCGAGCGCTATACCCTTGACGGTGAAGTCCTCAGGCATCAAAGCGCCCTGCGCCTCTGCCGCCATCGGCAAGACAAGAAAAAGTCCGAGAAAGAACACCACCCATAAACCATGATAGAACCGCATTTTTTCACCATCCTCATACTGAATATCGTATTGCATCAAGATTCGCGAAAGTACTCCCTTGGATTCTATAACACGAGCGCACAGTTGTCAAAAGAGGAAATACCTCAAACTGCGACTAATGTGATAAGGTTAGTTGTAAAATGAAATCGGACCCTTAAAAAGGGCAAACAGAAGCACCTGCAGTAGAACGTTTTCAATAAAACAACGCCGAAAGAAGTATCCTGCATGTTCCATGAACATTCTACCACATATTGTTTTATAGCATAAATATGACATGTCTGTTATAATGGAAGCAACGGATTGATTTTCTTTATTTACATCTAGGTGATTGAAATGAAACGACGTCATACTTCTGCTGAATGGCAGCAAACAATTTTTTCTTATATCAAAGATTTTCTGGCGAAAAAAGGTTATCCGCCATCTGTGCGCGAAATCGGCGATGCTGTAGGATTGAAATCCAGCTCCACGGTTCATGGTTATCTCGCAAAAATGGAAGAATCGGGGTTAATAAAGCGAGATCCCGCAAAGCCCAGAGCCATCGACATTCTTGAGGATAAGCCATGGGAACGAAATGTCTCCATTCCCCTCGTCGGCGTTGTGACTGCCGGCATCCCGATTTTGGCCGAGGAAAACATAGAGGATGTATTCTCGTTTCCTCAGGGACTCATCGGCACGCATAGCAAAGTCTTTGTTTTGCGCGTGAAAGGACGCAGCATGATCAATGCGGGGATTCACGACGGCGATTTTGTCTTTGTCAAACAGCAGGAAACAGCAGACAACAATGACATCGTCGTCGCCTTGGTTGATGATGGCAGTGCTACCGTCAAGCGATTTTTCAAGGAGAAGAACTGCATACGCCTCCAGCCGGAGAATGACGAAATGGAACCATTCTACGAAAAAAATGTCAGGATTCTCGGAAAAGTGATTGGTACATATCGCCGTTTCTAGGGAAACATTGACGATGCAACACGGCTGTATCGTCTCCAAACGCCAGCTAGGAAAAATATTCCTAGCTGGCGTTTTCGTTATTCTGCAGAAAGCTGCCTGATTTCTTCGGCGGCTCCCAGAATGCCGAACATGACTTGCTCAAAGGTCAGACCGCCTTGCAGATAGACATTGTACGGCGATCTCAGAGGTCCATCGGCGCTGAATTCGATAGACGCACCTTGAACGAAGGTTCCTGCCGCCATGATGATTTGATCCGTATATCCCGGCATATCCCACGGCTCGGGTTTTACGAAGGAATCAACTGGCGAGTACTTTTGGACGCCGCTGCA
>ERZ773035.1780-NODE-1780-length-14942-cov-4.123128_pt1 | contig 14942 bp, 10 predicted proteins | sample MGYA00511487_ERZ773035 | MGnify/ENA primary metagenome ERZ773035 (study PRJEB29015, sample SAMEA2737985) | human oral metagenome | biome: human oral; feature: human-associated habitat; material: dental | place: China | collected 2024 ...
GAGCGAATTACTTACATGAAGAAAAAGAATTATTTTCATGAAAAGAAATATTTATTTTCACGACAAGAAATATTTTTTTCATGAAAATAATTTAGAAAGGGGGCTAAAAGTAGAAGTCAAAAAAGGGTGAAACATTCCATCCTCTATCATGTAGAGAATACTGAAAAAGGGCTTTTCAAGGGCTTGAAAGCAGTGTTAAAATATAGAAAAAGGCTATCCATTTAGCTTTTTTGGCGTAATTTTGCAATTTAATCAACCAGAGAAATTTGAATGAGTCTTACTAATATAGTAAACAAATTGTACTTCCAGCCGCGCCGCAGGGAGCTTGAGCGCTACGTCACGGATGGAGAGGCTATCCAGCGGGAAGTCATGCAATACCTCGTTGAGCGGGCGAAAGACACCGAATACGGTCGTAAACACCTGTTCTCAACGATTAAGTCATACGAGGACTTTGTACAAAACATTCCAGTCAACACATACGAAGAACTGAAGAGTGACATCGACCGTATGCGCCACGGAGAACGTAATATTCTATGGCCAGGACAGGTTAGATGGTATGCCAAGTCATCAGGTACAACCAACGATAAGAGTAAGTTTATTCCTGTTTCTCACGAGGGATTACAGACAATTCATTATCAAGGTGGTAAGGATGTTATCGCTTACTATCTTAGCAATCATCCAGAAAGTAGACTTTTCAATGGTAAAGGTCTCATCTTAGGTGGTAGCCATTCTCCAAATTATAATCTGTATAACTCGCTTGTAGGTGACCTCAGTGCCATCCTCATTGAGAATATTAATCCACTCGTGAACTTGTGTCGTGTACCTAAGAAACAGACTGCTCTTCTGAGCGACTTTGAGGTAAAACGCGACCGAATTGCACACGAAACACTGAACCAAAATATCATTAATATATCTGGCGTTCCATCGTGGATGCTATCTGTATTGGTACGTGTAATGGAGCTGAGTGGTAAGAAACATTTGGAAGAGGTATGGCCAAATTTAGAGGTATTCTTCCATGGTGGTATTGCTTTTACGCCCTATCGTGAACAGTATGAACAGCTCATTACCAAGCAGGGCATGAACTATATGGAGACTTACAACGCTTCTGAGGGCTTCTTTGGAATACAAGACGATCCAACAGACAGCAGTATGTCGCTTATGCTCGACTATGGTGTCTTCTACGAATTCCTACCTATGGACGAGTTTGAGAGCGAACATCCAAATATCGTTCCATTGTCAGGTGTGGAGATAGGACGCAACTATGCAATGCTTATCAGTACTGCCTGCGGCCTCTGGAGATATGAGATTGGAGACACAGTACAGTTCACTTCGACCAATCCTTATAAGTTTGTTATCACTGGTAGAACCAAGTATTTCATCAATGCCTTTGGTGAAGAACTTATCATGGACAATGCTGAGAAGGGACTTGAAGCAGCCTGCAAGGCTACAGGAGCGCAGATATCAGATTATACCGCAGCCCCAATGTATATGGATGCGAAGGCTAAATGCCGTCATCAGTGGCTCATTGAGTTTGCAAAAGCCCCATCTTCACTTGAGGAGTTTGCTAAGGTTCTCGATGATAAACTACAGGAAGTCAACTCTGACTATGAGGCAAAACGCTTCCATAACATTACCCTTCAGCCGCTCGAAATCATTGTTGCACGCAAAGACCTCTTCAATGACTGGCTCAAGATAAAGGGTAAACTCGGTGGTCAACATAAGATTCCACGCCTTTCAAACAGCCGTAACAACTTAGAAGAATTGCTGAGTATGAACCAGTAAAAACGGAAGACGGTAAAAGAAGAAAACACCTCTAAAGGATAAAAAAGTAAAAGGGTAAAAAAGTAAAACAGCGATATGAAGAAGATAAGACAAAGATATTGCCAAAGAGTAATGGGTGGAAAGGATGGCTTTTCAGCTAAGGTCAGCCATTGCCTTTCGGTGTTTTACCAACCACGTGTTTTACCATTCTACCTTTTTACACTCTTAGTTATTGCCCTTTCTTCTTGTGCCAAGATGGGACAACCTGACGGTGGATGGTACGATGAAACGCCACCAAGAGTGTTAGGTGCCTCCCCTACTGAACGATCAACCGACGTAAACAGTAAGAAGGTGAACATCTATTTCAACGAGTTCATCAAGTTGGAGAACGCATCAGAGAAGGTTGTTGTCTCTCCCCCACAGATTGAAGCTCCTGAAATTAAGGCTACTGGTAAACGTATCACAGTAAGTTTACAAGACAAGTTACAGCCTAACACCACCTATACCATCGACTTCTCTGACGCTATCACAGACAACAACGAGGGTAACCCATTAGGAAACTACACCTATAGTTTCTCTACTGGCGACCATATCGATACACTCGAAGTGGCTGGTTATGTGTTAGAAGCTGAGAATTTAGAGCCTGTAAAGGGTATTCTCGTGGGTCTTTACAGCAATCAGAACGATACAGCTTTCCAGAAACAACCTATGCTTCGTGTCTCACGTACCGACAGTCGTGGTCATTTCAGCATACGAGGTGTTGCCAAGGGTGACTATCGTATCTATGCACTGCAGGACATGGACGGCAACTACATGTACAATCAGAAGAGCGAGAAGCTGGCTTTCACGCCCGAAGTCATCATGCCATCATGGAAGCCAGACATACGACAAGACACGCTATGGATTGACTCCTTGCACATCAAGGATATCAAACAGGTGCCTTACACCCACTTCCTTCCAGACGATGTGGTGCTGAATTCCTTTACACCTACACAAACAGACCGCTACTTCCTCAAGTCTGAACGCAAGGAACCAAACCACTTTACGCTCTTTTTCAGCTATGGTGACGCCGACCTTCCACAGATAACAGGACTCAATTTTAACGCTAAAGATGCGTTTATAACAGAGCCAAGTCTGAACCAAGATACGATTATCTACTGGCTGCGTGATACTGCCCTCGTCAACCAAGACACACTGCGTATGCAGATGCTTTATAACATGACGGACAGTGCAGGTAAGCTTGTCCCTAAGACAGATACGTTAGAAATTCTCTCAAAGGTACCTTACGCGAAGCGTTTAAAGCGCCAGCAGGAGGAATACGACAAATGGGTTAAGAAGCAGGAGAAGGCAAAAGAACGTGGAAAAGCGTTTGAAACAGCAATGCCTGTCACATCTTTGGAGGTCAGATATAATGTTCCTTCGCAAATGGATCCTGACCAAAACCCAACCTTCGAACTCCCTACCCCAATTGCAAAGACGGATACATCCAAGATACATCTTTACGAAAAGATAGACTCCTTATGGTATCGAGCGAAGTATAATTTCGGTGCTGAACCTGGAAAACCGCGCTCTTTGAAGTTGGTAAGTGCATGGGACCCAGGACATGAATACAGTGTTGAGGTTGATTCTGCAGCCTTTACAGACATCTATGGTAAGGTTTCTGCAAAGTATAAACAGGGTGTTCGTATCCCATCAATGGACGAGTATGGTACGCTGATAATGACCTTACAGAACATGGAAGGTAAGAACTGCTTGTTGCAGTTGCTCAACGAAAGCGACAAACCAGTGAAAGAGGCGTACGCAAAGAACAACCAAGCAACCTTCCATTACATCAAGCCGGGCAACTACTATCTACGCCTTATCGTCGATGATAACGACAACGGAAAATGGGATACGGGTGATTATGCAACCCAACGACAACCCGAAGCCGTTTATTATTACCCGAGGGCTATCGAGTGTAAGGCAAAACGTGATGTGCAAGGAACGTGGAATCCGCGTCTTCTCCCACTCTACAAGCAGAAGCCTGCAGCTATAACAAAGCAGAAGGCTGATGCTCAACGCAAGATAAAGAGACGCAATGCCGAACGCGCTCGCAGTCTTGATATCTCACTACCTGACGAGCTTCTCAACTCGGGTCAGTAGAAACAAAGGATACGAAAGAACAGGTTTAGTAAAACCTATCCATACGATAAGCACCCTCATCTATCCCCTACCGTCTTAAGGTTAGGAATGATGAGGGTGCTTTTATTATATCAATTCCGTAATAGATAACGCTCCGCACCATTGGTGCGAAGCATCAGCACCATTGGTGCGGACCGTCAACACGACATGTGCTGAGCAAGAAAACATCAGTTGAAAATGGGAAGAAAGAATCTTCTAAAGGCTTATTAAGACTACTTTTCAGCCAATACAGCTTACTATCTATTAAGATACTGAAATACCAGAAATCAATGCTAAGATACGTCCCAAACGGCTGTTACGACAACGATAAAGCAGCTTATAAACCAAGAAAGAGCCATAAACGCCTGATAGAAAAGCAAGGATAATATAAACGACATTATCAAAATGGGTAAATCGCATAAGTATTTGTAAACTCAATGCTTGAAAGATTCCATGATAAAGATAGATAGTATAAGAAGTAGGAGAGAGGTGATTAAGGAAACGAAGCTCATATTTTGCGTATAAGCGTGCCAAAGCAATTGACATAAGAATACCATCCATCGCAAAGATTAAATCCATAAGAGGGCTTTTATTTACGTGTAGACCGATAATTGATACTACAAACGTAAATAGGAAGACTAAGAAGGCTGTTTTCCCTTTATCGAGAAAGCGCATCAAACCAAAGCTAAATACAAAGTAACCTAAGGCAAAATAAAAAGCATAATGAATTACTCCAACGACATTAAAAAGTGTGTCGTGAGAGAAAGGAAGGGAGATATTTGCCAGAGCAAGTAGAGTAAGTAAAAGAGTAGTAACAGCAAGCGAAGTTCTATGTTGCAGTCGCTGCAAAAAGAAAAGGGCAATCACTGCAAAAACAAAGAGCAAGAATAAAGTGGGTAAAAACCAATAGGAACCGTTAACATTGCGGTAAGGATAGATGAGCATCAACACGTATTCACTCCAATTGGCTTGTATCGGGCGCACCATAAACTGCGATAAAAGAACCTTTGGAACAAAGAGTAGGGTACTCAAAGCAAAGTAAGGAAGTAGCAAGCGAACTGCTTTACGACTTAGAAATATATGAGGTTGTAGCGGTTTTCCGTTTACTGAGACATTGAAAAGATAGCCTGATACGAAGAAGAAAAGGGGTACATGGAACTGATACATCCAGTCAACTATCAGACTATTTGTCTGATAAAAAGAGTGTCCGAGTACTACCAAGAGGATAGCAAACACATGGAGAAAAGAGAATTCAGCTATCTTTTGTTTCATTTTATTCGTTTTACTTGGTCACCTTCAGCATACCATACACCATCGCAGCCGGCTTTCTCTGCCTTTAGAAGCAAAGCTTTCAACTGCTTTCTGTTTCTTATCTCTTCGTTAATAATAGTCTTAGGCCATTGATAACCTGTCTGTTGAAGAACGGAATAACCCCAACCAAAAGCCTCGAAAGGAATCACCCAGAAGGAAGAATACTTCGTTTCTCCTTTGTCTAAATGTATCACCATCACCTTGTTTACTGGTCGGACACATTGGCTGACAATGCTCTTTGCCATCTGTTCGCCCATCTTACCTGATAGGAAAGAGGCATAGCCGTGATGGAGTAGGGTGAAAGAGGCTGTCAAAAGATAAAGCAATGCAGAAGCTATCAATACCTTCTTGTTCTTGATTCGTTCGCAGAGTTGGGCTATCATCAATGTAATAAAGGGCAGAATTGTATAACAGTGCATCGCAGAGAAGATTGTCATCAGATTGACAAAAGCCCCAATAAAGAAGGATAAAAGCAGCACTACGAGTGGTTTCTGTAGCTTAAAAGAACGCAGTAGAAGCCAAAGAAAGGGTAGAGGAAGGAGTCCTGTGATTGCAACAACAACGAGATGACGATGCTGAGGATGAATAAGACTGGCGTAATCAATAGGGTAGAAGGTCACTCCTAACAGTACGCCAAGATTACGCAATAGCTGTTTTGCAGTAAAAATCATGTACGCATTGTTCTCCATATGAAAGCTATCAGTCAGTATGAAACGGCTAACAAGATAGAAAACAAATACAAGGCAGGCACAAAGAAGATGTCTGATAACATCATTGAAACGTTCTTTTCCTATACTCCATACGATGAAGGGTGGGAAAACAAACCAAATGTAGCCCGACTCTTTAGCAAAGACCGAAAGCAAAGCGCACAACAACCACAGCATAAACTTTCGATAACCAGACAGACTGATGTAGCTATATAAGGCAAGAAGTCCCCATAGAAGCGAATAGACTTGGTTTAGGGAATCAATATTCAAGACCGTCCCCAAGGTGCCTGACGACAAATAAAAGAAAACGACGGACAGGTTGCGTGACAACGTACTAACCCTAAACCATTGCAGAATCCTATAGACTAACCATGTGTTGAGGATATGTCCCAATAGGATAAAAAGATGGTTTAAGAAGGGAAAAAGTCGGTAATTAAGTCCGAGCAGATGCCCAAAGAGTACATCAAAAGGGCGCCAATAATTGCCGTCAGGAAGTAGACTTTGAAGCGTAAGAGGCTCCGTCTGCGGTATGGTATAGTACGTCCAGTCGTCAAAAGTAGGCTGGAGTTGAAAAAGCAACAATAATGCAAACGGAGCTGTCAATAGTATCCAAAAGATTGGATTACGTCCTACCTGTGTCTTCATCGCCTCTATTAATTAACCACTGCAACCTTACAAACAGTGCCATTATCACCATTTTCGTCGGCTGTCTGCACCATATAAACACCCGATGCAACACGCTTTCCGTTCTTATCCTTGCCATCCCAGACGAAAGAACCTCCATTACTGGTACCTTCTGCGACAAGAACTCCATTCGTTGTCACAATCTTCACATCTACATTCTGCGACAAACCAACAATCGTGATTGGACCTGTATAACCCGGTTTTACAGGATTTGGATAAGCGTATGTAGTCTCATCATTAGGCGAATCTACAGCCTTTGTGGCATCACTCATATAAGAACAGAGTCCTTTATCAGTAGCAAAGAACACCTCACCAGTGGCATGATTGATAGAAATAGACTGAATGTTGTTCGACAATAGGTGACTGTTAGTGGTGACAAAGTGCTGCAACTGCTTCATATTATCCGCACTAATTAGATAGACACCATTGCCCTTTGTACCAAACCACTTGCGCCCTCCGCCATCAACCGATATTGCAGTAATATCAAGACCAGCAAGAAGATAGTCTGCAAGATTGGTTCCATCGTTACGCGGAACCTTAACTTGTACAAAGCGATAGTTATCCTGTTCGTTCATTTGAGATCGCTGAAGAAGCATCGGACCAGCCGTTGTTCCCACCCAAATATTATGGTCTAAGTCCTCTGCCCAGCAGTGAACAGCTGTAATATCTACGTTTGAGCCGTCCTCATTAACAAAGCGAGTATAGGCATTAAGTTTATCGTTCTTAGGGTCATAAGAGAACAATCCCGGCTGAATCCAGTAATCATTGCAGAACCAAAGGAGGTTGCGACTGTCCAAGCGCATCTGTGACAAGCCTGAGAGTCCTACACCATCTTTCATCAGTTCAGGCTTACTGAAGGATGTCATCTGCCCATCTTTCGACACACGAATTAGGTTTTCTTTCTTCGTTTGGTTATTGATTACCCACAAATTACCATCTCTATCGTATGCCAATCCGTAGACAAGTACATAATCATTACCTAACTCTCTGCCTCTGTCTATGGCTCCTTGAAGGATGCTATTATCCTTGTTATAGAAGGCTACCATCTTACCAGACATGAACTCATAGAGACCTGTTCGCGCTCCTACATACACATGATTGCTATTATGTGGGTCTATTGCTACCGCCTTTGTTCCTATATAAGGATAACCCGTACGAGTCGAGAGATTGTCTTCGAAGAAGTCCCAATCATCACCCTGTAACACCTGTACAATACCTGGATTCTCCCAGTTATTTACGGTCGGATTGTAGATACCTCCGGTACCATAAAGACGGTTATTAAGGAAGGTAGTCCATACAAAGGTGTTGCGCTTTGGACCGCCAGGATTAAGTGTTTTAGCCTGTGCCAATAGCGTTGCATCAGCTATTCTTGGACGCTCTACATAAGTTCCTACGCTCGTCCAGTTATTTCTATCGAGGAGATTAGCAGACAACGTAGCACGATATAGTCCGTTACTTTGGCTGGCAGCATAGATATAACCGCCCTCAATATAGCTGTAATTAACAGGGAAAGAGAGGTTATAGCTATCGCTTATCTCTGCTTTAGCGACATTGAGTTTGACAAGTCCAAAACCCGTAGAGAGGTAACAATAGACGCCAGACATATCAATACCATTGATGGTTTTGTCTGCCATTGTTGTCTTTAGATAGTAATCCGGCACATTTGTAACATTACCTCTATCGTCTAATAGGTCGATATTATTATTCGAATAGATAATAACCAACCGACGAGCTGTCTTATTCCATGCGATGAAACGGATATCCGTATCGCTCAAACCATTGACTTTATCGTAGGTCTTTATACTCTGATCGTTCTTGTTATAAGTATAAAGACTATTTGAAGCAAGCACATACAGCTTGTTACCTCCTTCTTCAACCCATTGTACATCACTGTAAGCAAGATAATTCTTCCACGTTCCTACACCGCCAGCAAAGGCAGTTACAACAAGAGAAAAGAATAGAATAAGCGATAGGAAATATCTTTTTATTGTCATATAGCGTTCTTTGTGTAATGTAAATAATACAACAGTTTATAGATATTAAACCAAAAAACGTTCGGTTTATTGCCTAAGAGGCAATTCTTTATAGGCTCATTAAATAGCTTATAAGCTGTTACGAAAAGAGGAGAGAGGTGTAAACGCTCGATACACTCGGCTTTATCAAGTAGACGAGAGTAGCCTTTCAACTCCTTTCTGAAGGCAAATAGCGTGCGCAAAGCTTCTTCTGTCTTAGCGAGATAGCTTGCATTATCCTCAAAATCACAGAAGAGTACGGGATTATCTATATGCTTTATTACGACTTGTTGCTGCTGGAACCGTTTGCCTAAGAGTACATCTTCATAGCCATAACGGCTGATGTTCTCATCATAAGGCTTCTCACCTAAGACCGAACGGCGTACAAGTAGATTTGTTGCTAAATGCTGATAAGGCTGACTTTGACGACTCTCAACGGTATTTATTGCTTCGCATTGCCGCTCATAACGGTATCTAAGGTTGCCTTTCCATTGGTCAGGATTACCCCCTATGGCTATTCCTCCAACTACAACATCTCCTTCTGTCTGCAGATAGTTGCGAATGAAGGAAGGGTTATCCAACGACAAATCGCCATCAATAAAAAGCAGCCTATCACCCTTAGCCTGCGATACAAGGAAGTTACGAATAGCCGAGCGACCTACGTTCTTTTCCCTGATAATATAGCAGACATGAGGTAGGTTCGCTATTGCTCGGTTCTCTTCTACGAGGCTGTGCCTCGTAGCACGGGACCTAACAGCAGCGGAAGGGCAGGGGAGGAGAGGGCTGGCAGCTATGCTATCGGGGGGTGATAACACACTATCGGAGCTTGACAAAGAGCCATCATCTGCTACAATAATCTCAAATTCAGTACCACATTCCACGCACTGTCGCTGTAACTCTGTCACCAAAGCTACACAACTACAGTTGTAAACAGGAAGAAGAATAGACAACATAGCAGATATTAAATGGTTATTTTCTCATATCAAAGAGATAACAAGTACACTATTAAGCTCTGAAATTATACCTATCAAGCTGATTAACACAGGCATTTTCAGCATTTATATTAGCTTTCAAGTAGTATAAGAAAGTCCCTCCTACGAATTATTTTCATGAAAATAAATTCTTTTTTATGTGAAAAGAAATATTTTTTTACGTGAGAAGAAATCGGGAAAGGGTATTTATCGAAGTCTAAAAGGAGGCTTTAACGGTTTTACTTTATTATCTCTTTCTCTATTAAAAGCCCCTTTAGCCTTCTTATTCTTTTATCCTTTCAACCTTCCTAAGTATTCCGCCAACTTCTTTACAGCCCTTGCACGATGAGAAATCTGGTTCTTTATCTCCTCACCTAACTCTGCAAAGCTCTTGTCATAACCCTCTGGAATAAAGATAGGGTCATATCCAAAGCCCTCAGTACCATGCTTCTCGGTAGCGATTCTACCCTCTACCTTACCCTCAAACTGATGTTCTTTACCATCAATGATAAGCGAGATAATAGTGCGAAAGCAGGCCTTACGATTGGCTTTCCCTTCTAAGTTTGTCAACAGCTTACGCATATTCGCCTCGCTATCGTGGTCGGTTCCCTCTGCATAACGAGCTGAATGCACGCCGGGTTCACCACCGAGTGCCTCCACCTCAAGTCCTGTATCATCAGCAAAACAGTTCTGACCATAGTGTTCAACGACGTAAGAAGACTTCTGACGTGCATTCTCCTCCAGTGTTGCTCCAGTCTCAGGGATATCCTCATGACAGCCAATCTCAGCCAAAGAAACGATTTCAAAGTCCTTTCCAAGGATGTCCTTAATCTCCTCGAGCTTATGTTTATTATTTGTTGCGAATACTATTTTCATCTCTATAAAACGTTTTTAGAATGCTAAAAGAGCTATATTTGAAAGTTCCAAGTCCTACTCTAACAACAAGAACGCACGACTCGTATGTCCTTAAAAGCTTATCGCCTGCAGACACACAAGCCGTGCGTCCCTGCAAATTAGCCACTAGAACACAGCTCTACAGCCTATTTATTTCTGTTCATTCGCAGGCTTTTTCATGGCATCAGCCAACTTCTTTTCCTGCTTTTTCATTTCCTTTTTAGCTTTAATCTTTATCTGATCGAAGCCTTCACCATAGACACCAATCACCGAACTCTGGCTTACGAAGGCTGTTGGGTCAACCATCTTGATTATACGGAAGATAGTCTTACTCTCGTTACGCTTTGCCAACAAGCAGATAACCTTCATATCATTACCAGTGTACCAACCATGTCCATCAAGGATAGTCAGCGCATGCTCGGTCTCCTCAACAATTGCTTTGGCTATTTCCTCATGTTTCCAAGAGAAGATCATGAACTGTACTGACTCGCGTCTCATATTCATCACGTGGTCTAACATAAAACACTCGATGAACATCGTACAGTAACCAAAGACCATCTTATGCAAGCGTTCCATGACATCACCAAACTGAGGGAAGAATAAACAGCTACCCACAATCAAGATGTCAACGCCCATTAAGACTTGTCCTAACGAGATATCATGATACTTATTGACACAAGCAGCAATGATATCCGTACCACCCGTACTTCCATTATTAAGGAAGACGATAGCCAATCCCGTACCTGTAAGGCTACAACCAATAATCAATGACATAAAAGCTTGGTCTTCACCGAGCATCTTCACCATGTGTCCTGCAGCATCCTTAGGCATCAGATCCTGCGCAAAAATCAATAGGAAATAAAGGGCAAAGATAGCATAGATGGTCTTCATCAGGAACTTAAAGCCCAATATCTTCAAAGCAACTATCAACAACGAAATGTTGATAATCATGTAAGTATTCTCAATCTTAAAACCTGTAGCATAGTAGATTACGGCAGACATACCCGTCACTCCACCCGTTACAATCTCGTAAGGCATTAGAAATACAGTGAAGGCAGCAGCGTAAATAATTAAGCCAACGGTCAAGAAAAAATAATCTTTGGCTTCGGATCGGATGAGTTGTTGATCAATGGTCATAGGCTCATAGAATGGTTAAGACGAAGAGGCTGTATCAAAACACGACTGTAGCAGATACTAACATACGGACTTCATTTCCGTTGGAGATTACCGCTGTTAGAGAAACGAACCTGCAGCCCTGTTTCCATACAGCCTCTTCTATGGTTTATTGAATAGTTATTTGCAAACGATATTGATAATCTTCTTCGGCACAACGATGATCTTTACGATTGTCTTACCGTCGATATAGTGCTGGCTTCGTTCGTCTTCTAAAGCCTTCTTCTCAATATCTTCCTTCGTTGCATCAGCAGGGAAAGTCATCTGGAAACGTGCCTTACCATTGAAAGATACTGTCAGCTGCACCTCATTCTCTACGAGATAAGACTCGTCCCATGCTGGCCATTCAGCATCGAAGACACTCTTTGTCTCACCACCCAACTGCTCCCACAGCTCTTCTGCCATGTGAGGTGCGAATGGAGCGATGACAATAACCATCTTCTTCAATAGTTCACGATTAGCACACTTCTGCTGTCCGAGTTCGTTAACACAAATCATAAACGCAGAAACAGCTGTATTGTAAGAGAACTGCTCAATATCGCCTGTCACCTTCTTGATAAGCTTATGAACGCTCTTCAATGAATCCTTTAAAGGCTCATCATCAGTGAGATCCTGCTGATAAAGCTTCCAAAACTTCTTCAAGAAACGGAAACAACCATCGATACCGTTCGTATCCCAAGGCTTACTTGCCTCTACAGGACCGAGGAACATTTCGTAAAGACGGAGTGTGTCTGCGCCATACTGCTCAACAATCACATCTGGATTGACAACGTTGAACATTGACTTTGACATCTTCTCTACCGCCCAACCGCACTTGTAAATGGCGGGTGTTGGGTGTTGGGTGGTGATGAAATCAGATGATGATGTGCCATCTTCGAAGATGAATTCAGCATTGTTATACTCTGGACGCCATGCCTTGAAAGCCTCAACATCCAATACATCAGCGTGAACAATGTTCACATCAACATGGATAGGAGTAGTATCGTACTTATCTTTCTGCCCTAAGCTGACAAATACTGGTGCCTTTGAGTGGTCGTCAGAGTTGATACGATAAACGAAGTTAGAGCGTCCTTGAATCATTCCTTGGTTCACCAACTTCTCGTATGGTTCCTCTTTACAGCTAATACCAATATCAAAGAGGAACTTATTCCAGAAACGACTGTAAATCAAGTGACCTGTTGCATGTTCGGTACCACCAACATAAAGGTCTACATTCTGCCAATACTCATCAGCCTTTTTGCCCACAAGTGCCTCGTCATTGTGTGGGTCCATATAGCGAAGATAGTATGCTGAGCTACCTGCGAAGCCCGGCATCGTATTCAACTCCAATGGGAATACAGTCTTATCGTCAACCAATGACTTCTCAACAACCTTACGTTCAGCCTCATTCCAAGCCCAAACCTTTGCACGACCCAATGGTGGTTCGCCGCTTTCTGTTGGTTCATACTTGTCGATTTCAGGCAATTCAAGTGGCAAACACTCCTCTGGTATCATGTAAGGCATTCCCTGCTTGTAATAGACTGGGAATGGTTCTCCCCAATAACGCTGACGTGAGAAGATAGCATCACGCAGACGATAGTTCACCTTCACACGACCGATACCCTTCTCGGTAACGAACTGCTTTGTCTTCGCAATAGCCTCCTTAACCGTAAGACCATTGAGAGAGAAACCGTCCGTGCTCTCTTTACCTTCTGCAGGAGAGTTCGTTACGATTCCTTCCTTTGCATCAAAGCTCTCTTCAGAGACGTCAGCACCCTCAATCAATGGGATGATTGGGAGGTTGAAATGCTTTGCAAAGGCATAGTCACGACTGTCGTGAGCAGGCACAGCCATAATCGCTCCTGTTCCATATCCAGCTAAAACATACTCTGAAATCCAAATAGGAATCTGCTCGCCAGTGAATGGATTGATACCATATGAGCCTGAGAAGACACCTGTCACCTTACGGTCAGACATGCGTTCCAGCTCTGTGCGCTTCTTTACATACGCCAAATACTCCTCTACCTCAGCCTTCTGAGCCTCTGAAGTGAGTTCTGCAACGAGTTCTGACTCTGGTGCCAATACCATGAAGCTAACACCAAACATCGTATCAGCACGGGTAGTAAAGATAGTGAACTTACCCTCTTTCTGACCTCCACCTGCTACTGGAGTCTGGTACTTGAATTCAACCTCTGTACCCTCAGAACGACCAATCCAGTTCTTCTGTGTCTCCTTAATAGAGTCAGACCAGTTGACTGTCTCCAATCCATCAAGCAATCGCTGTGAATAAGCAGACACACGAAGACACCACTGTTTCATCAACTTCTGTACGACAGGATAGCCTCCACGCTCGCTCACACCATTGACAACCTCGTCATTGGCAAGCACCGTACCGAGTCCCGGACACCAGTTTACCATCGTCTCACCGAGGTAAGCAATACGGTAGTTCATCAACTTCTCCTGCTGTTCCTGCTCGTCCATGCTCGACCAGTCACGTGCTGAGAAAATCAGTTCCTCGCTCTGTGCGACATTAAGGTTCAGTGTTCCTTCTTCCTCAAAGTGGCGAACAAGGTCCTTGATAGGCAATGCCTTCTGTTGTGTATAGTCATAATAAGACTCGAACATACGCTCGAAAGCCCACTGTGTCCAGTGATAATAACGTGGGTCACAGGTGCGTACCTCACGATCCCAGTCGAAACTGAAACCTATCTTATCCAACTGCTCACGATAACGAGCAATGTTCGTGTCGGTTGTCAGCTGTGGATGCTGACCCGTCTGAATGGCATACTGCTCAGCAGGAAGTCCGTAAGCATCATATCCCATAGGGTTCAACACGTTGAAACCCTTCAGTCGCTTATAGCGTGCATAGATGTCACTTGCAATATAACCCAATGGGTGTCCAACATGCAATCCGGCTCCTGATGGATAGGGGAACATATTAAGTACATAGAACTTCTGCTTGTTCTCGTCTTCAACAACCTTATAGGTCTTATTCTCAACCCACTTCTGTTGCCATTTCTTCTCAATGTCTATGAAGTTGTATTCCATTCTTATTTCTATTATAACTAATGTGCAAATTTACAAAAAGTTTCCGTAAAACACTTCGTTTCGATGGGAATTATAGAACGAAAAAATATAATATTCTTTGTTTACTTAGGGTAGAATAAGCCCTTTATAACCATAAACTGCTCTTATCTTAACTACATATTGCATGACTTTCACTCCTGCGCACCATGTGTGCGAAGCGTTCGCACCATTGGTGCGGAGCCTTAACACCACTTGTGCTAAGC
>ERZ773035.1782-NODE-1782-length-14937-cov-6.023787_pt1 | contig 14937 bp, 5 predicted proteins | sample MGYA00511487_ERZ773035 | MGnify/ENA primary metagenome ERZ773035 (study PRJEB29015, sample SAMEA2737985) | human oral metagenome | biome: human oral; feature: human-associated habitat; material: dental | place: China | collected 2024 ...
CGCCGGAGATGGCGACGGTGTTCTTCTCCGCATCGCCCGTCGGGAGCGGGTTGCCGCCTCCGTCAAGCTTGTGGTTCTCCACAAGTCCGCCGTACGCCGCCGCACTGATGCTGCCGCCCGTAATGGTCAGCTTGTTGTTCTCCACTTTGTTGCCGACCTTTGTGCGGCCCGCCCACGCTTCGGGGTGGGTGCCATCGCCTGCTGTGTAGGTCGCGCCGGTATGGTTTTTGTACTGGTACCCTGCCGCACGTACTTCGGTGGTGTTGACCGAGGAGCCGAGCGTGTCAATGCTGAACTCGAAGTTTCCGCTGTTGACACTCTTAATTCCTCCGTTTGCCGTATAGGTATTGACGCTGTTCTTCGTGAAGTTGATGCCCGCTGTATTCTGCATGAGCTTCAAATTGTAAGCTTCGTATGTACTGATCGGGCTGTTGAAGTTCGTCGCATCGACGGTGAGCTTGCCCCAGTCGAGGTTGTTCGTTGCCGTACCTGCATTGAGGGTCAGCATGGGGGTCGCGGGGTTCAGCGCATTGCTGTTGATGTTGAACTTCAGGTTCTCGAAGTTCCCGATGTTGCCCGCTGTCGCGTTCGTGTTGACGTTCAGCGTATTGCCCGTATCCGTCGCCTTGTTGCCGCCGTAGATGGTGCCGCCGATCGCCGAGCCTGCCGTGATGCTGTGCGTGCCATCGCCAAGATTTACAGTGTTGCCCGTCGTATTGCCGGAGCCGTTCGTAAAGCCGCCGTAGACGTTGCCGGTGACCGAACCGCCGGCGAAGGTGACGGTGTTGTCCGTTGCGCTGCCCGTTGCTGTGGCATGCGTCAGTGCTGCGCCATAGACGTTGCCGTGCACGGTGCCGGCGTTGATGGTCACTTCGTTCTTGGTCGCGCTGCCTGTCTTGGTCTTAACCTCTGCGCCATAGGCGTTCGCGGTCTGTGCACCGGTGTTCAGGATGAGTTTGTTCTCTGCCGCATCGCCCGTGGTGCCCGGAACGGTCGTATTCTCGACCATGCCGCCGCGCGCATTGAGCGTCGTGCTGCCGCCCGTGAGCGTCAGCTTGTTTTTCTGTACCTTATTGCCGATGATGGAACGTCCGCCCCATGCATCCGTGGCTGTGCCGCCCGCATAGTTGGCATTATTGTTCTGGAAGCGATAGCCCTTGAGGTAGACTTTCGTGGTTGTGGCACTGTTGCCGTCCGTTGTCATGTCCGCCTCATAGTCGTTTGTATGGATGCGCCCGCGCGTACCCGTATCGCTGTAGCTTGTGCCAAAGTTGATATGGTTGGCGTTCTCCATCAGCGTCAGGATACGATCCTCTGTGGCACTTGCGGTTGTGTTGTCGAGGTCGTCGACATGGAGTTTGTTCCAGTCGATCATTGTCGTACCACCTGTAAGCGTCAGGAGGGTATCACCTGCCGTGATGTGGCTGCTCGTCGTCTTGAAGTTCACCTGGTCAAAGTTCGCAATGTTCCCCGCTGATACACTGTCATAGACGTTGAGCGTATTCCCTGTAACATCATTCGTCTTGTTCCCGCCGTAGATGGTGCCGGAAATATTCGTTGTGCCCGCAACGGCATCCGATGCCGTGCCAAGATTCACGATATTGCCCGTCGTCTTACCGGTACCGTTTGCAAAGCCGCCGTAGACATCGCTCATCGTGCCGCCTGTAATGTTCAGGGTCGCACCCGTGGCATCGCCCGCATTCGTGTAATTGCCGTAGATCGTGCCGCCAACATTACCGCCCGAGATGCTGAGCGTGCCGCCGGTCGCGCTTCCCGTACCTTCGTTTTTACCGCCGTAGACGGAACCATTGACTGTGCCGCCCGAGATGTTGACTTCGCTGTTTGTGATTTTGCCCGTTGCATTTGCCTGTGCAATATGTCCGCCGTACACGTCGCCCGTGATGTTGGCACTGCCGGAGATGTTGACCTTGCTCTTGTCAGCCGTGCCCGCGGCATTTGCAGCCGCAAGGGAGGCACCATAGACGGAGCCGACCATACCGTTTGTGATCTCAGCACTGTTCTCCGTGGCATTCCCGTCTTTCGTACGCACCTCGGCACCGTAGGCATTGGCGACTGTGCCGCCGGAGATGGCGACGGTGTTCTTCTCCGCATCGCCCGTCGGGAGCGGGTTGCCATGCGTGTCAAGCTTGTGATTCTCCACGAGTCCGCCGTACGCCGCCGCGCCAACCGTGCCGCCCGTAACGGTCAACTTATTGTTCTCTACCTTGTTGCCGACCTTTGTGCGCCCCGCCCATGCTTCCGTATGCGTGCCGTCAGCAGCAGCATACGTTGCAGCCGTGTTGTCCTTGAACTGGTAGCCTTCGAGCGTGATGTAGCGCGTCGCATTCGCTCCATGACTGTCGGTATCGATGATGTATTCGAGTTTGTCAGTGGAGCTGTCCCTCGCGCCCGCATACCCCGTCGTCGCAATGCCTGCCGCGTTGTCGATCAGGTTCAGCTTGTACGGCTCGTAGGTCTTGATGCCCGCACCCGTAAGACTCGATGTATCTACTTCGAGCTTGTTCCAGTTAAGATCTGTGGTCTGCGCGCCGTTATTGAGTGTGAGCAGGGTGTTCGCAGGGTTGATGGTGTTGTTGAGATCAAACTTGACTTTGTCAAAGTGCGCAATGTTCCCCGCCGTTGCGTTGGTCTTAACGTTCAGCGTGTTGTCCGTCACGGTCGTCTTGTTGCCGCCGTAGAGGACACCGTTGATGGTCGTACCGGAGGCAAGCGCATGACTGCCATCGCCGAGGTTTACCGTATTGCCCGTAGTTGCCCCCGTACCGCTTGTGTAGCCACCGTAGACATCGCCCATCGTGCCGCCCGTGATGGTAACGGTGCCACTCTTGGCATCGCCCGCTCCTGCATTGTAGCCTGCATAGATCGTTCCGCCAACGGTACCGCCCGAGATATTCACTTCACTGCCTGTGACGCTGCCCGTCGCCGCACTGTCTGCAATATGACCACCGTAGACGTTGCCCGTGACACTGCCGCCGGAGATATTCGCCTTGCTGTTGGTCGCCGAGCCCGTTGCACCTGCCGCCGTGAGGGATGCACCGTAGAGATTGGCAGTCGTTCCGTCCGTGATTTCAGCGGTATTCTCAGCGGCACTGCCCGCCTTGGTCTTGACCTCGGCACCGTAGGCGTTCGCGGTCTGTGCACCCGTGTTCAGAATGAGTGTGTTCTGCGCGGCATCACCCGCAGTGCCCGGGATGGTGGTGTTTTCGACCATGCCACCGCGTGCATTCAGCGTCGCACTGCCGCCCGTGAGCGTCAGCTTGTTTTTCTGTACTTTGTTGCCGATGATGGAGCGTCCGCCCCATGCATCCGTGGCTGTCGTGCCCGCATAGCTTGTATCATTGTTCTGGAAGCGGTAGCCCTTGAGGTAGACTTTCGTGGTTGTGGCACTGTGGCCGTCCGTTGTCATGTCCGCCTCATAGTCGTTTGTGTGGATTCGCCCGCGCGTACCCGTATCGCTGTAGCTCGTACCAAAGTTGATATTGCTGCTGTTCTCCATGAGCGTCAGGATGCGGTCGCTTGTTGGGTCTGCCGTGAGACTGTCGAGGTCATCGACATGGAGCTTGTTCCAGTCGAGCGTTGTGGCATTGCCGTCATTCAGCGTCAGGAGGGTATCTCCCGCCGCGATGTGACTGCTCGTCGCCTTGAAGTTCACCTTGTCAAAGTTCGCAATGTTGCCCGCCGTGACACTGTCGTAGACATTCAGCGTGTTGTCCGTCGCAGTCGCATTGCTGCCGCCGTAGAGCTTTCCGATGGTGGTGCCCGAAGCAACGGCATCGGTCTCGCTGCCGAGGTTCACGATGTTGCCCGTGGTCGCACCCGTGCCCGCCGTCCAGCCGCCGTAGACATCGCCCATCGTGCCGCCCGTGATGGTGACAATGTTGCCCGTGGCATCGCCTGTCGCGGAGGCATGGGAAAGATAGCCGCCGTGCACGGTGCCGCTGACACTGCCGCCTGAGATATCCACTTTGTTGCCCGTTGCGTTCCCGCTCGCTGCGGCGGTAAAGCCGCCATAGATGTTGCGTACGGTGCTGTTGACAAGGTTTACGGTATTGCCCGTGCTGCTATCCTTCGCCGCCTTCGTCGTGCCCGACCCTGCCGTCCAGCCGCCGTAGGAATCGCGATGGGTGGTGCCGCTATTGAGCGTGAGTACGTTCTCCGTCGTTGTATTGCCGATAACGGAGCGTCCTGCCCAGACATCTTCGGTCGCGCTTCCCGTGGTCGGAGCAACATTGGCACTCTTAAACTGGTAGCCGTCGAGATAGATCTGCTGTGCCGTTCCCGTTCCGGTGTTCGTATCGATGATGCGCTCATGGGTATCGGTCAAGGAAACCAACTTGGCCCCCCTATACGTCGTTCCAAGGTTGATATTGCTCATATTCTGCATGAGTATGGAACGTCCGACTGGTGCCGTTCCCGCGTAGTCTATGGCATCCCAGTTCAAATCCGTTGCAGCCCCGCCCACAACGTTCAGCATGGGATTTGTCTGATTGAACGTACTGTTGAAGTTGAAGCTTACCTTGCCGAAGTTCGCGATGTTGCGCACGGAGGCATTCGTGTTGACGTTGAGCGTGTTATCCGTTACAACATCGCTGGCGGAGCCAGTCGATCCACCGCCATAGAGCATAGCATTCGAGAGCGTGGGCGCATTCAACGTGCCGTCACTCTTGCCAATGTTGATGGTATTGCCCGTCGCCTTGCCCGTGCCCTCGGTATAGCCGCTGTAGATTACCGTATTGCCGCCGAAGGCGCCGCTCTCAATGTTGATCGTGTTGCCCGTGGCATCGCCTGCCGACACTGTGAGCGACGGATTGGTACCGACAATCCCACCATAAAGCCTGCCATTTGCATTCAGCGTCCCGCCCTTGATGTTGACGGTATTGTTCTTTGCATAGGCATTCTTCGTCGTATCGACCAGCTCCGGATGATCCGCATCATTGGGATTGGCAAGGAGGTGAATGCCTCGCGTGTAGCCAGCCACGCCAACTGTGATATCACCGCCCGTAAGGTTCAGCGTATTATACTCCGTGCCGCCGTTCTGCTCAGCTGTAAAACCTGCATACGCAGCCGGATGACTGCCGCCCGTAATATTCAGCTCATTATGATTCGTTGTATTGCCGTAGGTGGACAGTCCCGCAATCGTCGCCCAGTACGGAGCTGCTCCACCGTACGTTGTCACATTGACGCCGTGTCCTGCATTCTGGAAGCGGTTGCCGTCGAGTAGTATATGACGTACCCACACCGTTCCCGTACCGGATGCATTGGTTGTTTGGTAAAACTCGTAATCTCCATGATTTCTAAGCATAGTGGGGGCATAACTGGTCATAGTCACCCCCCCGTCGATTCCTGCATTATATAGCTCAAGTTTTGGTGTATTGACATGATTGGCGGCAAGAGCCGTTGCCCAAGCATCTAGACCGGTGACTTTAATGTTGCTCCAGTCGAACGTATTGTAACCAAATTCAGAACGATACACAGTAAGCATCGTGCTTCCGCTACTCAGATTGGCATCCAAATCAAACTGCATCTTTTCAAATCTTGTGATGGAGCGCGTCTCATTTACTCCCTGCACCCGTAACGTATTGCCCGTCGTATAGTCTGCACCGGCATTGTTGCCGAAACCGCCATAGATATACCCCTTCCCGAGCATACCACCGGCATTGTTCCCGCCAAGAATAACCGTATTGCCCGTCGCATTCCCCTGAGCCGAGAATCCGCCAATTATATTCACATATCCCCAGACAGCGCCCGCGTTCTTTACGACAACCGTATTGCCTGTCACGTTTCCCGCACCCGCGGTGAAGCCGCCGCACGGATTCTGTCCGACAAAGTACGGTCCGTCTACTGTCAGCTTATTATTATACACATTGCCATTATCGGCAGGATCCGTAATTGCCCCACCCGAAAGCGGAGGCACGGTCGGCAGCGGATGTGCAGGTGTGAAATCCACAAGCACATCATTGCCACTTACATCGGCAGCGTATGCGTACTGAAAATCTGAGAAGAGTGCCCCCCCCCCGCGGACAAAGCAAGTGCCACAAAAAGCGACAATCGGCGTTTGCTTTTCAAATCCTTTAGCATGACAATCCCCTCCGTGTCATTCCACTCCACCTATAAGTGTCTCATAGTACTATAATCCCAAATATACTCCCCTTCTCATCTGTTGTCAATCCCATTTTAGAAATACAAACTCTGCCACACAAAAAAGCCGCCCGATCACGAGCGGCTTATCTTCTTCGATTACATATCGATCACAACGAAATCTCACCCCCATGCTCCTCCGCCATCTTCCGAATGACTGCCTCCGGCAGTTCTGCCATCTGAGCCACCGTCGCAATCGCCTCCGTTTCTTCATCACTTTATTTTATTATAGATATTTAAACATTTGTATCAAGTAGCTGCCAGACAGAACATCGCTTTCATCACGGTCAAGAACCCGTTCACCAAAAGCAAAGAACCCATTTCGTTCATAGAACTCTTTTAATGCCACCTTATCCTCACATTCCAGATAGACGATCTTCCCACTTGATATTCGCTGTATTTGTTCCACTTTATCGCATGCAATCCGGAGAAGATCGTCTCCACGAATCAGATTATCATATCCATGTGTATAATTTTTTCCGAGTTGCCCGATGAGAATGGCTGACACTACATATCTACGCAAATCATTATCATAGGTCGCAAACTTATTGACTCTCTTACGCAGGGTTCTGCTTAACTTCTCTATATTTTTTGCATCAATGTGAAAATATTTTTGTGCAATTGAAAAATAGCCGACAACAACATCTTCTCCTTTGTATTGTTTGAATACAAGATATGTCGCGGCTATTCTTTGTTTTGCAAATTCCACAGCTTTCTCTTTAAGAAAAATCTCTACATCTCCATTATGGGGACAGGAAAATTCTTTAGTAATATTCTCTATTGCTTCATTTTCTTCGAGCTCTATTAAATCAAGTAGATTAACGATCGGCGTACCTATCATAATAGAACCTACGCTTTACGATATTTCGACAACAATCCACCTAACTGCTCAGTCGAAACTTCATACGCCGTCGGATTCTTTTCTTTTCTTACATCATGACTTTGCTCAGCCTTCTCCAGTGCAGTCATAAAACGACGAATCTGCTTATCGCCTCTGATGTTCACGCTCTTCAAAAAGCTTTTTGTCGCCATAAGCTCACCGTCCATTCCATAAGAAGTATAGTATATGTAATTATACATTGTCCATCATAATTCTTCAATCCCTTTATATGATTGTTCCCACGTTTCCTTAGATTTTCTCCGCCAATCTCTCTGCAAGCAGTGTATAACGCCGCCGCGTGCGGTCATTGCTTACGGCTGTGAACAGTGCGGTACGGTCACCTACGAGGATGACGCCCTTTTTCGCACGCGTCACGCCCGTATAGAGGAGATTGCGCTGCAGCATGATGTGATGTGCGCGCACGAGCGGCAGGATGATGATGTCGTACTCGCTGCCCTGGCTCTTGTGAACACTCATTGCATAGGCAAGTGTAAGTGCGCCAAACTCGTCGCGCGTGTAGGAGACCTCCATATCCTCCGCAAACGCGACGACGAGATGCTCTGAATCGATCCAGCGGATGCGGCCGATGTCACCGTTGAACACATTCTTCGTGTAGTCGTTCCGTGTCTGCATGACCTTGTCGCCGATTCGGAACCCAACGGCCTCCGACTTATCCATCGCGGGCGGATTCAGCGCCGCCTGCAGGCTTCGGTTGAGCATATCCACACCACACGCCTCACGCCGCATGGGCGAGAGCACCTGCATATCCATGAGATCTGTTCCCGCGCGCAGGAGCCGCGTGCATATTGAGACGATCTGTGCGGCGGCATCCTCACTGGATACGGCTGTGACAAAGGAAAAGTCCGCCTCCGTAAAGGAGGGCACGCGCCCCGCATTGATAGCGTGTGCATTGAGGACAATCGTGCCCGTATTGTTCTGACGGAAGATCTCGGTCAGACGAACGCTCGGAATGACGCCGGAGCGCAGGATGTCCTTGAGCACAGAGCCGGGACCGACGGCAGGAAGCTGATCCACGTCGCCGACAAGGATGAGATGCGCCCCCGGAAGAACGGCGCGAAGCAAGTGCTGCATGAGCACAACATCCATCATCGAAACCTCGTCCACGATGATGACATCTGCCTCAAGCTGCGTCTCCGCGTCGCGCCCGAAGCGCATCTCCCCCTCCTCCCTGCCCTGTGCTTCGAGCATGCGGTGCACCGTCGCAGCAGGGCATCCCGTTGCCTCCGCAAGGCGCTTTGCCGCGCGTCCCGTCGGCGCGGCAAGCAGGATCTCAAGTCCCTGCGCACCGAGGATTTCAATGATGCTGCGTACGACGGTGGTCTTGCCCGTCCCGGGGCCGCCTGTCAGAACGAGGACACCGTGCTCCAGCGAGGCGATGACCGCCTCTCGCTGCGCCGAGGCAAGGCTGACATGATGCTCCTTCTCCCATGACGTGACAAGAGAGGATGTGTCATGCACATGAATGTGCTCCGCCCTCCGCTGCAGGGTGAGGAGAAGGCGTGCCGTCTCCTCCTCCGCCTTGTAAAGCTGCGGTGCATAGATGAGCCGTTCCCCCATCTCATCCACTGCATAGAGGCGGCTCATCTTCACCTCACGGCCGAGCACCTCCATGACCTCCCCCCGCGCAACGCCGAGGCGCTGCGCCGTGCGCTCTGCGAGCATCCCCTCTGGAATGCAGCAATGACCGCCCGAGGCAATCTGCGCGAGTTCATAGGAGAGACCTGCGGCGATGCGTGCAGAGGAGTTCTTCTCCCATCCTGCAGCAATGGCAATCGTATCCGCCGTAATGAAGCCGATGCCGTCGATCTCCTGTGCGAGACGGTAGGGCGATTTCTCCATCACCTCTATCGCAAGCGAGCCATAAGCCTTGAAGATACGTGCAGCATACGCTCCCGTGACTCCATGCTCCTCAAGCCAGAGCATGATGTCCCGCAGCTCGGACTGACGCATATAGGAGGCAGTGATCTTCTCCACCGTCTTTGGTCCGATGCCCGCGACCTCTCTGAGACGGCTTGGCGCGCGTTCGATGATGAGGAGCGCCTCCGCGCCGAATTTCTCCACGATGCGCCGTGCCATCGCGGGGCCAACGCCGTCGATCGTACCGGAGGCGAGAAAGCGTTCGATGCCGCCTGCGCTCGTGGGCGCACTGACGTGCATCCGCAGGGCCTTAAACTGCCGTCCGAAGCGCGGATGTGTGACCCAGCTGCCCGTCAGGCGCACCTCCTGCCCAACGAGCGGCGCAGCGCCCTTCGTCGTCGCCGTACACTTGCCCTTCTGCTCCAATCGCAGGCGAAAGACAGAAAACGCGCCGTCCGTGGAGGCAAATATGATGTGATCCACAACGCCCGCGAGTTCTTCCTCCTCGGAGTGAAAGCCGAGATTCTGCTGCAGCTCCATGTTACGCCTCCGTCAACTGTTCCCACTTCTCATAACGCTGCATGATCTCGATTTCCTTTGCCGCATACGCCTCGGCAATCGCATGGCTGCGCTCCGGATCCGCCTGCGTCTCCGGTCGGTTCATCTCATACTCAAGCCCCTTCAGCTCCGCCTCTGCCATCGCGATCTCCGCCTCCATGCGCTCAAGCATCTCCTGCCGCCGTGCGGCAGGTATGGCGCTGTGCACCGCCGTTTTGGGCGCAGCAGACTTCTCCGTGCGATCTTGTTCCGCCTGTTCGGACGGCACACGGCGCACGTGCTTCTCCGCAGTGCGCGCTTCCTCCGCCGCCTCCTCCGCCTCGGCCTCCTTCTTCATCAGATAGTAGCCATAGTTGCCGAGATACTCCGTGATCCTGCCGTCCTTCAGTTCGAGCGTGCAGTTTGCCGTCTTGTCGAGAAAATAGCGGTCATGGGAGACGGCAATAAACGTCCCCGGAAACGCCATCAGCGCCTCCTCCACCGCCTCACGAGCGGGGATGTCCAGATGGTTCGTCGGCTCGTCCAGCACGAGGAAATTTGCGCCCGTAAGCATGAGCTTCAAGAACGCCACGCGCGCCTGTTCACCGCCCGAGAGAGCCCCGATGAGCCGCAGGACGTCGTCGCCGTGAAAGAGGAAGGCGCCGAGATAGCCGCGTGCCGTCTCCTCGTCAAGTCCAAACGTGTAGCAGATTTCATCGAGTATGGTCTTGCTGGGATCCAGTCCCTCATGCTGCTGGGAGAAGTAGCCGATCTTGACACGGCTGCCGATCTTGAGGCGCCCCGTGGCTTCAAGCTCCCCAACCAAAATCTGAAGGAGCGTCGTCTTGCCGACGCCGTTCTCACCGATGAGCGCCACACCGTCCCCCTTGCGGATGAGCAGGGAAATGTGGTCGAGTATGCGCTGCCCGCCCGGATAGGAAAAGCTGATGTCCTCAAGCTCTGCCACGCGCTGTGCACACTCCGTCGGCTTTGTGAACGCAAAGTACTTGAAGCGTGCCGCCTCGGGCGGCAGCACGATCCGCTCAAGGCGGTTCAGCTGACTCTGCCGCCCGCGCGCCTGCTTTGCCTTGATGCCCGCCTTGTAGCGGCTGATGTACTCCTCGGTCTTCTTGATATGCACCTGCTGCTTCTCATAGGCATTCTGCAGTGCCGTACGGCGCTCGTTCTTCACACGCATATAGTGCGTGTAGTTGCCCGTGTACGCCGTGACCTCCGCATGATCCAGCTCCAAAATACGGTTCGCCACGCGGTCGAGAAAATAGCGGTCGTGCGAGATCAGAAGCACGCCGCCGCGATAGGACTGCAGGAATTTTTCGAGCCATTCGATCATCCCGATGTCCAGATGGTTCGTCGGCTCATCCAGAAAGAGAAAGTCCGGCTCGCGCAAGAGAGCCTTTGCAAGGCAGATGCGCGTCGTCTGCCCGCCCGAGAAATGGCGGACATCCTTTTGGAGTTCCTCCTCGGAGAAGCCGAGTCCAAACGCCACGCGGCGGATGCGGCTCTCAAAGTCATAGCCGTCCATCGCCTCGAACCGCGTCACGAGATTCCCGTACGCGGCAAGTTCCTCCGCGCCGGCAGCCCCTGCCGCAATTGCGTGCTCCATCCGCTCCTTTTCCGCGCGGAGCGTGATGAGATCGGAGAACGCGCTGCGCAGCTCCTCGTAGAGCGTATCGTGGGAGAGTGACGCCTGCTGCTCGACGTAGCCGACTGTGTCGGCGCGATCCATCACAACCTGCCCGCCGTCGCTCTCCTCGCGTCCAAGCAGAATCCGCATCAGCGTCGTCTTGCCCGTGCCGTTTGCGCCGACGAGCCCCACCTTGTCCCCGCGCATGACCTCAAAGTTCACATTGGAAAAAAGCGTACGTATGCCATACGCCTTTTCGAGTCCCATGACCTTCAGACTTCCCATATCGCTATTCTCCACCTCCATGCGCGGAATTAGGGCGATAGTCGCGCCCGACGATCACGATTGCCTGCTTCTCACCTGCGCCGTCCACCGGCATGATGACACAGGGAAACGGCATCCCGTAGAACATATTCACGTGCGCCTCCGTTGTCATCACAGCGGTTTTCGGTCGATCCGAGGCATTTCCCGTCTCCACGCCCCCGATGCGGAATCCCTTTGCGCGAAGGGTGTCGGCGATCTCCGCCCCTGCCCCATCAATACCGCTCGCGTTGATAATCATGACCGAGATATCCTCTGCCCGATCCTGTGTGCGCGCCTTGACGTGATCTGCTGCCGTTCCCGCATCCTGCCCTTTTTGAGTTCCTTCCGCTCGATTCTTCTCAGGGGGCTCGTGTGCCGCACGCTGTGCCCCGATCACACGGTCACCCTCTGCCAAGAGCTCCTCGGAGGACGGGAGAAGCTCCCGTTCATCCACCTCCGTCATCACGCGCAGACGCTCCGGCATATCCGCTCGATAGGCAGAGGCATCACGCTCTGCCGCCTCCTGCATGCGCTCCGGAAGCTCCTTTCCTACACCTGCAAAAAGATTTTTGCGCGTTTCTATGATGTCCGGAATCCAATAGCTCACATCCCCAAGGTATGCCGGGGTACCTGCGACCATCTGCATGGACATGCCGTCCCCTCCAATGCCTTTGAGGCGTTTTGCCAAGGTCAGAAGCTGACGCGTCGTCAGGTCGGTCTCGACCGCATTCTTGACCTCGTCGATGACAGCCGCGAGGCGCGGAAGCACCTGCGGGGACAGTAACTGTGCAAGAAGTGCCCGCATAAAATGCTGCTGCCGGGAAATGCGTCCAATATCCCCCTCTCCGTCACGATAGCGGACATACTGGATCGCCTGTGCTCCATTGAGATGCTGCATGCCGGGCTGCAGATCGATGACGAGTCCGCCGTTATCGTCCCACGGATCCTCATAGTACATTCGCTTCTCAACATCGATATCCACGCCGCCCACGGCATCCACAATCCGCTCAAATGCCGAGGTGTCGATCATAACGTAGTGCGTGATGGGAACGCCCACAAGAGTGCTGACGGCCGCGAGCGTCATCTCATGCCCACCGAACGCATAGGCATGATTGATCTTGTCATACCCGTAGCTGCCAACCTCAACGCGCGTGTCGCGCGGAATCGAGAGCAGGGCGACATCCCCATGAACCTCATCGACAGCAGCCAGCATCAGTGTATCGCTGCGGCCGGCATCGACCGCCCTGCGGTCAACCCCCATGAGGAGAACATAGCCCAGATCGGCCTCCGTGCCATGATCAAAAAAAGTTCCGGTACGAATGGAATCCGCCACAAAATAGCCTACGCCATAATAGACAGCGCATACCAATAGAAATGATACTGCAAAAACACTTCCCACATACTTGATCAACGCGCGATCCGCCTTCTTTCCACACACCGCTGCGGCGTGTCCTACTGTTCCTATCTTCCGCATGTAACAGGATACAGTATAACAAAAACAAAGGTTCTATGCAAATCGAAAGGCAGCGTGGGTCTATGGAAACTGTTACGGATTCTCGATGCGTACTCCACGCAGAACCCTCGTTACGCAAGCGGACGTGTGCTCGTCCGCCTAAATACCTGCGGATTCCAAACGCGCTGCGCTTGAACGATTAAAATCCGCAGGGGGCGGGTCGCACACTCTACGCCGCTTGCTCCACTAGGGTTTGCTAAGGAGTACTGCATCTTCTTTTGTTCGTAACATTTATCATAGTGCCGGCAGAGAGAACTACAAAAAGATTGCGCTTGCATTGCTACGAGAAGAACACGGACTTGCCGATGAACTCTCGTAAAATAGAATTGTTTGGAATATCGTCTACGGCATCAATTTCATCGACGTATTGTAAAAAACGGAGGATAAGGCGTGCCTCCGTATAGCCTTCTTCCCCTTGCGTGATCTCCGACAAAAGCGGCACCGCATACGCCTTCAATATGCCGATTTCATAGATCAGTGCCGAGTTGAACAGCACATCTGCTTCCTCTTGAAACGGGAAGATGTACTTCTCCTCTCCTGCCCTGACATCCGGCCACTGCCGTATACTCTTGAGTGCCTTTGCACCGCGGAATTGATAGTCCCGTACGAGCCGTCGCAGGAAGCGCACCTCCGTCGTTGGGATTCTGTTATGTGCATCGATATTCAGCTGTGTCAATGCACTGATGTAGATCTTGTACTTATTGATTCGTGGAATATCCTTGGTCAGATATTCGTTCAGCCCATGGATCCCCTCAATGATAATCGGCTGATCACTGTCTATGGAAAAAAACGCATCCTCCTTCCACTCCCTCATCCCTGTGATGAAGTTATAGCGTGGGATCTGAACCTCCTGTCCCGCGAGGAGTTGAATCATATTCTCATTAAAGAGCTTGGTATCCAACGCGTCAATAGACTCATAGTCATATTGCCCCTTTTCATTCAGTGGTGTATCTGCTCGGTTGAGGAAATAGTCATCCAGCGAAATCATAACGGGGCGCAGACCATTGACCCGCAGCTGTATGCGCAGGCGTTGCGCAAACGAAGTCTTTCCGGAGGAGGAGGGTCCTGCAATCAGGATCAGGCGGATATTCTCCCGATGCGCAGCAATGTGATCCGCAATCTGCGCAATTCGCTTTTCCTGCAGCCCCTCCGAAATGCGAATCAGATCTCCCATTGCATGTTCTTTATTGATGCGGTTGAGATCCGAGATAAAGCGACAGTCCAGAATATCCGCCCATGCCTTCGACTCCGCGAGGATCGAGCCAAACTTCGGTTGATTGATGCGTTTCCTGACCTGCCCCTTCGTCATCTCATCCGGCGTACGAATCAGCACGCCGTCACGTTCATAGTCCAGCTCAAAAAGGCCGAGATCCTTTGTTTCAGGAAGCATTGCGCCATAGAGATAGTCCGTGTACCCATCACATGTGTATATACTGATCGTTGGATTTGAAAGTGCCGAGAGCAGATTTACCTTGCCCTCACGCCCCAACTTTTGGAAGAGATTGATTGCCTCTTGGCGGGGAATGCTGCGTTTCTCAATGGGAATTTTCGCGGCGATCATGTCGCCCATCTGATCCTCAATCTCCTTGATAAAGGAGGGATCAACCTCCCTTGCTGGGATTTTTATTTCACAGTACAGCCCCTTATTCACGGTAAACTTTGCAATGACTTCCGCATTGTTATCCAATTTGTGCACGGCAGCAATCAAAAGAAAAAGCACGGAGCGCCGATAGATGCTCCACCCCAATGCAGAATTTAATTCCACAAACGAAATCTCATCAGCATCCGTACAGGACGTTTGGATGTCGCGTATTTCACCGTTGATTTTTGCCGCAACGATCAGACTCCCAAAGGAGGGTTGTGCTTCTTTTGCTAGCGTCAGCAAGTTTTTCTCCATAAAGACCGCCATCCCTTTCTCTCTATATAAAAATCCTGCTCATCATGCGAGCAGGATTTTTTACATATCTTAAGGAATCACTGATAAAATGAAGTCCGTCAGATTGGCGTAGATTTTTTCGTCCG
>ERZ773035.1783-NODE-1783-length-14930-cov-3.513412_pt1 | contig 14930 bp, 13 predicted proteins | sample MGYA00511487_ERZ773035 | MGnify/ENA primary metagenome ERZ773035 (study PRJEB29015, sample SAMEA2737985) | human oral metagenome | biome: human oral; feature: human-associated habitat; material: dental | place: China | collected 2024 ...
ATAATAATACTCACCGGACTAATGCTCACAGGGCAGGCTTCAGCACAGGCGTTGCAAGTGGTACAAGCCCATAACTCTTCTGCCGTGATGTAATCGCCTAATAGCTGTTTGCCATCATCTTCAAACTTGCCGTGCTTATCGATGTTTTTGCCAACCTCTTCTAAGCGGTCGCGGGTTTTCATCATAATGGCACGTGGGGAAAGCTTCTTGCCGGTAAGGTTTGCCGGACACTCATCGGTGCAACGTCCGCACTCAGTGCAAGTGTAAGCACTCATTAGCTGTACCCACGTAAGGTCGGCTACATCTGAAGCCCCAAACTTTTCAGGAGGGGTAGTGTCTTGGGCAGCAAAAGGGTCGACAGTAGGGTCTAACATTAGTTTTACCTCACGTGTCACCGTAGGATTTACTTTTAGTGCTCCTAAAGGTCGAATAGAAGCGTAGTAGGTATTAGGAAATGCTAATAATATGTGTAAATGTTTAGAATAGTATAAGTAGTTTAAGAAGCATAAAACCCCGATGATATGCAACCACCAACAGCTGCGCTCTATCGCTATAAGAGTAGGTACAGAGGCGTGTTGCAATAAGGGTACTATGTATTGGCTGATGCCGAAAGCCCCAGTAGAAACGTAGTGAGGGGCGTGTAGGGCTTGTAGTTGGGTGTCGGCAGCGTTCATTAGCAGAAACAGACTCATCATCACCATTTCGGCATAGAGAATGTTGTTAGCATCTTTCTTAGCCCAACCTTGTAGTTCGGTTTTGCGAAAGCGCGGTAGTTTTAGTATATTACGCCGTATCCAGAAAGTGATAACAGCTATGATAACTAAAAGAGCTAATCCCTCAAAGGCGGTTATTAGATAGTAGTACCAAGACCCTAAGCTAGCAAATATGCGGTGAGAGCCTGTAAGTCCGTCAATGATGATTTCTAAAAGCTCTATGTTGATAATCAAGAAGCCTGCATATACTATAAGGTGTAGTATAGCTACTACGGGGCGTACTAACATCTTTTGTTGCCCAAAAGCTATACGCAGCATATTCTGTAGGCGTTCGCGTTTGTGGTCAGTTACCTCTTCTGGGCGACCTAAACGTATGTTGCGTATGAGTTTCCGTATATTATAAATGAAAAAGCCTCCTCCTATACAGAGAAGTATCGCAAATACTATGTTAGGGAGGAAGCTCATTATACGTTTATATTATTCTGATTTTTCTTCGTCTTGAGGTTCGTATACTTTAGCTTTTTTGCCAAAGATAGAGAAATGTACGTACCGCTTAGGATTTAGGCGGAAATCTTGTAGTAATAGCTCTAACTGTTTAGCAGACTTGTCTAAATCTTTGTATAGAGCTTCGTCTTTCATCAGTTTGCCTATAGTGCCTTTGCCTCCTTCTATATCAGCTAAAAGAGTATTGAGGTTGTTGAGAGTAGTTTGAGCATCAGCTATAACTTTGTTAAGTTCTGCTTCTGATAGTTCGCCAGATACTTTAGCTAAATCACTGGTGATTTTATTAGCATTTTGTAGGGTAGTGCGCAGGTTGCTTTGGCTGTCAGCTAACAATTTATTGAGGGTAACTGATGCTTGGTTGAGGTTACGCATAGTAGTACTGATTTCGGCTATAGCTACTTTTAGGTCGTTGGAGGTTTTGGCATCTAAAATCTTATTTACGCCTGTAAGGGTAGTATCAGCCTGATTGAGTAAGTGGTTTAGTTTTTCTTGAGTAGGCTTGATAGAAGATGAGATAGACGCAAGCATATCTTCTTGAATACGCGCTTCGAGCACATCGCCTGATACCGCTACAGGAGCATTGTCAAAAGCAGGGATAATCTGAAGTCCAGCGCCGCCTAACAAACTGTTGTACAACTCGGCTACACTATTTTTAGAGAATGAAAAATCGTCAGAACACTCCATAGTGATTTTTATTCTTGCTGTTTTCTCTTCTAAATCAACAGCTTCAACACTACCTACTTTTACTCCGTTTACAGTTATTTGAGTACCTGTTTTTAATCCGCCTGAATGAGGGAAGTAAGCGTAATAGATATTGGTTTTCTTGAATATAGATTTTGATTTTAGGAAGTTAAATCCTACGAAAAAAGCAGCAATACCTGCTATTACTATAATGGCTGTTTTTACTTCTTTTGATAATTTCATCAGTTTTTATTTATAGGTTCTATTTTTCTATTTGTTTAGCTTTCTCTATAGTGATTCGTTTCCCAAGATAAAAAGCCGCTATATAAGCATCTTTGTAGCCTTTTTTTTTAGCATTGCTCAGTAGGGAGAGAGCCTCTTTGTGCCGTTTAGCATTGCCATAATAATACACATATACTTTGCCGTCTTTTTCTGTTGAAATAGGCGAGAGCCCTTTGAAGTTAAACGGCTTAGCTTCCAAGCGTTTGGGGCTAGACGAAATTTGCACTTTGTAAGATACACTCCCCTTTTCGGTAGGGTGATTTGCAGGCTGTTTTCTGCCTGTGCCGTGTACTGATACAGTGTCGCTAGGCGCTACATATGAACTTTGCCCTTGTATCCATTTTTTATAGGTTAGGATAGCAGTAGCAATGTTTTCGGCAAACTCTTCTTGCCCTTTCTCTGAGGTTAAGAACTTTCGCTCTTCGTTACTAGTAAGAAAGGCCGTCTCGATAAGTATACTTGGCATATAGGTTTGGTGCAGCACGATGAAGCCTGCTTGGCGCACTCCTCTGTTGGCGCGCTTCATAACTCCTGTTAGCTGACTTTGTACTATCTTAGCCAATTGTATGCTTTGCTCTAAAAACTCTTCTTGCATAATAGAGAGCCCAATAATCGACTCGGGAGAGTTGATGTTGTACTGAGCGTACTTCTTTTTGTAATCGTCTTCTAAATAGATTACTGAGTTTTCAGCTTTAGCTACCTCGAAGTTTTGTTCGTTAGCATTCAACCCTAACACATAAGTTTCAGCACCCTCTACTTGTGTTTCGTGGGCATTGCAGTGTATTGATACGAATACATCTGCTTTGTTTTTGTTGGCAATAGCTCCTCGCTCGTATAGGTCGATAAGCTCATCGGTTTTGCGGGTGTAAATAACCTTGATGTCAGGGTGAGCTTCTAATTTCTTTCCTACCAGAAGGGCTATTTTTAGCACTACGTCTTTCTCATAAATAGTTTTATTGACTACCTTACCAGGGTCTTTTCCTCCGTGCCCTGCGTCTAAAACTACTTTGAAAACGGGTGTCTTCTGAGCATACCCACTCAGGGGAATAGCCCAGCATAACCAGAAAAGTATGAGGCGTAAAAGTTTCATCAATTAGTTTTTTGTTTTAATTGGGGGCAAAGATAACGGTTTTAGCTTACAATGCCAAACTTCCCTACATATTTAACTGATTATTAACGCTTCAAATTCTTCTTCACTTATCATTTTTACCCCTAAGCTTTCGGCTTTTTCTTTTTTGCTAGGGCCCATATTATCGCCTACTATTATGTAGCTGGTTTTAGATGAGATAGACGAGCCTACTTTGCCACCGTGTTGCTCTATAAGGGTTTTGAGTTCATCGCGTGAGTGTAGGTGGAATACCCCTGACACTACAAAAGTGAGCCCCTTTAGCTTGTCAGTCTGCCCTTCGGTAGCCTGCTCGCTTAGGGCAAACTGTAGTCCGTAGCCTTTTAGGCGCTCTATAAGGGCACGGTTATAGGCATCGGCAAAGAAACTCACTACACTGCTAGCTATCTGGTTGCCTATTTCGTCTACTTCTATTAGCTGTTCTATCGTGGCTGCTTCGAGGGCTTCTATGGTTTTATAATGGCGTGCCAACTTCTTGGCCACCGTCTCGCCTACATATCTGATACCTAAGGCAAAAAGCACCCTCTCGAACGGTATTTCTTTTGACTTTTCGATGCCTTTTACTATGTTTTCGGCACTCTTTTGCGCCATACGCTCTAAAGGTAGGAGTTTGGCAACAGTTACTTCGTAGAGGTCGGCGTAGGTGTGTATGATACCTGCTTTAAAAAGTAGCTCTACCGTCTCTTCGCCTAAGCCCTCTATATCCATTGCTTTGCGCGAAATAAAGTGCTGTATTTTGCCTGTGATTTGGGGTGGACAGCTATTGCTATTAGGGCAGTAGTGCTGCGCTTCGCCCTCGTTGCGCACTAAGGCAGTGCCACACTCGGGGCAATGGGTGATGTATTGGACTTTTTGCGCATTGGCTTCGCGTTTTTCTAAGTTCACCCCTACTATTTTAGGGATAATCTCTCCGCCTTTTTCTACATATACTGAATCGCCTATGTGTATGTCAAGTTTTTCTATCTGGTCGGCATTGTGCAGCGAGGCGCGCTTCACGATAGTACCGGCTAAAAGTACGGGCTGCAAGTTGGCTACAGGTGTAATAGCCCCTGTGCGCCCCACTTGGTAAGAGATACTCTCTAAAAGGGTATCTACTTGCTCGGCTTTGAACTTGTAAGCCATCGCCCAGCGCGGTGATTTAGAGGTGTAGCCTAATTCTTCTTGCTGTGCTATGCTGTCTACTTTCACCACTACACCATCGGTTTCGTAGGGTAGGGTATGGCGCTTATTATCCCATTCGTTAATAAAGTCCATAACTTCGGCAGTTGAATGGCACAGTTTAGAGATGTTGGGCACTTTGAACCCCCAAGCACGTGCTTTTTCTAAGCCTTCGAACTGGCTTTTTATGCCTGTGTCGCCTACTAAGAAGTACAACAGACAATCTAACCCGCGTTTGGCTACCTCGGCAGTGTCTTGGAGTTTGAGGCTTCCGCTGGCTGTATTGCGCGGATTCATAAAAGGGTCTTCGCCTGCAGCAACCCGCTCTTGGTTGAGCGCTTCAAAAGCTTTTTTAGGCATCACTATTTCGCCACGGATATAGAAACGCTCAGGATAATCGCCTTTTAGCTGTAGAGGTACAGAACCGATGGTACGCACATTGGCAGTAATATCATCCCCTTGAATACCATCGCCACGGGTAGTAGCTTGCTTGAGTTTGCCATTCTCGTAGAGCAAATCAATAGAAGCACCGTCATACTTTAGTTCGCAGGTGAAGTTGATTTGGTCACTACCTAAAGTCTTGATGATACGTTGCTCCCATTCTTCTAAATCTTCTTTAGAATAAGAGTTGTCTAACGAGTACATACGATACTCGTGCACCACTGTAGGGAAGTTTTTGGTGATAGTACCCCCCACACGTACTGTAGGCGAGTTCTCGTCGTAATACTCGGGGTGCGCTTGCTCTAATGCCTGTAACTCTTTGAGTTTTTGGTCGAACTCAAAGTCGGAAATAGTAGGCGTGTCGAGCACGTAATAATTGTAATTATGCTGATTAAGCTCCTCGCGAAGCTGCTGTATTTTTTCTTTCATTTCTATACACTATACTTTTGTCTTTATCGTAAGATACGGTCTGGTTCTTTGTTTTTCTCCCATTTTAGGTCAGAAAGCATTGACGCTTTGATACCAATAAAGAAGTACCAAGAGGTGCGGTAACCAAAAGGGGTGAATTGAAAACTCATTTTGAAACTGTTTAGGTCGCGCTCGAAACGAAGCTGGGTGTATGTAAAACCTTTGTTTACAAAGTCGTAACCGCTTGAGAGCCCTACTTGCCACTTAGGGGTGAGCGACACATTGCCCGAGAACATCAGCGAGTTATTAGAAATCATACTTTCGCGCGCTTGATTACTATAAGTTAGCGAGTGTGCAAGCGTTAAGTCCCAAGGGATAGTAGCCTGATAGAACTTTTGCTTTTCGTCTCCGTCTTTCTCCTCTTTCTTATCGCCAATATGTTGCACATCATTTAGCGGCTTAGAAGACCCAAATAGGTCGTCAGTACGTCCGCCCGATACATTACCGGTACTCTTTTTATCCTTGCCGTTTTTGTCTTTCTTGTCCTTTTTGTCTTTGTTAGAGAAAGAATAGTTAGTAGAAATATTGGCATTGGTCAGCCTAAAGAGACTACCACCATTATTGATATTCCACTTTTCCATTTGTCGCCCGTTATTGTCGATAGCGTACGGGTTGAGAGTTGCCCCAAAATTAACCCCTAATTTGCCATTGAACAAAGCCGTACCTCCTGTAACGTTCACCGGACTGAATTGCTTGGTTATCACGTTGTAGTTAGAGCTGAAGTTGAGGCTGTTTAGTAGCATAACTTTTCGCGGAGCCGTTTCGGCACTGTCTTTTTGCTTCATCTTAGCCTCGAAAGTGTTGGCCAGTGAAAAGCCTATTGACTGCGATTCGTGTAGTCCTGGGGTGCCATAGATACCCCCCTCGAAGCGCGAGTACTGCATACGATTGCCATAAGCATCGGATATGTAATAATCATAATACTGGTCGAATGACGGGGTGTAGCCATAGCTTACTGAAGGGCGCATCACGTGACGGATGGCTTGTATGGCTGACCCTTTTTTGAAGCGGAAAGTACCATAAATGGTAGTTCCTAAGCTAGCCCCTAAGTTGTACGTCATAAAACGGTCGAAGCCGCTAAGGGTATCAATGCCTACCTTGCCAATAGTGCTATTGAAGTTGTTTTTGCGTATGGTTTTGAATTGCCAAGTCTCGTTAATAGATGAGTTGAGCCCTAAGGTGATGTATTTCATCAGTTTAGCAGTGGTGCTAATTGGGATAGAATGTTGCACCCCATTGCGCGCCTCGTTGAACATTTTCTTTGAGAAGAAAAGGCTATCGTAGGTAGCAAAACGGTTGTCAGCCTGCATACTATACTGTAAGTTCAAACTCTTGATAAGTCCTTTTTTGGTTTCGCCCTCTTTAGCAAAAGGGTAAATACGCTCTACACTTCCGCGCAGCGAGGGCAGGGTCATATCTATACTTTTAGTGTTCGTATTCTGTGAGTGCGATGCCGATACTGACAAGTTCACCGAAGGCGATGAGGGGAAAGTCTTAGAGTATGACACTGACGACATCATCGTGTTATTCAGGAAGTTAGAGGTATTGACTTGGTTGTATGACTCTTGGTAATACCTACTGTTGCTCGACAAGTTTACAGAGGCTGAAAAGTTAGAGTTAGGGTTTGCCTTGCTGTCCTTGCTATGCGTCCACTGTATGCTGTACATCTGGCTGCCCGAATAGTCGGGTAAGCCCCTCATACTGTAGATGTTATTCTCGTAAGTAAGGTTGAAACTACCTATGTATCTGTAGCGCTTTACGTAGGCAGATTGAGCGCGCAGTCCGTAGCTACCATTGGTGTAATAATCGGCTGTGAGGGCAAGGTCGAAATTATTGCTAACTACAAAGTAATAGCCTATGTTCTGAAGGAAATAACCGCGGTTATTCACCTCGCCAAAGGTAGGAAAGATAAGCCCTGAAGAGCGCCCCGATACCATAGGGTAATAAGCAAACGGAATGGCGATAGGGGTAGGGATATCGACAATGTACATATTGCTGAAGCCTGCGATAATCTTCTTTTTAGGTACGAACTTAGCTTTGTATACTTTGATGTAATAATCGGGGTCGTCGAGGTCTTCGGCCGTAGTAATGATGGCATTGCGCATAAAGTAAGTAGAGTCGTTCTCCTTCTTGATGATTTCGCCCTTTACGTTGTTCTCGTCCTGCTTAGTGTAGGCGTTGCGGATAATTGCCTTTTGGTTGCGGTAGTTGAAGCGGATAGAGTCCGGCTCAATAACATCATTTCCTTGCTTGAATACAGGGTGCTGGCTATACTCGCCAAGACTGTCTTTTAGTCGCCCCGCATATACTTCACCTTTTTGAAAGTTGATAACATCTATCCCCGCAGTAATATCAATATCAGTATATTGCACATTGGTTTCGTTGTGCAAGATGATTTCGTGAGTGGCTTTGTTGAAGACGATACTATCTTTAGCCTTGTATTTTACCACATCTTCTAAAGCCCCTTTAGGTTTTTTGATAGTGTCTTTTTTCTTGAGGGTATCGGCCTTAGCTTTAGGCTTTTGAGGTTTGGGTCGCCTGCCGCGTAGTTGGACAGGCAACTTAGGGGTTAAGCTATCTTTTTTGAGAGTGTCGGCTATAGAAAAAGGATATTCATACTGAAAACCGCCCTTTCTAAAGGCAAAAGTTTCAGCGTACCAAAAGCAAGAAGTAATTACTAATAAGCTAATAATGAATGTTATGGTGCGTTTATACTGTTGCAAAGTCTTTTCTGATTAGATGTATTTTGAGGGCTCAAAAGTACGACTTTTTTTTGAATTGAGAGTTATTTTTAGGGATTTTTTGAATGACAAGCTGGGAAGGCTGGGAGGTATAGAGAGGCTGAAAAGGCTGTGAGTAGGATATTTTTATGGGTTAGGGTGGTTTAATAGACGTTTATTTTTCGGCTATCCTTCGTCACATACTCGGCTGCGCCAGCTCGCCGACTTTCCTTCGGTGTTCGTATAGTGTAAGTATAGTATAAGTATATCTAAAGTAAAGGGGAGGACTGAAAGAAATATTTTCTGTTGTGGTCATTTGTTATTTGATAATTATTTACTATCTTTGCAAAAATAATTTAACTAATATGAGTGCTATTGTAGCAATAGTGGGGCGCCCTAATGTAGGTAAGTCGACCTTTTTTAATCGTTTGATAAAACGCCGTGAGGCGATAGTTGATGCCGTAAGTGGCGTAACCCGTGACCGCCATTATGGCAAAACGGATTGGAATGGAGTGGAGTTTTCGGTTATCGATACAGGGGGGTATTTGGCCGGTGGCGATGATACCTTTCAGAAAGAAATTGATAAACAGGTAAATCTGGCTATTGACGAAGCTGATGCTATCATCTTTATGGTGAATGTAGAAGACGGTTTGACCGGTATGGACGAATCGGTAGCTGCCCTATTGCGCAAAAGTAAAAAGCCTGTGTTTGTGGTAGTTAATAAGGTGGATAGCAATAACCGCCGCGATGATGCCCACGAGTTTTACGCTTTAGGCTTTGAGCATTTGTTTTCTATATCGAGCATTAATGGTAGTGGTACGGGCGACTTGTTGGACGAGCTAGTGAAAAGCCTACCTGAAAAAGAACAGAAAGAAGAGGAAAATCTGCCACGCTTTGCTGTAGTGGGAAGACCTAATGCGGGAAAATCGTCATTTATTAATGCTCTTATAGGCGAAGACCGCTATATAGTGACCGATATAGCAGGGACTACTCGCGATGCTATTGATACCAGATACAACCGCTTTGGTTTTGAGTTTAACTTGGTAGATACGGCTGGGATTCGCCGTAAATCGAAGGTTAAAGAAGACCTTGAGTTTTACTCAGTGATGCGCTCTATTCGCGCTATTGAGCACTCTGATGTGTGTATACTGATGCTTGATGCGACACGCGGCTTTGAGAGTCAGGATGCTAATATCTTTTGGCTTGCCCAACGCAACCGCAAAGGTATAGTGATATTAGTTAATAAATGGGATTTGGTAGAGAAAGAGAACAATACGGCTAAGGCTTACGAGGCTGCCATTCGCAAAGAGATAGAACCTTTTACTGATGTGCCTATTATCTTTGTGTCAGCCCTTAATAAACAGCGTATTTACAAGGCGATAGAGACGGCGGTAGAGGTGTATAACAACCGCACTAAACGCATTCCTACCCGTCAGCTTAACGAGGTGATGTTGCCTATAATAGAGAACTATCCACCACCAGCTATCAAGGGTAAATATGTGAAGATAAAGTTCTGTACCCAATTGCCTACACCGATGCCGCAGTTTGCTTTTTTTGCCAATCTGCCACAGTACGTAAAAGACCCTTATAGGCGTTTTATTGAGAATAAACTCCGTGAAAACTTTGATTTTAAAGGAGTTCCTATTGATGTGTATTTCAGACAGAAGTAATGAATCATCTTTTAGAAGATAATAAGCTAAAAATAGATGCTTTGTGCCAAAACCACAAGGTAAAGACCTTATATGCTTTTGGTTCGGTACTTACCCCGAAGTTTAATGAAAATAGTGATATAGATTTGATAGTGGATTTTAAACAGCAAGATGTATCGGAATACGCGGCTAACTATTTCAATTTAAAATTTGCTTTACAAGCTATTTTCAACCGAGAGATTGATTTATTAGAGGCAAAAGCGGTTAAAAATCCTTATTTTTTAGCGCATATTAATTCAAAAAAACGACTTATTTATGCAGATTGAAGTAAAGGTTTGGTTATATGATGTGCTTAATGCTGTTGTTGAGATAGAAAGTTATTTTGAAGAACATACTACTTTTGAAGAATTTAAAAGTGATTTGAAAACCAAAAGAGCTATAGAAAGAAATATTGAGATAATAGGAGAAGCTATGAATCGTATTTTGAAGAAAGATAGTGAGATTCAGATAACACAAGCACGTCAGATAGTAGATGTTCGCAATAGAATTATACACGGTTATGATACTGTTTCTGATGAAATTATTTGGGCAATAGTATGGCAGTATATACCAGTACTTCAAAAAGAAGTCTCTAACTTATTAGAAGAGTGAAATGTTCTTTAGAAGAATAAAAAAGTTTTTGTATGAAACAAGAGATACCGGCAGCGGCTTTAAACGAAATATTTTATAATGCAATGCAGAGAGCACGGCGCGAAAACCGTGCTTTGGGGCTTAGCAATATCACGGTAATAGATGGTGAATTGGTAGAGGAAAAACCCGATGGTACCCTTGTGCCTTTAGGGCAAAAAGCCCAGTTTGGGACTATAAAGGTTAAAAAAGGTGTTTATAAATTAAAAAAAGCGATATGAAACGCTTTCGTATGTTTGCAGGGCCTAACGGTTCGGGGAAATCTACTCTTATAGAAGATGTGAAGAAACATTATAACGTAGGCTATTTTATAAATGCTGATGTTATTGAAAAACAACTGAAAACGCAGGGGTTTATCAATTGCGAAGAGTATATACCTACCCCTATAACACAATATGATTGGGAAAGTTTTCAGCTAAATGCTGAAAATAAGCAAATTGATAAGCAGCAGTTTTACGCTATTAGTATTACTGATAATGTTTTGGTATCGAATGCTGTGGTGGATAGCTATATAGCTGCGTCTATTGCTAACTTTTTTAGAGAGATATTGCTGCGTGCAGAAAGTACATTTTCGTTTGAAACGGTAATGTCGCACCCATCAAAAGTTGAGTTTCTAAAGAAAGCAAAGGCGCAAGGCTTTAAAACGTATCTGTATTTTGTTAGTACACGCGACCCAAAAATCAATATAGAGCGCATTGGTTTGAGAGTAACGAAAGGGGGGCATAATGTGTTGGAAAAGAAGGTGATAGACCGTTATTACAGGTCTATGGAGTTGCTCTATGACGCTTTTATGATAGTTGATAGAGCTTTTGTGTTTGATACAACTTTTTCTGATCATTGCTCTTTATTAATAGAGAAGAAATCTAATACAATGGAAATATTAGAAGATAGTATACCAGAATGGGTACAGCACTATCTTTTAGAAAAAACAGAAAGAATTATATAAGATAAAACTTATAAAAGTGAAAAAAAATATAGCAATAATAATGGGGGGCTACTCTGAAGAAGCTCCTGTTTCTTTAAAAAGTGCAAGGGTGGTAGCTAATCACCTTAATAAAGAAAAGTACACACCTTACTTAGTGCGCATTGATAGAGATAAATGGGTGTATGTAGATGAACAGAATGCTGAATACCCTATCAATCGCAATGACTTTTCAGTAGTAATAAACGGGCAAAAGATTACTTTCGACGCGGTGTTTAACGCTATTCACGGTACCCCAGGGGAAGATGGTTATCTGCAAGCGTATTTTAATCTGATAGGCTTGCCCTTAACAGGCTGTAGTATGTACGCTTCGGCATTGACCTTTAACAAACGCGATATGTTATCGGTGCTAAAACCTTTTGGTATTCTTTCAGCTCCGTCGTATTATCTGAACAAAGGGGAAAACTATAGCACTGCCGATATAGTAGCTAAAGTAGGCTTGCCTTGCTTTGTAAAACCTAATAAGGCGGGTAGTAGCTTAGGCGCTAGCAAAGTAAATGAAGAAGCTGCCCTGAAAGATGCTATTGATAAAGCTTTTGCGGTAGATGATGAGATACTTATAGAAAGTTTCTTGAAAGGAACTGAGATTTCTATTGGTGTGATTAAGTATCGCGGAGCCATAAAGGTATTGCCAATGACTGAAATAGTGTCAGAAAATGACTTTTTTGATTATGATGCTAAGTATAACGGCAAATCGCAAGAGATAACCCCAGCGCGCATTTCGGAAGAGATGACGGCTAAAATTAACGCTTTGGCAGAGCGTGTGTACCGACTATTGAAAATGGAAGGTTTTAGTAGAAGTGAGTTCATTATAGTAGGGGATACCCCTTATTTGTTAGAGATGAATACGACACCAGGTCTTTCGGAAGCAAGCCTATTGCCACAGCAAGCTAAAGTAGCGGGGATTAGCTTGGCAGACTTATTTGAAAGCGAGATAGAACGAGTACTTAACTAAATAATTAACCATTGAAAAGAGCTTTATTTCCTGGGTCTTTTGACCCTATTACGTTAGGACATTTTGATATTATACGCCGCGCTTTGGCTCTATTTGACGAAATAGTAGTAGCTATAGGTGTAAATGGTGATAAGAATTATATGTTTACCGTTGAACAGCGCAAAGAGTTTATAGAAAAAGCCTTTGCCGATGAACCCAAAGTGAAGGTAAGTACTTATCAGGGACTGACAGTTGATTATTGCAGAGAAATTGATGCCCAATTTATCTTAAGAGGGCTTCGCAATCCTGCCGACTTTGAATTTGAGAAAGCTATTGCACATACTAACCGCACCCTATCTAAGATAGAAACTGTCTTTTTGCTTACGGCAGCGCGCACCTCTTTTATATCATCGTCTATAGTACGCGATGTAATTCGCAATAACGGTGATTATACGGTGTTAGTGCCCGAGAGCGTAAGAGTATAAAATGAAAAAAGAAAACTTAAAAAATAAAAAATATGTGTGGAATCGTAGGTTATTTAGGCAAACGTGCCGCTTTCCCCATCGTGATTGATGGGCTTAGACGTTTAGAATATCGAGGCTATGACAGTGCTGGCTTTATACTAAACGCCACAACTTTTCATACTGAGAAAACTAAAGGTAAAGTATCTGACTTAGTAGCTAAAGCAGGAGCTGATGTGCCTGCTTATGGCAGCGGTATGGGGCATACGCGTTGGGCTACCCACGGGGTGCCTAATGATGTTAATTCGCATCCTCATCTGTCTAATTCGGGTAAGATAGCTATTGTGCATAACGGTATTATTGAGAACTATGCGAGTATTAAGCAAAACCTTATCAAAGAAGGATTTACCTTTCATTCTGACACCGATACTGAGGTATTAGTGAACTTTATAGAATATTTTAAACAAAAAGAACAAACAGACTTAGCTACAGCGGTACGCTACGCCCTCAATGAGGTAGTAGGAGCTTTTGCTATTGCCGTAATGGAAGAAGGCAATCCGCAAGAGATAGTAGTGGCACGCTTAGGGAGTCCGCTGGTAATCGGAGTAGGAACTGATGAGTTTTTTATAGCTTCAGATGCTTCACCATTTATTGAATACACCCAAAATGCTGTGTATTTAGAAGATGGTGAGATGGCCACTATTCGTCTAAACGAGCCTTTAAAAGTGATTAAAATAGGTAGTAATGAGGCTGTGAGTCCTTTTGTACAGCAGCTGAAGTTAAACCTTGATGCTATAGAAAAAGGAGGTTATGACCACTTTATGCTCAAGGAAATTTACGAGCAACCTAAGTCTATACAAGATACAATGAGAGGTAGGTTGTTGCCTGACCATACTACTAAGCTCTCAGGAATTGAAGCGCATTTGGAAAGCTTTCTTAATGCTAAACGCATCATTATTGTGGCTTGTGGTACCTCGTGGCACGCTGGGCTGGTAGGTGAGTATCTCTTAGAAGAGTACGCACGTATCCCTGTAGAAGTAGAATACGCCTCGGAGTTCCGCTACCGCAATCCGATTATCAATAAAGATGATATCGTTATTGCTATTTCGCAGTCAGGAGAGACCGCTGATACTTTGGCAGCTCTTAAATTGGCAAAAGAAAAAGGAGCTTTTATCTATGGAATTTGTAACGTAGTAGGCTCTTCGATAGCTCGTATTACCGATTCGGGTACTTATACCCACGCAGGTCCTGAAATAGGAGTGGCTTCGACCAAAGCCTTTACTACGCAGCTTACAGTGCTTACCCTTATCGCTTTGCACTTAGGACATAAGAAAGGTACTATTTCTGACGAGACATATCAGCGTTTATGCGAAGATTTAGGTAGAATTCCTTCGCTTTTGGAGATTACCCTCAATAAAGTGCACGATAATGTGAAAGCAATAGCAGAAAGCTATAAGCAAGCTACTAATTGTTTGTATTTAGGACGTGGTTTTAACTTCCCAACGGCTTTAGAAGGGGCTTTGAAACTGAAAGAAATATCGTATATTCACGCTGAAGGTTATCCTGCTGCAGAGATGAAGCACGGGCCTATAGCCCTTATTGATGAGAATATGCCTGTAATATTTATTGCGCCAAACAAAGGGCATTATGACAAGGTAGTATCTAACGCTCAGGAGATTAAGGCACGAAAAGGCAAAATTATAGCCGTAGTAACAGAAGGGGATACCCAAATGGCAGGCCTAGCTAATCACGTGATTGAGATACCTGAAATTAGTGAGGCTCTTACGCCAATCTTGGCTTCTGTGCCTTTGCAATTGCTCTCTTATTACATCGCTATTAAGCGCGGTTGCAATGTAGATCAACCTCGCAATTTAGCTAAATCAGTAACTGTTGAATAGAGATAATGTGTTAATTTTTTTTCTAAAACACAAATTACTAATTTTGGGGAACTTTTACTTTTATAGAAAAAAGTTTAAACAGTTTCATTATGAAAAAAATAACTATCTTCATAGCTATGAGTTGTAGTCTATTGATAAGTTGTAGTTTTTTTAACAATAAATTTATTTCTGATAGACAAAATATAGATTTTATGAATTATTTAAAATCTCATAATATTGATCCTGA
>ERZ773035.1785-NODE-1785-length-14907-cov-42.155333_pt1 | contig 14907 bp, 10 predicted proteins | sample MGYA00511487_ERZ773035 | MGnify/ENA primary metagenome ERZ773035 (study PRJEB29015, sample SAMEA2737985) | human oral metagenome | biome: human oral; feature: human-associated habitat; material: dental | place: China | collected 2024 ...
GCTGCAGCTTCGTCCAGTAGCTCTCGCACGGCGTGCAGTAGAGCCCCTTGTACGCCCCCTTGTAAATGTCACCCTGATCGTAGATCTGCTGAAAAATATTCTGTACGAGCTCATAATGGCGCGGCTCGGAGGTGCGAATAAAGTCGTCATAGGAGATGCCGAGCAGCCGCCAGAGTTCCTGAAAGCCCGCGACAATGCGGTCGACGTACTGAAGGGGCGTCACCCCCTCCTTCTCCGCCGCCTGCTGAATCTTTTGCCCGTGCTCATCCGAGCCGGTCAGAAAGAACACATCGCAGCCCGCGAGCCGCTTGAACCGCGCAATCGTGTCCGCAACAGTGGTGCAGTAGGCATGGCCGATGTGGAGTTTGGCGCTCGGGTAGTAAATTGGTGTGGTAATGTAAAATGGAGTCTTTCCGCTCATAAATCATGCCTCGTTTCGATTTGATATACTATATAGTAGCATACGCGCGGCGCAGTGACAACCTGCGCCGCCTATAGATATTCGTCAATCACGGCAAGCACACCGGCAAGATCCTTCTCTATGTCGCTCGTCCAAAACCGCAGAACAAGCCACCCCATCTCGGTCAGTGAGTCGTTCACCTCGCGGTCGCGCTCGACATTGCGGGCGAGTTTTGCCCGCCAAAAGGACTGATTGCTCGCCACTTCCTCGCCCGGATTCTCCCGATGTCCGCGTGCGTGCCAAAAATCCCCATCGACAAAGATTGCAATCTTTCGCCCCGCGAGCACAATGTCCGGTGTCCCGGGGAGCGCACGGACATTCTTACGGTAACGAACGCCTCGCTTCCAGAGGCCTTTCCGCAGGGCAATCTCCGGCTTCGTATCCTTCGCACGGACACGGCGCATACACTTCCTGCGCTGTTTCTGTGTCAGTTTATCCATGATCCTTGAATCGAATCTGCAAATTCAGATTGATGTAGTGAATGCCGTCCACCTCGTAGATGCAGCAGTAGTCGTTCCGCGAAGACGACGCTCTCTCCAATCGTGTGCTGCAAAGAAGATATTCCTCGAAGAAATTTCGGTTGTAGATATGATAGGCAACAACAGCGCCATCCGCACGCGCAATGATGTAACCGCCCGACGCATCCTCCGTCCCCGACCACGCTTTGGCAGGCTGCATTCCGAGTGCAACGGCGCAGAGAAACTTTTTGAATTTGTATTCATAGAGTTTCTGCGGATCGGCAACATGGAACGGGTTGGCTTCCGCAACGGTTTGCAGGAGTTTGCGGCAGTTGAGTTCGCCGCTGTGATAGCTTTCAAGCAGCAATGCGGCAAGAAGACGGTCAAACGACATATCAATGAAGCTGAGATTGTTCCGAAACATGTCGCTTGCAGGACGGATATAGCGGAGGCTGCCACCCGCCGCAGAGATCTCCTGCATCCGCTCCAACAGTTTTTTTCTTCCCTCAATAGCGTTGATGCGGGAAATATCCGCCCCATCCAGCCCCTCCACCGCAAATACGAAATTTGTCGATTTTGAGGCATTGAGGAGGGTTGGGGCTGCCCCGATATACGATTTGATCGAGAACGCAAAGACGTTTTCAATGCCCGTATGAATATCGTGCAGCAGCATGGTGATGTCCGCTTTCTCTGCGGAGGAAGCCTTGACCTTGCAGATGGAAAGGTGTTCCATAACCTCCGCCGCAAGTGGAATGGCGAAGGCCCCCCTGCCCACGCGTATTGCGTCGAGCAGAGCCTTCGCATAGGAGGTCAGCAACGACCTCTTGACCGTGTGAACCGCCATCCCGTTGCAGGTAATCTCCACACCATGATCGCGCACAGTCATATCAATCTGCCGATCTTCGTCCTCACTGCGCATGACTTTGAGGATAGGAAAGAAGCAATCTGCGAGCGCATTGAGTTCCGCGTCCGCCGCGTAGAGCCGTCCCGTTCCGAGCAGATGGACGAGCACGTAGAGTTCACTCCACTCCCCCTGATTCGCCTTGACTGCGCTCTCCTGAGAATGTACGGTCATGAGTAAGCACCTCCCTGATGTTCCAGGCAATCGCCTCGATCACATTAACGGTCACACTGTTGCCAAGCTGCTTGTAAAGATGCGTATCGGCAAGCGGCAGCAGAAAGTCATCGGGAAAGCCCTGCAAACGCGCCCATTCGCGCGGGGTCATCTTGCGGATGCCCTCGCGGTTGACCGCGCCCTTGATGCGGGTAACAGGGGTAAAGTTCGTGAGACGCTTGTCGACAATGAGATTACGCTCCCGTCCCATCCCTCCGCAGACAATCGCGCCCGCCTGTCCGTCAAGCTCTCGAACCTCGTAGCCGAATCCGTGTCCGAGTGCCTCATGATGTGCCTTGTGGCGGCGCAGCGAGGCAAGGTAGACAGTCGAGAGGTAGTATTTTACACTGACTTCTTCCGCTTCCATGATATCACGAATGGTCGTGTTTGAATCATGCCCCTCGGGAAATGCGAACCCCGTACTGTCAATATCATTCCGAAAGGCAACAATATAGATGCGTTCACGGTTTTGCGGCACACCAAAGTCCTTGCTGTTCAAAACCTTGCTGTATACGGTATAGCCGATCTGACAGAATGCTTCCTGTATCACCCGAAAGGTACGTCCCTTGTCATGGATGGTCAGGCCCTTGACATTTTCACAAAAAATCACCTTGGGACGATGATAATCACAGATGCGGACAACATCAAGAAAGAGCGTTCCCCGACACATCCCGGCATAGTTATCCTCGAACCCCATGTGTCTGCCCGCCATCGAAAATGCCTGACACGGAAATCCCGCCAGACAGATATCAAAGGGGGCAATCTCCTCTGCGGCGATCTTCGTAATGTCGCCCGCAATCTCGAAGGAATCGTTGTAATTTGCACGGTAGGTCTTTTGCGCGTGTTCATCCCACTCACTGACAAATACGGTACGGATCGCATCACCAAACGCATTGTCAAAGCCCTTACGAATCCCCCCGATGCCCGCAAAGAGATCGATCGAGCGATATGTATCGTCTGCAAAGGACAGTTTTTCGTCGTAGGCAGGAGGAAAACATTCAAACAAAGGCATTGTTTCGATCATAGGGCTCCTTTTCATTATGATTTTTAAAGCAAATTCTGATAAAGGAATTCCACCAGACGGCAGTACTTATCTTTCTAATCACGATTATAATAATCCTGATTAGAAAGATTATATACCGTTTGACGAAAATCATCAATCTTCAGTGGGAGTCATCGTCCCCCACCAATACCGCCTGATATACCTCCCTGCGCGAGATGCCGAGTTCCTGCGCGGTGCGGCGCATGGCCTCCTTCTTGTCGAGTCCCGCTGCGATATGCGCCTCGTAGCGCTCCATGAGGGTCTCCGCCGCCGCATCCGCAGCGGCGGCAGTACTCTCGTCCGCTCCTGCAACAATGAGGACGAACTCGCCGCGCGGTTCGCTCTCCCGATAATGCGCGAGGAGTTCGCCGAGCGTCATGCGGCGGAACTCCTCGAACTTTTTCGTGAGCTCGCGCGCGGCGCATGCGCACCGCTCCGCCCCGAGTGTCTCCGCGAGGACCGCGAGTGTCTCGCGCAGACGATGCGGCGCCTCGTAGAAGATGAGCGTCTCGGGATATCCTGCCATACGTGCGAGGAGCTCCCTGCGCTTCTTGTCTTTGCGCGGGAGGAAACCGGCAAAGACAAAGCCCTCCAGCGGAAGCCCCGCGCAGATGAGACCGGAGAGCGCCGCGTTCGCCCCCGGCAGAGGCGTGACGGGAATCCCCTCGGTAATGGCGCGCTGCGCAAGATCACCGCCGGGGTCGGCAATGCCCGGCAGCCCTGCATCGCTGACACAGACGATGGTCTCACCTGCAAGAAGCTGCGCGATGAGTTCCGGTCCCTTGGCATCCTTATTGTGCTCGTGGTAGCTCGTCATCGGCGTATGGATGTCATAGTGCGCGAGCAGCGCGCGCGTATGCCGTGTGTCCTCGGCCGCGATGCAGTCCGCTGCACGCAGCGTCTCAACGGCGCGGTAGGTGATGTCGCCGAGGTTGCCGATGGGCGTTCCGCAGAGATAAAGCCGTCCCGTCTGTTCCACTCTGGTTCCTCCGTTTTCTATACGTTCTCATTTTGTTTTATACTGGAAGGAGCATGTTGTCAAGAAAAACGCATGAAAATCACCCGCGTTAAAAGTCGATTATATTTCTCATTTTTGCCTTTTCATTTTCTCTGTATTCATATATAGTAGGGACATATTAAAGGAAGTGCTGATAAGCATATGGTTTATTTTATCCGCGTTTCCTTAAGGAATGACGAGGTGGATTATTATGGACGAAAAGACACGGGTCCTCATTGTAGAGGATGAGACACGCATTGCGCGCTTCCTGCAGATGGAGCTGGAACACGAGGGCTTTGAGGCAGAGACCGAGGGGAACGGTACGCGTGCGTACGAGCGCATCATCCAAGAGAATTTCGACATTATTCTGCTCGATGTGATGCTGCCCGGCATGGACGGCATTGAGATCTGCCGGCGTGTCCGCGCGGTGACCAATGTGCCCATCATCATGCTGACGGCAAAGGATGCGGTAGAGGACCGCGTCGAGGGACTCGACATCGGCGCAGACGATTATATCACGAAACCGTTCGCCGTGCCGGAGCTGATCGCGCGCCTCAAGAATGCGCTGCGCCGCCGCGACATCTCGACCGAGGATGCCTCGGACCGTCTCACGGTGAAGAACCTCATCATGTTCCTCTCCCGCTACGAGGTACAGGTGGACGGCGAGACCGTGGCGCTCACGAAGCGCGAATACGATCTGCTCGAGTATCTCCTGCGCAACAAGCGAACCGTGCTGACGCGCGATCAAATCCTGCAGGAGGTATGGGGATTCGACTACACAGGCGAAACCAATGTCGTCGACGTCTACATCCGTTACCTGCGCGCTAAGCTGGATGACCGCTTCAACAAGAAGTACATCTACACGGTGCGGGGTGTCGGATATGTGGTACGCGACTAGGGCACGCCTGGCTCACTGGATCGATCGCTACTTTTACATCCGCATCTCAACGAAGATTACCCTGCTGTACGCGGCAATCCTCTTTTTCGTACTCATTCTCTCGACGGCGATTCTGGGGATTGGCGCGTACATCTATTTTTACCGGCAGGCGGAGGTCGATCTCGACCGCAGCATTCGCCATGTGATGAGCAACATCGAGAGCGGACATGCGACTGAGGCCAAGTTCTGGTTTGAGGGGCCGGTCATTCCCGGCGTCATCGTTCGCATCACGGACAGCACGGGGCGTGTCGTCCTCGATACGGATGCGCATTTCCCATCGATCGAAACCATCGAAAGCGGGCAGATCACGACGCCTTTCTGGGCGAATCCCGACATGGAGGTCTCCGAATTCCGCAACGGCGCGGTCTATCACGCGCGCCGCGACGTCGAATACGGCGGCATCGTCTATCACGTTCATTTCTTCCGTACGATCACCACGGAAAAGGACTTTTTCTATTCACTTCAACGGCTGATCTTCTACACGGTTGCCATCTGCTTTGTCCTCGCGCTCATTGCGGGACATTTCATCAGCACGCGCATCTTAAAGCCGATCCGCGAGATCACATGGACAGCGCGCAGCATTGAGGTGGAGCGCCTCGGCCGGCGCCTCGACGTGCCGCGCGCGCGCGATGAGCTCTCCGAGCTCGCCCGCACATTCAACCGCATGCTGGACCGTCTGCAGGAAGGATTCCAGCAGGAGCAGCGCTTTGTCTCCGATGCTTCGCACGAGCTGCGCACGCCGCTCACGGTGATCCTCGGCTACTCCGACATGCTCGCGCGCTGGGGCCGCGAGGATAAGAACATCCTCGATGAGGGCATCACCTCCATCCGCTCGGAGGCGGAGAACATGCAGCAGCTCATCGAAAAGCTGCTCTTCCTCGCGCGCGCTGATCAGAAGCGTCAGGCCGTCAACAAGGAGGATGTGGATCTGGCCGAACTCCTCGCCGATACGATCGAGAAGATGCAGATGGTCACGCCCTCGCATGAGGTCACGCTCGGCGCAAACGCTCCCGCGATCGTCAACGCGGATCCCGTTCTGCTGCGCCAGCTGCTGCGCATTTTCCTCGAAAACAGTCTGAAATATACGCCCCCCGGCGGTCACATCCACGCCTGCTCCGTACTTTCCGCGGACGGTTCCGAGGTCATGGTGACGCTCTCGGACGACGGCATCGGAATCGCGCCCGAACATCAGGCGCATATTTTCGACCGATTCTACCGCGTGGATTCCTCGCGTACAAAGGAGACGGGCGGCTCGGGACTCGGGCTCTCGATCGCACGTTGGATCGCGGAACGCCACGACATCAAGATCGCCCTCCAGAGTGCGGTGGACGAAGGTACGACGATCACGCTCACCATCCCAACCGTACCGGAGGCCGATGTTCCATAATGTATACCAGCGAGGCGCTGTCCGCAGCATACACGGACAGCGCCTTTTTATGATACAATAAAGAAAATATAAAAAGAAAGGCGGCTCGCTATGAAAATCCTCATCACAGGCGCAACCGGACAGCTGGGCCGAGACTGCGTACAGGCATGCAAGGCGCGCGGGCACGAGGTATACGGCGTCTCCTCGCGGATGTTCCCCCTCTCGGATGAGACGGCGATGCGCGGTGTGCTCGACACGTTCGCGCCCGATGCCATCCTCCATGCAGCGGCATATACGGCGGTCGACCAGGCGGAGGACGAGCCGGCACTCTGCCGCCTCGTCAACGCAGCGGGAACCGAGATCCTCGCACGCCTCGCCCAGGAGAGGGACACGAAGTTCCTCTATATCAGCACGGACTATGTGTTCCCGGGCACGGGAACAGAGCCCTATGAGACGAATGCCGCGACCGGCCCGCGCAATGTCTACGGCGCCTCAAAGCGCATGGGCGAGGAGGCGGTGCAGGCACATCTCGACAGATATTTCATCGTGCGTATCTCGTGGGTCTTCGGCGCATACGGCAGGAACTTCGTCAAGACGATGCTTGCGCTCTCTGAGACACACAAGAGTCTCTCCATCGTCGGCGATCAGATCGGCTCACCAACCTACACGCACGATCTCGCTCCCCTGCTCGCAGATATGCTCGAGAGCGAGAAGTACGGCATCTATCACGCAACGAACGAGGGCTTCTGCTCCTGGGCGGAGTTCGCCGCCGAGATCTTCCGTGCTGCCGGCAGGAGCGTCAACGTCACCTCCGTCCCCTCGCATGCCTACCCGACGAAAGCTGTGCGCCCGAAAAACTCGCGCCTCAGCAAGGCGAGCCTCGATGCGGCGGGGTTCCGCCGTCTCCCCGCGTGGCAGGATGCCGTCGCCCGCTGCCTGGAGGAGCTGGCACGCACCGAAGCATAGCCGTGCGCCGAACAAAACGGTGACAAGGCGCCCCCGTTCTGTTATAATAGAGGATATTTTTTTCATCCGAAAGGGAGGAATCTTTTTTGCTCAGCAACATCAGCCGCAAGTACCGTGAGACAGCGCTCATCAAGCTCATCGCGGTCGGACTCATCATCGGCATCTTCATCGCGCTTTATGCGCCCGCCGCCATCCCCATCGTCGCCGTGCTCGGCGATGTCTTCGTCCGCGCCCTGAAGGGCGTCGCACCGATCCTCGTCTTCGTCCTGGTCATGAACGCCATGGCGCAGCGCACCGTCGGCGCAGGCGCAGCGCTGAAGCCCATCGTGCGCCTCTACGTCATCGCGACCTTTCTCGCGTCCGTCGTCGCAGTTGCATTCTCCTTTGCCTTCCCGTCTACGCTGCATCTGGTTGTCGCCGATGCGACGGTCACTCCACCGAGCGGCATCATCGAGGTCGTTCACAACCTCATCCTCAACGTCGTCGACAACCCGCTCCACGCCATCGCAAACGCCAACTACATCGGCATCCTCGCATGGAGTGTCCTCGCCGGTGTGGCGCTGCAGAAAGCAAGTCCGACCACAAAGAACACCGTCCATGATTTTGCCGTCGTCATGACACAGATCGTGCTCTGGGTCATCCGCTTTGCCCCGTTCGGCATCATGGGTCTCGTCGCGGATGCTGTCGGTACGAGCGGCGTGGATGCCCTCATCAGCTACCTTCAGCTGCTTGCCGTTCTGCTCGGCGCATTCTTCTCCGTCGCACTCATCATGAACCCGATCATTGTCTGGACGCACATCCGCCGCAACCCGTTCCCGCTTGTCTTTACGACCCTGCGCGAGAGCGGCATCTACGCATTCTTCACGCGCAGCTCCGCAGCAAACATTCCGGTCAACCTGCAGCTGTGCAAGCGCCTCGGGCTCAATCCCGAGGTCTACTCCATCTCCATTCCGCTCGGTGCGACCATCAACATGAGCGGCGCAGCGATCACGATTGCGATTCTCTCGCTCGCCGCAGCGAATACGCTCGGCATCCATGTGGATCTGCCGACCGCGCTTCTGCTCTGCCTCATCGCCACCATCGGCGCATGCGGCGCATCGGGTGTCGCGGGCGGTTCGCTGCTCCTCATCCCCGTTGCCTGTTCCTCGTTCGGCATCAGCAACGACATCGCGATGCAGGTTGTCGGGGTCGGCTTCATCATCGGCGTTCTGCAGGACTCCTGCGAGACCGCGCTCAACAGCTCCACCGATGTTCTCTTTACCGCGACGGCAGAGTTCGCGGACCGCGCAAAGGAAGGCACGCTGCGCGATGCGGACATGACGCCGAAGGCATAACTCCCTGTAAAGGATATCTCATGAAAAAACGCTTTCTTTTCAAAATCGCCGTTCTCGGCGCGTGTCTCACACTTCCGGTCTCCAGCGCATATGCGGCGGAGACAGGGACGCCGGCGCTGCCGCTTCCCCCGCTCTCGGGCGAGGCCGCGGAGGTCCTCACCGCGCTTGCCGGAGCAAATATGGCAAGCCTCGCTTTTGATCCCTCCTCGTACACCGACGAAACACTCGTCGTGAACGGAAAGCCGGTCGCATTCCGCGCCTATCGCAACATTCCCTATGCCGCGCTGCCGAAGGATGCCGCGCGCCAGCGCATGAGCATCTTCATCCCCGCTGCCTATCTCACGGGCGGCACGATAAACGGCTATACGGCAAAGACCGCGCCGATCTTCCTGCCGAACGGCGTCGGCGGCTATATGCCGGGCGAGATTCAGGAGCCGTCCGAGCGTTCCCGCATGACGGGCGCGCCGAACGCATCTCTGATCGCACTCTCGCGCGGCCTCGTCGTCGCTGCGCCCGCGATCCGCGGACGCACGGATAAAGATGCGTCCGGTTCCTATATCGGCAAGGCCCCCTCTCTCGTCGTCGACTGCAAGGCAGCCGTACAGTATCTGCGCTACAACGCCGCGCGGCTGCCGGCGGGCAATACCGACCGCATTATCGCCAACGGCACAAGCGCGGGCGGCGCGCTCTCCGCGCTCCTCGGCGCGACGGGCGGCAGCGCGGACTATGCCGACGCACTCGCTGAGATCGGCGCCGCAGGCGGACGCGACGATATCTACGCAGCGAGCTGCTACTGCCCCATCACCGATCTCGATCATGCCGACATGGCATACGAGTGGATCTTTGCAGGCGTAAATGACTATCATCAGAGTGCCAAGGGCAGCATGCCGCCCGCAGCCGGCGCCGCATCGTCCGGCAATACGGCCGTGAACCGTCCGTTGAATGCGCCGGCAGAGGGGGCGGCCGCGCCGATGGCCGAGGAGCAGAGCACCGCCTCCGCGCGACTCAAGGAACTCTATCCCGCCTATCTGAACAGCCTCGGGCTCAAGGACGCATCCGGCAGCCCCATGCTGCTCAATCCGGACGGCACGGGCAGCTTTGCCGAATACGTCAAGGCACTCTATCAAGCCTCCGCGCAGAGCGCGCTTGACCGCAGGGCGGATCTTGGCGGTGCGGACTGGTTCACCGTCAGGGACGGCAAAGCCGCGAATGTCGACCTCGCAAAATACGCCGCATGGGCAACACGCCTGAAGGCCGCGCCCGCATTCGACAAACTCGACCGCAGCTCCGGCGAGAACGATGTGTTCGGCACGACGGCAAACGTCCCGCGCCACTTTACAGACTTCGCGCGCCGATACGATCCCGCACACGCCGATCTCGCTCCCGATGCCGATATTCGCCGCATGAACCCGCTCGGCTACATCGGCACAGCGGGCGTCAAGACGGCGCCGCACTTCCGCATCCGCCACGGCGCAAAGGACCGCGACACAGCACTCGCAGTGCCTGCCGTCCTCGCCCTGCGCCTGCAGAACGCGGGCATCGATGTGGACTTTGCCGTTCCCTGGGGACAGGGACATGGGGGCGACTACGACCTCGACGAACTCTTCAACTGGATCGACCGCATCTGCAAATAATACATTGGATGCAAAAGGGCGGTACGAACGTGAAATTCACATTCGTACCGCCCTTTTTGTATTGATTCTCAGAAATAGCGCAGGCGGCGATTCAACGTGACGCCGAGCGCGGCAGCCGCGACTGCCTTGATAAGATCGCCGGGGATATACTGCACGAGCGCCATAAAGGCGGCGACGATGCCGGCAAATTTATCCCCAAAGAGAATCGTCAGCCAGAGCGTCGCGATCGCATAGGTGACGGGCACACTCACAAGCGCTCCCACAACCGCATAGCGCGCAAAGGACGGCTCTTTCCCCTTCAGCATACTCATCAGCGTGTAGGCGGCGAGGAAGCCGATGAAGAAGCCGCCGCGCGGTCCGAAGATAATCCCGAGTCCGCCGACGCCGCCCGCGAACACGGGCAGACCGATTGCGCCGAGCACCGTGTAGCCGGCGATGACTACTGCCGTCTGCCGCGGCGTCAGGACAAGCGCCGCAAGACACATGACGAAGGTCTGCATCGTCAGCGGTGCCATGAACGGCACGGGGATCGCAATGTAGGCACTCACGCAGATGAGCGCGATGCAGAGTGCCATGCGTGTTGTGTTACGAACGGAAAAGAACTTATCATCAAGAGATGTCATGGTAATCGCTCCTTCTTTTTACACGTTGCTATTCTACACAGAAAAAAGAGCTTCGTCAACCTATTTCCAAAAACAGGTCGACAAAGCTTCTTTCATCAAATTACAGACATTCAGTTCGTCAGATGCTCCAGACGCGAAAGATCGACTTCCTCATACACTTCCTCGACGATCTCCTCCTCCGGTTCCTGTACCGGAGCGGGGGCATGATCGATGATGTCAAGGTTGCGGTAGCGCGTCATGCCCGTGCCTGCGGGGATGAGCTTGCCGATAATGACATTCTCCTTGAGCCCCACGAGCGGGTCGATCTTCCCCTTGATCGCGGCGTCTGTAAGGACGCGCGTGGTCTCCTGGAAGGAGGCCGCCGAGAGGAAGGAATCCGTCGCGAGCGATGCCTTCGTGATGCCGAGCAGGATCGGTTTTGCCACGGCGGGCTCGCCGTCCTCCTCGATCGCCTTCGTATTCGCCGCCTCGAACGTGTTGATCTCGATGTATTCGCCCGGCAGGAACTCCGTCGTGCCGGCCTCTTCGATCTTGACCTTGTGCAGCATCTGCCGCACCATGACCTCGATGTGCTTGTCGTTGATCTCAACACCCTGCGACTTATAAACCTTCTGCACCTCGTAGACGAGGTAGCGCTGGGTCGCCTGCAGTCCGCAGACGCGCAGAATATCATGGGGGTTGATCGATCCCTCGGTGATCTTGTCGCCGATCTTCAGCACTGCCCCGTCGCGCACGGCCATGCGTGCGCCGAACGGCACGGTATACTCACGCGGGACGCCGCCCTCCGGCGTAATCGTCACCGTACGCATTCCCTTGCCGGTATCTTCAATCGCAGCGACGCCCTCGTTCTCCGCGATGATCGCGTTGTGCTTTGGCTTGCGCGCCTCAAAGAGCTCCTCGACGCGCGGCAGACCCTGGGTGATGTCGTCGCCCGCGACGCCGCCCGAGTGGAACGTGCGCATCGTGAGCTGCGTGCCCGGTTCGCCGATCGACTGCGCGGCGATAATGCCGACTGCCTCGCCGATCTCGACCTCTGCCTGATTGGCGAGATCCCGCCCATAGCACTTCATGCAGACGCCGAACTGCGATTTGCAGGTCAGCACGCTGCGGATGGAGACGCGTTTGCGGACGCCTTCGATCCGCTTCGCGAGTTCCTCGTCCACGGGGTCGTTGATATGGGCGATCACCTCGCCCGTCGCTTCGTCCACAACGTCCTCTGCGAGCACGCGTCCGACGATGCGGTCGGCGAGGGACTCGATGACGCCGGTCCCCTCGGTGATCGCCTCGACCTCAATGCCGCGCACATTGTTGTTGCGGATATGGAGTTCATGCAGTTCTGAATTAAGAATGGCATCCACCATTTTGTCCGTGAGCACCGTGCCCTCGCCGGCGAGGACGGTCCCTTCTTCGGTGACGGCCTCGCGCACGACTTCCTTGCCGCTCAGCTCGCGAATGACCGCCGTGCGTGCCTTCTTGCGCTTGCGCGCGTCCGGCTCGCCGAGCGTGATGCTCTCTGTGATCATCGCATTGCTGACGGCGCCCTCCACATTGACGGAGGAACCGCGCACCATGATCTCGCGGACATCGCGCTCGCCGATGGTCTCGAGGACCTCGTCATCGAGCACGGTATCCTGCGGATAGAGGACATCCTTGGTCTTGGGATCATAGACCGCCGCGGCAAGCAGACGGCCCATCAGGCTGTCCACAAGGAGTTCCAGTGCGTCAAAAGTCGACTCTGCGAGCCGCGCGCGCACCTGCATGAGGTTGATCGCCGTGACATCGCAGTCCTCTTCGCGGACGATGACATCCTGCGCCACGTCGACGAGGCGGCGGGTGAGATAGCCCGAGTCCGCCGTACGCAGCGCCGTATCAGCAAGGCCTTTGCGTGCGCCGTGCGAGGAGATGAAGTAATCGGAGACGGTGAGTCCCTCGCGGAAGTTCGCCGTAATCGGAAGATCGATGATCTTGCCCGAGGGATCCGCCATGAGTCCGCGCATGCCTGCGAGCTGGCGCATTTGCTGCTTGTTTCCGCGCGCGCCGGAGTCCGCCATCATGAAGATGGGGTTGAACGGGTCCATGTTCTCCATCATGGCGTCTGCTACGTCATCTGTCGCCTTCGTCCAGAGCTGGACGACCTTCTTGTAGCGCTCGTCCTCGGTAATCAGACCGCGGCCGAACTGACGCTCGACCTTGTTGACCTGCGCCTGCGTATCCGCGATGATTTCCTTTTTCTTCGGCGGGACGATGACGTCGGAGACGGCGACCGTCATGCCTGCGATGCAGGCGTAGTGGTAGCCGAGGTTTTTCACATGGTCGATGACCTCGGCCGTCTTGGTCGCGCCGAAGTGATCGTAGCAGTTGGCGACGAGCTTGCCGAGTTCCTTCTTGTTCATGAGAACACCGAGGCTCCACTCGCCGGTCTCCGCATCCTGTCTGTAATGACGGAGTTCGTTGGGCAGGATCTCGCTGAAAATAAGGCGTCCGAGAGAACTCCGGACAAGGCCGTAGCCCTCAACCTGCACGCGGATCTCCGCCTGCAGATCGAGCACCTTCTCCTGATACGCAAGCAGCGCCTCGGAGATGCCCGTAAAGACCTTGCCCTCACCCTTTGCACCGGGCCGTACCTTCGTGAGGTAGTAGGAGCCGAGCACCATGTCCTGCGAGGGGACAATGATCGGCTTGCCGTCCTTCGGCGCGAGGATGTGATTCGCCGCGAGCATGAGGACGCGTGCCTCGGTCTGCGCCTCGGCAGAGAGCGGCAGATGGATCGCCATCTGGTCGCCGTCAAAGTCCGCGTTGTACGCCGTACACGCGAGCGGATGCAGCTTCAGCGCACGACCCTCGGTGAGCACCGGCTCGAATGCCTGAATGCCGAGGCGGTGCAGCGTCGGCGCGCGGTTGAGTAGCACGGGGTGCTCCTTGATGACATCTTCGAGCACGTCCCAGACCTCGGGGCGCGCGCGCTCGACCATGCGCTTTGCCGATTTGATGTTGTGCGCGGCGCCGTCCGCCTGCAGTTTCTTCATGACGAACGGCTTGAAGAGCTCGAGCGCCATCTCCTTCGGCAGGCCGCACTGATGGAGCTTCAGCTCCGGGCCGACAACGATAACGGAGCGTCCCGAGTAGTCCACGCGCTTGCCGAGCAGATTCTGGCGGAACCGCCCCTGCTTGCCCTTGAGCATATCCGAGAGGGATTTCAGTGCGCGGTTGCCGGGGCCCGTGACCGGGCGGCCGCGGCGGCCGTTGTCGATCAGCGCATCCACCGCCTCCTGCAGCATGCGCTTCTCGTTGCGCACGATGATATCAGGCGCACCGAGATCGAGCAGGCGGCGCAGGCGGTTGTTGCGGTTGATGACGCGGCGGTAGAGATCGTTGAGGTCGGAGGTCGCAAAGCGGCCGCCGTCGAGCTGTACCATCGGGCGCAGATCAGGCGGAATGACCGGCACGACATCCATAATCATCCACGCGGGGCGGTTGCCGGATTTCCGGAACGCCTCGACCACCTCGAGCCGGCGGATCGCGCGCACCCTCTTTTGCCCGGATGTCGTCCGAACATCGCTGCGCAGCTGCTCGCTCATCTGCTCGAGATCGAGCTCCTCCAGGAGTTCCTTGATCGCCTCGGCGCCCATACCGACGCGGAAGGTATTGCCGTACTTTTCGAGCGCATCGTGATACTCGCGCTCGGAGAGCAGGTCCTTCTTCTTGAGGTCGGTCTCGCCTGGATCAACAACGATATAGTAAGCGAAATAGAGGACTTTCTCGAGCGAGCGCGGGGACACATCGAGGATGAGGCCCATGCGGCTCGGAATGCCCTTGAAATACCAGATATGCGAGACGGGCGCTGCGAGTTCGATATGCCCCATGCGCTCGCGGCGCACCTTTGCGCGCGTCACCTCGACGCCGCAGCGGTCGCAGATGACACCCTTGTAACGGATGCGCTTGTACTTGCCGCAGTGGCACTCCCAGTCGCGCGTCG
>ERZ773035.1791-NODE-1791-length-14862-cov-21.512730_pt1 | contig 14862 bp, 9 predicted proteins | sample MGYA00511487_ERZ773035 | MGnify/ENA primary metagenome ERZ773035 (study PRJEB29015, sample SAMEA2737985) | human oral metagenome | biome: human oral; feature: human-associated habitat; material: dental | place: China | collected 2024 ...
CTACTTAATCCGTAGATGGCCGTGTCTTTAACCAAAGATTTTAAATTACTCATTGTTAAAAGTAAAAAGGTGAAAAGGTGACTGTGCCTTTTAGAAGAAGAGGTAACATATTAATATCGCCGCGATAACTCCTGCAAGGTCCGCGAGCAGTCCGCAAGCCACGGCGTGGCGCGTATAGCGGATGCCAACACTGCCAAAGTAAACGGCGAGGACGTAAAAGGTGGTGTCGGTGCTGCCTTGGAAGATGCAACTGAGCCGGCCAACGAACGAGTCGGCACCGTAAGTAGACATCGTATCAATCATGATGCCGCGCGCACCAGCCCCCGAAAGGGGTTTCATCAGTGCGGTAGGCAATGCCTCGATGAAATCGGTGTTTATGCCCAGCAAGCCCACCAACCAACGAATACCATCTACAAGAAGGTCCATTGCACCTGATGCACGAAACACGGCCACGCCCACAAGTATGGCAACGAGGTAGGGAATGATGCGCACGGCTGTTTGGAAGCCATCTTTTGCGCCTTCGATAAAGGTGTCGTAGACGTTAACGCGCTTGAAAACGCCAGCCACAATAAATGCAACGATGATGCCCATAAGCAGGATGTTGGCCGTGGTGGTGCTGAAAGTGTTCATCGTTTCCTTATCCATTCTGCCGAATCCCCAAATAATCGAGGCGACGATGGCGCAGGCAATGAAAAGACCTAAGAAGGTTTTAGGACTGAGCAAGTTTATCTTTTGATATATGCTGGTGATGATGATGCCGGCCAAAGTGGAAAAGAACGTAGCCAAAAGTATGGGTATGAACACATCGGTGGGCTGCGCAGCGCCAAGCTGAGCGCGATAGGCCATGATGCTAACGGGTATCAGCGTAAGCCCCGAAGTGTTGAGTACGAGGAACATTATCATGGGGTTCGAGGCCGTGTCTTTCTTCGGATTGAGCGTTTGCAGCTGCTCCATGGCCTTCAATCCCAAGGGAGTGGCGGCGTTATCGAGACCCAACATGTTGGCGGCAATGTTCATAAAGATGCTCCCCGTTACGGGATGACCCTTGGGAATGTCGGGGAAAAGGCGGGTGAACACAGGACTTAGCGCACGAGCCAAGGCGTTAACCACACCTCCGCGCTCGCCAATCTTCATCACACCAAGCCATAAAGCCAGGATGCCCGTTAGCCCTAACGATATTTCAAAGGCTTTTTTAGACATGTCGAAGGTGCTGTCTATCATGGCAGGGAACACTGTGGCATCGCCCATAAAGATGAGTTTTGCCGCAGCAACCACGAAGGCCACGAGGAAGAAGGATATCCAAATGTAGTTTAAAACCATGTTTCTACTAGATGTTTTCGGTTTTGTGTAAATGGGTTTGCATTCCTTTGAGGGGGGCGTTTGCTTACCCGTATAGTGGTGTTTGGCCGTTGGAATGGCCGTTTTCGGTATCGTTCGCGTTGCGAGAGATGAACAGCAGAACCATCATGACCGTTCACGAAAAGCTGACCGACGAGCTGCAACCAACGCAGATGCTGGCAATATAGACCACAGCTAACGCCCTACCCTCCTCGCTCGTACCAATGAATGGCAAACGAACCTACCCAAAAGCCGATGCAATGGGGCAAAAAGCGAGATTGCCTTTGGCGACAGATGCCACACCAACGATGGCCATCTGTCGTGCCATCGCTGGTGAAAAGCAGACTAACGCACGTTTCGTCCGCGTTCGCGCATCGTCTTTATCTGCTTTACTTGGCGTTCCAAGTCGGCGTAATGCAAAGCATTGATGCCTGTGGCCGTTTGCATTTCGGCTTTCAGATAGTTGTCGAGCTTGTCGAGATGCTGGGCTACAAAGAGCAGCGCATCGGTGTTGAAAGCGGGCGCAGTGGCACCAACCTTATCCTTATCGTCGGGATTGAGCATGGTGTTGAGCCGCTCCACATAGTTGCGTTGCAGGGCTCGGCGACTGCTGTTCTTCAAATCTTGCGTGGCATCTAGCGGAGTCCACACCGCGGCGAAGAGGTCGTCGAGGTAGTTTTCCAAGCGATAAGCCGTGCTCGATTCTTGCGAATTGTTGTAGATGGCGTTGAGAAGGTTCAGCGAGAACGTGGCGTTAAGTGCCGATGCCTGCATCTTGGCTATCTCGGCAGTGGCATTAACGCCTGTCTTGGCTGTTATTTCGGCAGGATAGAGCCACAAGGGGGCATCGAATACCTGACGGGCGAAGTAGCCCAGAGCGGCTTTTTGCCTTTCGGCTGGCACCAGTTCGTAAGGCATTTTGCCCGGCATGTTGTTGATATATCGCCCACCGATGTTCTTAGCTACGTGTCCGAAGTAGCGCACAAACTGCTGTCGCGCGCTGTTATACATCTCGCGCAGGTCTACATACTGGTCGTTGGCTTGGCGCGTCCATTGGGGAAGGTTCTTGATAAGCCGTTGAAGGTTCTTCACGCCATAGTCGCTGGCCTTCACATTATCGTCGCTTAGGTCCTCGCGTTGCGCCCTGGGGTCTTCGTTGGTGCCCTCTCCGCCGAACCAAAGTCGGGGATTTTGGGCTAGGATAGCGGTGGTTTCGTCCATCAGCTTGTCTTTCTCCGCTAGCTCATCTTTAAACTCTGGCCGATATTGGTAGCCCCATTTGATGGCCCATTTGTCGTAATCGTTTACGCGAGGAAACAGTCCGCGCTCGCCGATATTGTCTTCGGGCTGGGCCACATAGTTAAATCGCGCATAGTCCATGATGGATGCCGTGTGGCCATGTTTCTCTACCCATGCCTTGTCGCGCAGCTTTTCAACAGGCGTTGCATAGCTTGCGCCCATGTTATGGCGCAGTCCGAGGGTGTGACCAACCTCGTGCGAAGAGACGAAACGTATCAGTTCGCCCATCAACCGGTCGTCGAAGTTCATCGTGCGAGCACGTTTGTCGAGCGGTCCGCACTGTGTCATGTACCATTTGGTCAGCAAATTCATCACGTTATGGAACCAACAGATGTGACTTTCGATGATTTCACCGCTGCGTGGGTCTTTTACATGTGGGCCGTAAGCATTCTCAGCCTCCGAGGGAAGATAGCGTAAAACGTTGAAACGGGCATCGTCAAGACTCATCGTGGGGTCGTTGGCGGGCCACTCCTTGCCTTGAATGGCATTCTTAAAGCCTGCCGCCTCGAAGGCAACGTTCCAGTCGTTGATGCCTTTAATAAGGTATGGCACCCACTTCTTGGGAGTTGCGGGGTCGATATAAAACACGATGGGCTTAACGGGTTCTACCAATTCGCCGCGTTGGTAGCGTTTCACGTCTTTGGGAACGAGCCTGAAACGCGAGATAAATTGTTCGCGTTGGCTCTTGTGTTGGTTGTCCGAGAAGATGGTGTATGGGTAAGCGAAGAAACCAACGCGACTGTCCCACACGCGTTTGCGCATGGGAACTTTGGGCAAAGCCACGATAGACGTGTTGAGCGCAAGGGTTATTGCGCCCGTTCCCGATGCCCTTATCGTGCTAGGCGATGCGCCATACGTGCGCGTTGTAAGCACTTCTATGTTGATGGGATAGGTCTTAATGGTGTCGATAAACGTACGATCGGCCTGCTGTCCGCCAATCTTAGTCTTCTCGAAAAAGGTGCGGTTGATGCCCACGATGTTGTTATCGCGAGCAAAAAAGCCCGTTACATCGAAGAGGTTCATGCCTTTTTGGGTGTTTCCTGCCACGATGGGAAAGGCTGCCACGATGGGGTCGGCGGTGCTTTGTTTCAGCGAAAGGTATATGCGGTCGGTCTCGTTGGCCTCTTGTGTGCGAATGAATGTGCGCAAAAGCATGGTCTTGGCATCGCGTTTTTCAAAGTAAATGGCATCTTCATTCACCATTTCACCGCTGAATTTGCCAAATCCTTGGGGTACGCCAGCAAAGCGCGTAACGGCCATAAAGTAACGACCAACAAGACTGTCGTGCATCTCAAAGTACCATTTGTCTTTGATATGCCGCACAGTGAAAAGGCCTTTCATCACCGTTCCGCTGTCTTTCATCAGCCTGTCGTAGTCGGTTTCCTTCTTCTTCGGCTCGACTTTCACGTCCTTTCCGTTAGGTTTTTGCACCTTGGCCGTGTCGGTTTTCGCCGTTTGTGTGGTGTCTTTCTGCACCTTTACGGCAAATGCCACCCTCGCCTGAGCCGAATAGCCCCAAGCCAAGGCAGCCAATAGGCAACCAATCCTGTTGTTTATACCCATAATTGCTTTGTCTGTTTTGTATATGTTCATGTTACATTGGGACGAACAACCTGCGTTGCCCGTCCGATTTCGTTCTACAAAGATAGTGCTTTTTAAACAAATACGCACCCGATGCCGTGCTTATCAAGGCGTTACAGAAAGGAAGCACACCGCAACGAAGGTGTTCGGGGAACACGGATTGTTGGCAAACGAAAGGGAAACCTACCGATGAATTGGCGCGATTTTAATGCTAGCCTTCGCGAGAGGATGGCCAAACACAGCTTTGGAGTAAACAATATTTAACCTTTCGCACACATTGAATTAACACAAGAAGTAAGTGCGCACTGGGAGATACGCCGGTTTGAAATCCTGATTGGGAGCTGGGAAAGCGGCTTATAGCAGGCAAAGAATGGGGTTAAGGCTGGTTCTAAAGAATTGAAGTTGTATTGACTTTTATAGTCAAACAGGGTTGGATTTGGAAAGCCATAGCTGCGTCGTAAGCAAACAAAAGTCCTCCTTTTCCTCTGCACAAGGGTTTATTGATGTCATGCAACGCACGTCTTGCATTCTTCTAATAACTATTTTGCAAATGCAATTCTGTTTCACTATAGTATTTCCACAAATTGAGAGGGGGTTATGTCTTAGTGCTGTAAAACCAAGATAAACACCCCACTGGTGCACGAAATGCCGGAGAAGGGTACGATGAAATCTGAAATTCTGCACCATTTGTCTGTGGCAAAACGTGGCTATGACTTAAAAAATGATCGGGTGGAAGTTATTCAATGCGGCTCCACAAGCAGAAAACAGCTTGTCAAAGGCTGATTACTTCTGTGTTTGCATGATGCTGTTCTCGTTGCCAGTGAGCGGGATGCCTTGTAACCGCTCGCGCTGGCCGTTGCAAGCGTACAGGTTTTCCGTGCCGTTGCCCCTTCCTCGTGTTTACAGCGTAATCGGTTTTGTCTGGTTTTTAGCAAAGAATTTAACATTATGAGTGCCCTTTTCGTCCACCAACCGCTCACCGTGCCGCAAAAAATCGATTCTCGCGAGGGTTTGTTTCACTGCAAATAGGGGTTAGTTTGCGGATGTGGAAGAATGAATATTTATTACAACAAACCGTCATTTACACTAGGTTTCGGGCCATTTTTAGCTAAATGTGGTGCAATATGCCGCTAATTGGAGTGCATTTTGGTGCAAAATAGAGTGCGTTTTGGTACAAAATGGAGTGCGTTTTGGTGCAAAACGCAAGGTAAAATGGTGCTAATTGCGGTGCAAAATGCCGCTAAATGCGAGACGATTAAGCATAAACATGCAATGCAATGGTATAAATAAACCTTTTAGAGCCATGAATAATAGGACTGAAAGGTGCAAAACATCCATTAGAAAGTGGCATTTTGGGGCCTAAAAGCGTGTAATTGGGGGTAAACAATAATGAGTTTGCAACTAAACTAGAAAGGCAAAATGGTGCAAAATGCACGTTACATTCTTAAAAATAGACAGAACGAAGGATATTGAAGGGTAAAAATAGTAGATATTTACATACTTTTTGACCTACACTTTCACTAGAACGGAGCAAAAATGAAAACAGCATTGTAAAATAAAAGATAGGGATTTAAGGTTTTGGGTTGATGAGCTTGTGATTTGAAGAGTTGATGAATTGATGAGTTTGTAAACTTGCGAATTAGTAAGTTGGCGAGTTTGTGAGTTTGTGAGTTTGTGAATTAGCGAGAGTGAGCTAGTGAACTGGCGAGTTAGTGAGCTGGTGAATTGTCGAGAGTGAGTTTGTGAATTGGCGAGTTGGTGAGTTGGCGAATTGGCGAGAGTGAGTTAGTGAACTGGCGGGCTTGTGAGTTAGTGAACTGGCGAGTTAGTGAGTTGGCGAGTTGGTGTCTTCGGGAGTTGTTGGGCATTAGTGAGTTTATAAGCCAATGAGTTGACTTGTCTTGCACTCCCCCACAATTTGTAGAAATATTAAAAGTAAGCACAACTTCATTGCCTTTGTCGGCATTTTAGGTTTGATCTGGTAGAGAATTGACTTGCATTCTGAGGGAGCATCGTGGACTATACGACCGAAAATGCAAGTGAAAGCTCATCAGATAAAAACAAAAATACGGCAAGGAGTGGCCTTTAAATCATGATGCAACGGTAACTATTCAGCAATAACAAACGTTGATTATCAATAACTTATAAACGTTATATTGTGGCAAAAATGGCTCGAAACGACATTACTTTACCAGAATTTATAGGTGTTTGTTTGTGTAACTTATTGATAATCAATAATAGTTTATACGCCTTATCGCTGAATAGTTACGATGCAACGACAACGCGGAGGTTATAAAACAGGCCTTAAACGACACCCCTGCCAACCGGTTTGTTAGCAACGTGCCAGTACTATGCGGCTTGTAGTGGGGCCACAAGCACCATGTTGTGGTAGTACAAGCCACCTTGCAGCGATAGTACAGGCGCCTTGTGGTACTAATGGTACTAAAAACTAAAAGGTTTACTAAACACATAAGCACCCACTTAAACCACCCGATTAAAGCTTTACCTCCACAAAATACGGCCAAATTACACCCAACATTCAACAAAAACAGCGCATCAAAACATGTTCTTCAACATGAAAATAAGCAATAAACTTGCCGAAACTCCTTTGCGTAAGCAAGGCGAAAAATAAACGATGGAATGGTAAAAATAATCTGATGAAGGTCAAAATCAAGTTGATGAGGAAATAAAAATAAAGGAATACAGAACAATAAATGTTCTAAAATGATTACAATAAAAACACCCTAAAAATTTGGTTATCAATGGGAAATACCCTATTTTTGCAGAGAGTAGGTTACTATCGGAACATAGTTTAGCCGCTAAACTCGTCAGCGTGTCAACCAACAAAAGCACGTTTTCGAGCCACTCCACCCCCTGCCATGCAAAGCAACGCAGGGACTAACAACAAACAAATATGTAACTGCCACTTGAATTGCGCATGAAAACAGGTCTATTCACAGGAAGTTTCGACCCCTTTACCATTGGGCATCAATCGATAGTGGCGCGCGTGCTGCCGCTGTTCGATAAGATTGTTATCGGCGTTGGCGTAAACGAACGCAAGAAATACATGTACAGTGCTGAGGTGCGGGTAAAGGTGATTGCCGAACTTTATGCCGACAATCCCAAAGTGGAGGTGCGGGCGTTCAACGATTTGGCCGTAGATTTCGCCCACAGGGAGGGCGCTTGGTTCTTCGTTAAGGGCGTGAGAAGCGTGAAAGACTTTGAGTACGAACGCGAACAGGCCGACATCAACCGCATGATGGGGGGCATAGAAACACTTTTAGTGTTTGCCGAACCACAGCACGCAAGCGTTAGTTCGTCGCTCGTGAGGGAGCTAATACACTTCGGCAAGAATGCCGAAATGTTCTTGCCAAAGCGTAAGGATAAGAAGTGAGTGAGCCCCGAAATTGGAAACAACTTATGATTACATATAATGCAGACGGCGTGAAAATGCCGAAAATTAAAAGGAAGGACACCACGGCATGGATAAAAGCTGTGGCCCAGACTTATGGAAAGAAGGTCGGAGAAGTGGGATACATGTTCGTGAACGATGAGAAAATCCTGGAAATAAACAACGAATACCTAGGACACGATTACTACACGGACGTTATCACCTTCGACTATGACGAAGACGACGTCGTTAACGGCGACATCGTTATCTCTCTCGACACCGTGCGAACTAACGCTGAATTGTTCGACAAGGCGTACGAAGATGAACTCTACCGTGTTATCATACACGGAATACTTCACCTATGCGGGCTCAACGACAAGGGTCCGGGGGAAAGGGAAATCATGGAAAAGGCTGAAAATAAAGCCTTGGAAATGAGAAATGGCGCTTTCTGATACCAAAAAAAACGCCGATGAAATGGGGGAAACCCCAGCGGGATAAACGTCCCGTAACCAACTGATTGCGCATGTATGCGCAAAAAAGCGACATGAGGCGGACCACAACTAAACGTAACTAATCCTTTTAAAAAACGCTCCGCCACTGCGCTTTGGCGCAAATGTGTTTCCTTGAAAGCGCCACAAGGAAATTTATCTAAACTACGTGTTACACGAAACACGCCTAAACCATTTAATGATTAAACGCATGAGAGAAAACAATGCAATAAGAGCATTGGGAAAAACGGTACTCTACCGAATAGCCCTTTTCGTGCTTGTCTACCTCTCGCTGGTTGCCTTAGGCCTCATTCTGCTCTACATTGGCTACGAATGGGCAACGTTTTGGGGAATAGATATGCTGCAACGTGCCTTCGACGGCACCAACAGCGGATTTGTCATGCTGATACTTCTGGGAGCCTACCTTGGTGTTATAGCACTCTGCCTGATGTTCGGACTCTTTCTCGTGAAGTTTATCTTCACCCAACTTAATGTGGAAGAAGAGGGCAGAATACAGGTAAAAGAGAATGATTGCCCACAGCTTTTCGAACTTATACGCCATGTGGCCAAGGCTACAAAATGCCCGATGCCCCACAAAGTGTTCCTCTCTACTGAAATTAATGCTTGTGTTTACTTCAACACTACTTTCTGGTCGATGTTCTTTCCCGTTCGCAAAAACCTTGTGTTGGGCGTAGGACTGTTCGCCACTACAAGCACAGAGGAGATTAAAGGCATTCTTGCACACGAGTTCGGACACTTCTCGCAAGACAGCATGAAGATTAGTTCGGTGGTTTATACCGCCAACATCGTGATGGGAAACCTGGTGTATGGCGAAGATGCTTGGGACAGATGGGTTGACCGTTGGAGCCATTTGGGATGGAGCCCGTTCTCTATTTTCGGCCTGCTAACGCGCTTCTTCACGGTTAGGGTGCGCCTTTTGCTCCAATCCTTATATAGGTATGTGAACATCGCCTATCGCGAATTGTCTAGACAGATGGAATACGATGCTGACAGCATTGCCTGCAAGGTGGTGGGAAAGGCCGTGATGGCATCGTCGTTCTACAAAACAACGGTGCTGATGCAATGCAGTTCTAACACGCATGTGGCGATGGTTCGACTGGGCGAAACGTCAAAAAAGGCCGATCCATTCGAGGTTTTGGAGATGCTCGCGCAGATTAAATCGCACGAGGAAGGCAAGACCATCGAGGCCACAGAGTTGCTGCAAGCGGAGGTAAAGACGAACGATGAACCCACGGCGAGGTTCTCGTGTGAGGACCTTTGGAACTCGCACCCATCGGATAAAGACCGCATTCAGCACTTACCCAACATCCCTGTGCAGTGTAACGAGCCACTAGTAGCGGCATGGAGCATACTTCCTGCCGACCTTCGGCAACGTGTAGGCGAGCTGTTGAGGTTCGATAAAACGGCGAAAACGGGCATGCCGCTAATGCTAACGGGCGAAGAATTACGCCAATGGTTGGAGAAAGAACTCGTTACCGAGCTGCTCGACATGCGCTTCCGCCGTTTCTTTGTGGAATGCGGATGTATCGACTTGTTCAATCCCATGGAGGAAATGCCGGCCGAAACGGTTACTTATCCCTTTACCAAGCGTAACAGAAACATCGTAACGGCCTACATCAGAGCCTACGAAGATGCCGAGCAAATGATTGAAATCATTAACGGCAGCCGCGAGGTTAGCGCCGCTTACTATAAGGGGAAAAGCTATGCGCCAAACGATTTGCCTACCGTTGAACACAGCCATTATATGGAACGGATGTTGCCGAAGGTGAAGAACGTGTATCGCGAGATTTACACTTACCTGCGCAATGGCAGCCACGGAACGGAGGTTCAAGGGCTGTACGAACACCTTTTTGCGCTCAACAAGCGCATTGAGGCCTACCAGCAGGCTATCATTAAGCCGGCGGAAAAGATGGTGGAAGAATGGAACAGCAGTAATAAGGAAGACAAGGACGAGGCGCAGCTCTTGCAAGAATACGAACGTCTGCTAGCTGAATTGCACGAGATAATGCCGACAACGCTGCGTATGTTAAGCGAAGAATTGCATGCAGACGATACTTGTGCAGACCTATACAGGCTGTCGATGCAAGCAACACCACCTAAGATAGGACTGGATAGCGATGCACAAATGAAGGAGATTAACACGTGTCTGTCGCTGCTCTCGCCCTTCCTAGAACTGTTACAACAGCAGTATGCCGAGCTTAAACTGGCCATTGGTAGGATTGCACAAGCAGAAGAGGAGTTGGAATTGGTATAGTAGAAAGGGGATAACGTTTACCCTTTACGCGCAACTTCCTTTACTCCTTTCTCCTAAATATACGATAATCTTTGGCGCAACTTCACTGAACGCCATACCATTAAAATGCACTACTGAGGTAGAAGGATGGCTCCGGCCATCCTTTTTTGTTGCCGTTAATTTGCATATATGGTTTCTATACCCTAACTTTGTAAGTCCTTTGTGGCTCTCACGGCCTGTTAAATTGCAAGCCATAACGTCACAAGTATTTGATTTTAAGAACATTAAGCTTCGCAAAAGGATATTGCGAGCACAATATATAACGATAGAAAGAGGCCATATTATGACCTCTCATTTGTGCATGCGCGTACAAATCGACATGCGCAAGCTACAAAAGGCGATTTGGATAAGGCTAAATAGGCTAGGGATAGCCGTCTGGTTGACAAGGCAGTAACTAGCTAGATAGACAACAAGTAAAGCCTAACTACTCCATTAGTTCTTGCGGAACGAAATTGATAGATAACAAAACGACTGGATAACTAGGCAACAACTGGTTATGATACGCGTTGAAACGGGTATAACTAGCATGCTGTCACCCTCCATCAAATCGCGATGCAACACTCCGTAAATTCATAAAATCAAGTACATACAGCAAATAACAATATGATATTCAGATACGATGTCCTCGTCATTGGAGGCGGTCATGCGGGTTGCGAAGCTGCTCGCGCCGCGGCAAAACTTGGTGCCAAGACCTGCCTTATCACAATGGACATGAACAAAATAGCGCAAATGAGCTGCAACCCAGCCGTGGGTGGCATTGCCAAAGGGCAGATAGTGCGCGAAGTTGACGCATTGGGCGGTGAAATGGGAATTATTACCGACTCCACGTCTATACAGTTCCGCATGCTCAATAAAGGCAAAGGGCCGGCCGTTTGGAGTCCGCGGGCGCAATGCGATAGGGCTAAATTCATCACTAAATGGCGCGAAACGCTCGATTCGACCGAAGGATTGGACATCTGGCAAGACCAAGCCGACGAGCTGCTTGTAGAGGATGGCATGGCCGTTGGCGTGCGAACGCTATGGGGAGCGGAGTTTCGGGCCAAGAGTATTGTGGTAACGGCTGGGACGTTCCTTAACGGATTGATGCACGTTGGCAAAGTGCAGATACCTGGCGGACGTTGTGCCGAACCCGCCGTTTATAGACTCAGCGAAAGCATCGCACGTCATGGCATCACCGTTGACCGAATGAAGACGGGTACGCCTGTAAGAATTGATGCGCGCACGGTGCACTTTGAAGAGATGGAAAGGCAAGACGGAGAGATTGATTTCCACCAATTCAGCTACATGCCCACACCCAGAACACTAACGCAATTGCCCTGCTGGACCTTCTACACCACGCAAGAGGCGCACCAAGCATTGCAAGAAGGCATTGCAGATTCGCCCCTTTTCAACGGACAAATCCAAAGCACGGGGCCGCGTTATTGCCCCAGCATCGAGACAAAGCTCGTTACCTTCCCCGACAAGGAGCAGCATCCGCTCTTCCTTGAACCCGAAGGCGAGAACACAGCAGAGATGTATCTCAACGGATTTTCATCGAGTATGCCCCTCGATGTGCAGCTAAACGCCCTGCGAAAGATACCCGCACTACGCGATGCCAAGGCTTACAGGCCTGGTTATGCCATAGAATACGATTACTTCGACCCCACGCTACTACACGCTTCCCTCGAATCGAAGGTGGTGAAGGGCCTATTCCTTGCAGGGCAAGTTAATGGAACCACGGGTTACGAAGAGGCCGCCGGGCAAGGTCTTGTGGCTGGAATTAACGCGGCCATTGCTTGTAATGGGGGCGAGCCTTTCGTGATGAAACGGGACGAAAGCTACATTGGCGTACTGATAGACGACCTTACAACGAAGGGCGTTGATGAGCCTTACCGCATGTTTACCTCGCGTGCAGAATACCGAATACTACTCCGTCAAGACGATGCCGATGCGCGATTAACCGAACGGGCATACCAAATAGGACTGGCTACAAGGGAGCGTTTCGACCATTGGATGGAGAAAAAACAAAGCATCGAACGCATGATTAGCTTTTGCGAAACAACATCGGTGAAGGCTATCGACATCAATGCGGCACTTGAACGCTGGGGAACGACACCCTTAAACGGTAGCGCAAAACTAGCCGACCTTATCGCTAGGCCACAGCTAAACGTGCTGGCACTTGCCGATGCTGTACCCGAATTAAAGGCTGCAATTGAGCAAACGCCCAACAGAAAGGAGGAGATTGTAGAGGCCGCAGAAATAAAGATGAAGTATAAAGGCTACATCGAACGCGAGAAAATCGTGGCAGACAAGATGCGCCGCTTAGAAAATATCCGCATCAAAGGACACTTCAATTACGAAGAACTGCACGAAATCTCCACGGAAGGAAGGCAAAAATTGGCGCGCATCAACCCTGAAACGTTGGCACAGGCCTCACGGATACCAGGTGTTTCGCCAAGCGATATTAATGTATTGCTCGTGCTGATGAACAGATAAAGCCACATCCCTAGATGAAACTTCTTATGGAGTAAGGCAACGAACACAAACGAAATCTGTGGACAAGTGCAACGATTTAAACGCTGCAATGCTTATTTAAGCAGCGGGGAATAACGAAAATCGTCAAGGACATAAGACGTAAACGTTCCGAAACAACATAGCGAAAGAGGCGCATTGTTTGGCTATATTCCCCCACCCTAGCAAGTCTTCGCCAACAAAGTCTGAACAAAAGCAGGACGAAAAACAATCGTCCAAAGCGCACACATTATATATAGTAGCGCACAAAGGGCGATAAAACGGAAGGCAAAAACAAAGCCAACGCAAGCCCTTACATAAAGAAGTGTTATACGTTTGGCTTAAACAGAGGATTGAAAGAGAAATTAAACGCGTGGACACATGAAGTATTACTCGAACCAACATGTGTTCCACGTGAAACAATTAACATAAGAATAGAAACATAACTTACTGTAAATGAATAATAAACTATTGATGGACAATCTGCGTTGTATACCAGATTGGCCAAAGAAAGGGGTGAACTTTCGCGATGTAACCACGCTATTCAAGAACCCCGAATGTATTAAAGTAATCACGGACGAAATGTGCGAGATTTACAAAGACAAAGGAATCACGAAGATTGTAGGAATAGAATCGCGCGGTTTCGTCATGTCATCGGCCGTGGCCATCAGGCTAGGGGCAGGCATTGTGCTTTGCAGAAAACCTGGAAAGCTACCTTGCGAGACCGTACAAGAAAGTTATAACAAGGAGTATGGCACCGATACGATCGAGATACACAAAGACTCGATAAGCGAAGACGATGTAGTTCTACTCCACGACGACTTGCTTGCAACGGGTGGAACGATGAAGGCTGCATGTAATTTGGTGAAGAAATTCAACCCCAAGAAGATTTACGCCAACTTCATTATCGAGCTTGTAAACGAAGATCTCAACGGTAGAGCCGCCTTCGATAAAGACATAGAGATTTCTACACTCATACAAGTATAAGGGCTGCACAAGCAAAACAAAGTGCACTAAACCGCATTATGCAGCGTGCAACCGATCTCAACGCGAGCAACGAGAACACCTTAAACTTACCTCACACCACATCAGGTGTTGGAGAAAGACAATAGGGTGTTCTCGTTTTGGTTTAATACTGGTTCCTGGTGCGCTTTGAAGGGAAGGTGAAAGAATATAAGCAAGGGACGAAACACAACGTTTTAAACCGCGAGCAAATCGAAGAAAGGCTGCATCTGGCATCTATAATGCTTTGTATAAACACTGCTAATCGCAAACGAAGGGGCAGGCTAAGGCCACAAGGAAATAAGAGATGACGAATAGAAGCGAGGAAAACAAGGGATAGTAACGAAAGTAAAGAGGGATAGGAACGAAATAAAACAAGGATAGGAACGAAATAAAACAAGGATAGGAACGAAAGGGGACAAGGGACAGGAACGAAAGGAAAGAGGGATAGGTGCGAAAGAAAACAGGGTACAGGAAGAGAAAGAAGAAGGTTAAAGCACAAAGGACGAATCATAACACGCGGTGAAAAGAAAGAATGTCTGCACCAGCAGCAAGCCTTTCAAATAAGACAAAGGGGAATAAGAACATACAGGAGGGCAGACAAGGGACACTTATGGCAAGCTGATACATACGAAAAAAGAGGTCGCACAACCATCAACAACGTCTCTACTTCCCTACCCTACCTTTGCGATACGCAAGCAATACATTGCGCGCGCGGTTCAGAATTGGAGGCAACAACCCACACAACTCTGGGTCAACCTAAGAAAGAAAAGCAGTACGGCAAAAAAGGAAAGAAGCTGTAAGGCATAAAGGAAAGCAGTAGTACTACAAAAGGAAAGCAACGATACGGCATAAAAGAAACGAACACCAACGTTTGTGTTTCACGTGAAACAGCAAAACACGGAAACACTAGTGTACAAAGGGATTTCGAACTATGACAAAAGAAGAAAATGAAAGAC
>ERZ773035.1792-NODE-1792-length-14853-cov-18.683809_pt1 | contig 14853 bp, 11 predicted proteins | sample MGYA00511487_ERZ773035 | MGnify/ENA primary metagenome ERZ773035 (study PRJEB29015, sample SAMEA2737985) | human oral metagenome | biome: human oral; feature: human-associated habitat; material: dental | place: China | collected 2024 ...
CGTCCCTGACCCAGGCCGAGAAGCAGGCCATAATCACCGAGCACCCCGAGTGGATCGGCAACCTCGACGGCATCGATATGTCCTCACGCAGCCAGGCCAACCTCAACCGGCTCCCCACAGAGCTCGCCGCGGCCCAGGCAGAGTACGACAGAGTCAAGAAGGAGTACGACGACTGGCAGAAGGACCACGACGACAAGAAAAACTCTGGCGGTATCGTCACCTCGGACAGCAATCCGCATGCATCCAAGCTCGATACGGCTAAGGTCAAGCTAGCTGACCTCAATGCTATTAACAGTCGCATTGACGACAACCCGGAGTTCTCGCTGCTGGTCCTGGACACCTCGGGGGACGACAGGGTCCACGCCGCTGTGGGGTACGGGGACGTGGACCACGCGGCCCACGTGGGCACCTTCGTGCCGGGCATGTACTCCAACCCCGAGGAGTCCTTGAGTGGGGAGGACGATGATCTCAGCGCGGCCATGAGACTCCGTCAGGCTGCCGAGCGACAAGGTGCCAATGGGAATGTGGCGACAGTTATGTGGCTTGACTATGACGCCCCACCCAGCCCCATCCGGGCGGCGTCCACGCACCGGGCGCACATGGGGGCGGAGGCACTGGCCTCGTTCACCGAGGGTATCAACGCCTCGCGGGCGGCATCGGGCGGTAATGAGCCCCACCAGACGCTGCTGGGGCACTCCTACGGGTCGACCACGGCGGGTTTTGCCGCCGACCACGCGCGAGCCGGGGTGATCGACGACCTGGTCCTGTTCGGGTCACCGGGCTCAGGGGTCCAGGACGCGCGCGAGTATAACCTGGGGACCGGTCACGCCTACGTGTCCGCGGTCGACAGCCACGACTGGGTCCAGGGGATGGGGCCGGACGGGGCATTCGGTAAGAACCCGACCGGTATGCCAGGCATGCACCACCTCTCCGGCGACGCCCCAGGCACCCAAGGGCTAAACAATGTCAACCCGTTCGCGCGTCACAGCGCCTACCTGGCGGAAGGGGCCCCTGCTCTTGAGGACATGGGTGCTGTGATAGCGGGGCAGGGCAAGTGAGGTACCGGCGTCTTGCTGCCGTCCTGGGCGTGGTCCTCTTCCTGTCGGTGGGGTCTTGCTCCTTGGGTCGTGCGCATCATGCGTGGTGGAGCGGGTCTGTTCCGTTAAAGGAGCGTCAGAGCATCCAGGAGTACCAGGAGGTGGTGGAGGCCAGGATGGGCGAGTACGTGACCATCGTAAAGGCCAACAGCGGCCCGGCCGTGGTCAGGGTTCCTTCTCATGTGAGTCAGTGTAAAGATGGTTATGAGATGGACACTGCTGTTGTGGCGTTCTCTCAGCCGGTTGACGGGGTGTGGGCTAAGGCGCTGGCCAAGGAGATGTTCGCCGAGGTCGGCCTGACCACCATCACCAACGACGACGAGGACAGCGTGTTTCTCCACGACGAGACCAACGGCGGCTTCGTTGACTTCGGGCTGAACGGCGACAAAGGTGTAGCTCTCTACGCCACCTCCGGGTGCCGTCCTAGCCGCGACGGCTCCGACCCGCGCACTACTCGCACCCCACCGGAGTGGGAGGCCAGCCTCCCCCTCTACCAGTACCCCTCGCACACACCCACACCACCCAGGACGCAACCCGTGCCAGCAACACCGGCCACGCCCACCACGTCACCCGCCCCAGGCTGAGTCGTGTTGCCTCTAGAGAAACCTGCGGCAGAACGTTCTCCGGGGCAGACGTTTTATGCACCAAGTCCTACCGGAGACGCCACAGCGGCGCTAGAGTGGACGCGACCCGCCGTCCGTCCCGCTCGGCCAGGTCCGTCTACCAGGAAGGAACGCTATGCCCGCCCGTATCTCTACCACGAACGCGCCCGCCGCCGTCGGCCCCTACTCCCAGGCAGTGGCTACTGGTGAGACTGCTGGGAGTCTCGTCTTTGTCTCCGGCCAGGTGCCCCTCGACCCGGCTACCGGCGCCCTGGTACCCGGGGACGTCCAGGCGCAGGCTGAGCAGGTACTGCGCAATATCGGCGCCATCCTCGAGGCTGCGGGCCTGGGGTATGACGACGTCGTCAAGACCACTGTTCTTCTGGCTGATATTAACGACTTCGCTCCTGTCAACGAGGTCTACGCGCGTTTCTTCACCGGTGAGATCCTGCCCGCCCGCGCCGCCTTCGGCGTCGCCGCCCTGCCGCTGGGGGCCAGGGTGGAGATCGAGGCGGTGGCCGTGCGACGCTGAGGGCGGTGGGCCACCGGGGGCGGTCGGTCCTGACCGTGCGCAGCACCGTGGGCCTACCACTTCTCCCGCCCGGATCCCGGCCCCACCGTCGGCAGCAGTGTCGGAGCAGCCGCATCCCGCTGCAGACGTAATGCCCCGTCCCATCTCCTATTCAGGAGTCCTCATGGATCAGCCACTTATTGTGAGGCTCGGCGGTATCCGGGCTGTATCTGCCCTCGCCGTGGAGCTCCTCATTATTCTGGGATTTATCCTAATGCTGCCCGTCACCCTCATGGTGGAGGCCATGATCGCAGCCCATCCCACGGTGGAGATCCACGACGAGGCACATGTGCTCCAGGTGGACTCCCTGTCCCAGAGCATTGAACGCCTCACCTTCTCCAAGGACGTGCACGTCGCTGTGCTCACGTTGCCCGGAAAGGACGTGAAGAACCTCAACGACGAGGTCCTCGAGTACGCCCGCGCCAGCAACAGCACTGACGTCCCGTGGATCTCACCAAAGAACCCGCGCTACTGGGCAAACGGCCTGGTCATACTGGCCGTCGCCCCACAGGCGCGGTTTGTGGGATGCTACTTCGGGGAGGACGTCAAGGTCAGTCTGCAGGAGCAGGCGGAGATCCAGAACGTCGCCAAGAACGCGCTGCGTTCCCAGGATTGGGACAAAGGTATTACGCTCATGGCCCAGGAGTCCGCGCAGCGTCTGGGGAGCGGCCGTCAGATCGGCTACGCCATGGGGGCGGCTGTAATGAGCGTCCTGGGACTCGTGTGGCTGGCATTCCTCCTGCACCGCGGCCGTCGGAACCGAAAGCTCGACGCCCGTGCCCGCCGCTCCTACAGCGAGGTCACCCACGACTACGACGCCACCGAGCTCATGGCCCGCACGCTACCCCCCGAGGAGCCTCATAGCGCCCAGGTCCTGGCTCGCTACAACTGGTTCCTCAGGGAGTACGAGAAGGTGACACGTGATTTCACCGAGCTCGGCGAGCCCCGGGGCGCCCAGTGGTACAGCGACAGGGTCGGTCGCCTGACCGCCAAACTGGCCAGGCGCTCGGCCGTCCTGGACACCCTCGACGACGTCATAGCCAACGCCTCCGCGCTCCTGACCATGTCCTCAAGGTGGGAGGAGGCCTGGCGAACCGAGACCGGCCCGGTCCGGGAGGACCTGGCGTCCCTGCTGACCCTGACCGACAAGGTCGCCGAGGCCGGTGCCCTCGATGTCACACCGGTGCGGGCCTGGGTGCGTGAGCAGTCCCGGTGGCTCGCCCAGATAACCATTGACCTGAGGGAGCGGACCATGTCCCCCTCCCAGGCCCTTAAGGAGCTCGACCGGATGTCCGACCGGATCCGGGCCACCGCGGAGCGGCTCGTGAAGGACGCCCTGGACGCGGACACCTCCCGGTACGCCGAGGCCCGTCGCAGGCGGTACCAGGACCGCCGGTCCTTCGTGAGGCGGAGGCCCTACAACGGCAACTGGTCCCTGGCCGGGATCCAGGGATCCTACGACCCGTGTTCCACTATCCGTCTCAACCCGTCCTCGCCGGGGCAGCAGGCGGTTGACTCGGCCAGCCTGGGATCGGTCTTTAACACAGCACCCCTGTCAGATCTTATTGTGGGCTACTCCAACGCCGCGGACTACACCCCCGCCTCCAGCTCCGGTAGCTCCTTTGACGGCTCGGGCAGCTCAAGCTCCTTCAGCTCGGGGTCGAGCTTCTCCGGCTCAGGCTCCTCCTCCAGCTTCTGAGCTGGCGTACTCCCGGCGGACGCCCTCATCCTGGGGCCGGGATCGGGGGTGTGCGCGGCCCCGCGCCCGGTTTTGTCGCAATCTGAGGATCAGAGCCGACCCCACCTCGCTCCCGACTTTGTGCACCCAATGTCTGCGCAGGTCATGGGCCTGAGCCTCGGCGCGGTCAGGAGTGCCCACCGTTCTGATCCTCAGATTGCGACACGCGTAAGGATCCGGGCCCGCAGACGAGCGGTAAACCCCTCGGGAAACCGGGTAAATGCCCGGATCTGCGTCAGGAGACACCTCAGGCACACGATTCTCCGCGGCCAGGCCCTGGCTTACGTCACCGGGAGCCCAGGACAAGGCCCGAGCCAGTGCCGAGCACGTGTCCTCAGGCCTTGGCCAGGGCCATGTCGCCGGGACGGATCCAGCCCTGGGCCCGCATGAACTCGCTGATAGCCAGGGTCAGCAGCGCCGGGGCCAGGAAGTGGAACACCAGGAGGAGTCCTAGAAGACTGCCGGGTGATGTCGTCGACGACATGGTCTGCCAGGTCATAATCTGGCCCACCAGGCCCGCTGAACCCATACCGGAGCCGATTGCGTTGCTCTCCAGGTGCAGCACCACCGTGGCCACGGGCCCCAGGACCGCTGAGGCCAGGGTCGGTGGAACCCAGATCAGCGGGTGGCGCACGATATTGGGTACCTGCAGCATGGACGTGCCCAGCCCCTGGGCCAGTAGTCCGCCCCACCGGTTCTCCCGGAAGGAGGCCACCGCAAAACCCACCATCTGGGTGGTGCAGCCGATTGTGGACGCCCCTGCGGCCACGCCGGACAGGCCCAGGATCACCCCCAGGGCGGCCGAGGAGATCGGCAGGGTCAGGACCATCCCCATGATAACGGCGACAATGACCCCCATGAGCAGGGGCTGGCGTTCGGTGCCCCAGTTGACCAGGTCGCCCAGCGCCATCATGCCCTCGCTAATGGGCGGCCCCACCAGCAGGCCCACTGCCCCGCCGACGGCGACGCAGGCCAGGGGCGTGACCAGGATGTCCACCGGGGTGCGTCCGGAGACCACACGTCCGACCTCCACCGCCGCGTAGGCGGCCAGGAAGGCCCCCAGCGGCTCACCGGGGCCGCGTAGGACCAGGGCGGTGCCGACGCCGTCGGTCACGAGCGTGGTCCCGGCCAGGAGCCCGGAGGCCAGGGCCCCGACCTGCCCGGCCACGGCCGCGGAGACGACGACAAAGGTGTCCGCCCCCAGGCGCCGGGCCGTGCCCAGGCCGATGCCCGCACCGGTCACCGAGGTCGCCACCCGCCCCAGGAGGGTCAGGCTGGTACCTGCTGCCCCGGGCAGGAGACCGCCGACCTGCGTGAGGATAGTGCCGATAATGAGGGTCCCGAACAGGCCGTGGGCCATGCCGGTCAGGCCCTCGATAAAGAGGCGGTGCGCCCAGGAGCGCAGGTAGGTGATAGCAGGGTGGGCACCCTGTGGTGGGGTTGGACGGGTGGGCCCCTGGGGCGGGTCGGCGGCGCCAGGGTGGCCGGAACCTGCTGAGGTCTTGGCCGGGACCGGGTCGGCGGCGGTGGGTAGGGGTGCTGAAGGGGTGCTCATACGCGGCTCCTGCTCTTCTACTGTCATGACAGCTGTCAAGACAGTAGGAGTCTACGACCTTCCGGTCCTCACCCCGGTGTGAGTGTGTTCATACTTCTGACTGGAGAGGTTGGGTGGGCGTGTGCTGCCGGCCCTGCGCGTGTTCGTGCTCCTGTCGGGGGCGTGCTGGTCAGCGGGTCTTAGGCGCGCCGGGCCCTACCGATCCCCCGGACCCGGGCCTACGGGCCATGCCATGCATGCGCGGCGGGGGGCCTGCTGGCCCCCGGGCCCGGGCCTACTCCGGCTCCCGGGTGAGGCCCAGGGCCTCCAGGCGGGCGACGGCGTCGTCCAGGATCGCCTCGCTGGGGGCCTCCAGGGTGTGCGTGTGCCAGCCGTTGGTGAGCTCGGCCAGGGTGGAGGAGACGGGCAGGCGCTCCAGGAAGGCCCGGACGTCCTCAGGGGTGCGCAGGTGGAGGTCCACGGTGATCTGTCCGTAGAGGCGGTGCTCGATGGAGGTGTCCAGCAGCCAGGCCCCGGCGCTGATGACGGCGGTAACCTCCGCCTCGATCTGGGCGCGGGTGTGCTGGACGAACACGGTGCGACGCGGCAGCGTGGCCGGGCGGGCCAGGAGGTAGCCGCGGCTGGTGGCCAGGACGGGGGTGCCGGAGGAGCGCAGGAGGGCGACGTCGCCCACAATGACCTGGCGGGAGACGCCCAGCTCCTCGCCCAGGGTGGTGGCGGACACCGGCGTCGTGGTCCCGCTCAGGCGTTCCACAATGCGGTGGCGGCGGGTGGGTGCGTCCATGCTGTCTCCTGGGCGTCTCCTCGCGGGCGGGGCGGGACCGACTGGCGTGAACCAGGCGTCGTGGACACCGGCTGCGTCCTGTGGGCGGACCGGGGCCGGTGGTGCCAGCCGTGCGCCGGAGGGGCGTGCGGATCCCCTCGCGCCGCGGGCTGAGTGCCGACCGTAGCACGGGTGGCGACACGCCGGGGAGAGGCGGCCGCGGAGACCGGTTTTGCGACCTGTGTCCCCAGGGTGTGGATTCACGGGGGCGACGGCGGGGCCAGAGCCTGTGGGTAACGGTGGACGGCTCGTGCCGACCCTTTGGGGGAGCGCCATTCCGCGGGAGCCTCATCATCCGCACCAGGCGCCTGCCCGGCCGCCGGCAGCCGGTGCGGGTGCGTTGTCCACCGGTTCTCCACAGGTTCTCCAAGTGTGTCCACAGGAAGGGGGGCTACTGTACACAGGGCTTGGCCTAACACATCATCTAGGGGTGGTGGCGGCCTCGCACCACTAGGGGTAGTGTTTAGTCCAGTACGGGAGGCCCGCCCTCCCGCCGACCACATCCGTACCGCACCCCCCGGTGGGCCCCTGGCGGGGCACGGGCCGGACGGCACCGACGACTCCCAGGAAGGGTCCAGCATGGCGATCACTGTCTACTCCAAGCCCAACTGCGTTCAGTGCAACGCTACCTACCGGGCTCTGGACAAGGCTGGCCTGTCCTACCAGACCGTGGACATCTCCCTCGACGTCGAGGCCCTGGAGCAGGTCAAGGCCCTGGGCTACGTCCAGGCGCCGGTGGTCATGGCCGGTGGTGAGCACTGGTCCGGTTACCGCCCCGACAAGATCAAGGGTCTCGTCCTGGCCGCCCAGGAGCTGGCCGTCGCCGTCTGAGGGGTGGCGGTGGACGACTCGGTCAGCCAGCCGCTCCTGGTCTACTTCTCCTCCACCTCGGAGAACACGCACCGGTTCGTGGGCAGGCTCGGCTACCCCACAGCGCGCATCCCCCTGCGGCGTACCGAGGCGCCGCTGCGGGTGGACCGCGAGTACGTGCTCGTGGTCCCCACCTACGGTGGCGGCGCCGTCAAGGGGGCTGTGCCCAAGCAGGTCATCACCTTCCTCAACGACCCTCACAACCGGTCGCTGTGCCGGGGCGTCATCGCCTCGGGAAACACCAACTTCGGCAAGGCCTACGGTATTGCCGGTGACATTATCGCCAGTAAGGTGGGGGTGCCCTTCCTGTACCGCTACGAGCTGCTGGGGACGCCCTCCGACGTCGAGCGCGTCAAGCAAGGATTGGACAAGTTTTGGCAGACACTCTGACGGACACCGGCCTGGAGCCGGTGCCCTCCCCCGAGCTGGACTACCACGCCCTCAACGCCAGGCTGAACCTCTACGACGCCAACGGGCTCATCCAGTTCGACGCCGACCACGAGGCCGCCCGCCAGTACTTCCTCCAGCACGTCAACCAGAACACCGTCTTCTTCCACGACCTGGAGGAGAAGCTGGAGTACCTGGTGGAGGAGGGGTACTACGAGGCCCGTGTCCTGGACCGGTACAACCCGGAGTTCGTCAAGAGGCTGTTCAAGGCGGCGTACGCCCACAGGTTCCGGTTCGAGACATTCCTGGGGGCCTTCAAGTACTACACCTCCTACACGCTCAAGACATTTGACGGCAAACGCTACCTGGAACGGTTCGAGGACCGCGTCGCCATGGTGGCCCTCACCCTGGCCGACGGCGACGAGCAGCTGGCGCTCGACCTGGTCGAGGAGATGATGACCGGGCGCTTCCAGCCAGCCACGCCCACCTTCCTCAACGAGGGCAAGGCCCAGCGCGGAGAGCCCGTCTCCTGCTTCCTGGTGCGTATCGAGGACAATATGGAGTCGATCGCCCGCGGCATCAACTCCGCCCTCCAGCTGTCCAAGCGCGGCGGCGGCGTGGCCCTGCTGCTGAGCAACCTGCGTGAGATGGGCGCCCCCATTAAGCGCATCGAGAACCAGTCCAGCGGCGTCGTCCCGGTCATGAAGCTGCTGGAGGACTCCTTCTCCTACGCCAACCAGCTGGGGGCCAGGCAGGGCGCGGGGGCCGTGTACCTCCACGCCCACCACCCCGACATTATGCGGTTCCTGGACACCAAGCGCGAGAACGCCGACGAGAAGATCCGCATTAAGACGCTCTCCCTGGGCGTGGTCATCCCCGACATCACTTTCGAGCTGGCCCGCAACAACGAGGACATGTACCTGTTCAGCCCCTACGACGTCGAGCGCGTCTACGGGATCCCGTTCGCCGACGTCAACGTCACGGAGAAGTACCGTGAGATGGTCGACGACGGGCGGATCAAGAAGAAGAAGGTCAACGCCCGGCTCTTCTTCCAGACCCTGGCCGAGATCCAGTTCGAGTCGGGCTACCCCTACGTCATGTTCGAGGACACGGTCAACCGCGCCAACCCGATCGCGGGCAAGGTGGTCATGTCCAACCTGTGCTCGGAGATCCTGCAGGTATCCGAGCCCAGCGTGCTGAGAGAGGACCTGTCCTTTGAGCACGTGGGCAAGGACATCGCCTGCAACCTGGGGAGCCTCAACATTGCCAAGGCATTCGACTCCCCGGACTTCGCCCGCACGGTGCGCACCGCGGTGCGCGGCCTGACGGCGGTGAGCGACCAGACGCACCTGCCCAGCGTCCCCTCCATTGACCGCGGCAACCGCGAGTCCCACGCGATCGGCCTGGGGCAGATGAACCTGCACGGCTTCCTGGCGCGTGAGCGCATCCACTACGGCAGCGCCGAGGGCCTGGACTTTACCAACGTCTACTTCGCCTCCGTGCTGTACGCGGCGCTGAGCGCCTCCAACGAGCTGGCTACGGAGCGCGGGGAGAGCTTCGTGGGATTTGAGGACTCCGCCTACGCCAGCGGCGAGTTCTTTGAGAAGTACGTGACCCAGGACTTCGTGCCGGTCACGCAGAGGGTCAAGGAGCTCTTTGAGCGCTCCTCCGTCCACGTGGCCACCCGCGAGGACTGGGCCGCGCTGGCCGAGCGGGTCAGGCGGGGCGGCCTGTACAACCGCAACCTCCAGGCGGTGCCACCCACCGGCTCCATCTCCTACATCAATAACTCGACATCCTCCATCCACCCGATCGTGGCCAAGATCGAGATCCGCAAGGAGGGGAAGATCGGGCGCGTCTACTACCCGGCGCCTTTCATGACGAACGACAACCTGGAGTACTACCAGGACGCCTACGAGATCGGGCCCGAGAAGATTATCGACACCTACGCCGCGGCCACCCAGCACGTGGACCAGGGGCTGAGCCTGACGCTCTTCTTCCCGGACACCGCCACCACGCGGGACGTCAACCGGGCCCAGATCTACGCCTGGCGCAAGGGGATCAAGACCCTGTACTACATCCGCCTGCGTCAGGCCGCCCTGACCGGCACCGAGGTCCAGGGCTGCGTGAGCTGCATGCTGTGAGCCGGTCCCGGCAGCACCCCGGGGGCGGTGGCCGGCCGCGGCATCCGGGGCCGGTCGGGCGCCCGGGCGCTCACTCGGCCAGCAGGTAGGCGCGGTTGCGGCTGGTGGGCGGTGCCGTGGCAATGACCAGGCCCTCACCGACCAGCTCACGCAGGAGCGGCCGCAAGGCGCTGAGGGACCTGCCGGTCCGCTCGGCAATGACCTTGATACTGACGGCCTCACGGGAGTCGAGGACGGACAGGACCTCCCACATGGCCCCGGTGCTCGCAATGCGGTGCTTCAGGTTGGCCAGCACGTAGGGCCCGTCGTTCATGCCCACCAGCAGGCCTTCCTCGACGATCCTCCCCAGGAGGTCGCGGATATCGTCGGAGTCCATGCCGAGGTTGCGGCGTACGTCTACCACCCACACCCTGCCGTCACGGCGGGCGAGCGCCAGGACGGACTCCGCCCGTGCGTCCCGTGGCGCGCCGGGGAGGGAGTCGAGCCACGCTCGCACCTGGGGGTCAAGCAGGCCGAAGCGGGACAGCCTGACCACCACCCGGTCAATCGTCGTCGCCTCGTAGTCAGGTGCGGGAAGACCCTGCTGGCGCATGGCGCTGATCATGCGCGGGACACCCGTGCCGGCGGCCTCGGCGACCATGCCCGTGCCGTGAGGCCGCGGGATACTGCGCAGGAGGTTCGCCAGGACCTTGTTGCGGGAGACGGGAACCCTCTCATCCAGGTTGCCCACGGTCCTGCCCCCGTAGAGCCCGCCAGGATTCCCTACCTCGACCCGGTCCTGGTAGACGTCCACTGATACTGTCTGCCCCTCGGCCTGTGCGGAGTAGTCCCGGTGCATGACCGCATTGGTAATAGCCTCCCGCAGGACGTCCTCAGGTACCTCCAGCACGTCCTCGGCCAGTGTCCCCCGGACGACTCGGCGCCGACGCAGGTTGCGGGCCACCGCGGCGACGGCGTCGTCCACCATGAGCGGCACGGGTCCGTCACAGGCTTGGCGGTCGATAAAACGCACGCTGTCCTCCTGGGACTTGGTGGTGCCGGGGTGCACGCACACATCCACGACGAGACGGGGGAACTCCTGCTGCGGGTAGGCTGCAGGGTCACGTACCCGGCGAAGGTGGGGACGCCGTCGCGCGTGAGGATATTGAGCCGTTGAAGGGCCGCGACCTGGTTGCCCTCGTCAATACCGTCGAGAACGTGCGACCTGCTGGTGCGCAGCTCGGCCAGGAGACGGTCCACGCTCCGGGGGTCAAGATCCTCAAGAGAGGCGCCTGTGACGGGGCCGCGGTCCGTGGTGTCCTCGACCCGGCGGCTCATGAGCGCGTACACCTCGTAGGACGACAGGCGGATGTCGTGACAGCCTCACTCTACACAGTGAGGCCCTCACTTTATACAGTGACAGCCTCACTGTGTAGAGTGAGGAGCCTGTTTTATAGAGTGAGGTCGTCGTCTTGTGCACTGAGGAGGCGATCTCACCCACTGACGGGCTGGCTCGGCCAGTGAGGCAGTGCGTGCGGTGAGGCTGACGGCTGCGGCGTGAGGGCGTGCGCAGTGGGCGTCGACCAGCACCGTACGCGGGACCGCCCGGCGTAGGACCGAGTACGGGGCTGCCCCGCGTACGGCGAGTACCTGCGGGTGTCAACCGGAGCGTCCGGGTACCTGACGGCCCCGCGCGGTGAGCGTTTGCGCCACGGCGGGTGGTGATGGAGGTGACGCGACCGACGGCCCCGAGCACAGTGAGCGTTTGCCGACCGGTTCGGGCCAGGCTACCGTGAGCGGGCTAGGACCTACAGCCCAAAGGACTCCCATGCGTATTGCCTCCCTGTCCGCCCTGCCCGTCACCGTCCTGCTGGTGGCCTCCCTGACCGCCTGCTCCGGTGGCTCCCAGGGCACCGACGCCGAAGCCAGCGGCTCCTCGGCGTCCACGACCGCGGACCCGTCCGCCTCAGCCGAGGCGGATGCCACGACGTCGGCTGATGCGTCCGCCTCTACCGGGTCTACCGGGTCTACCGGGGCATCGGCTGCCACCAGCTCAGATCCCACCTCCGCCGGGGGGAGCGCGAGCGGGACGCTGGAGGGCAAGCTGACGTTCACGGCCCCGTCCGGGTTCACGCTCGACAACCAGTACTCGGACTCCCTGGAGTTCCTGAGCGCGGACGGGAACCAGCGCATTGTGGTCGGCTTCTCGACGGCCCCCGGCGGCGCCACGGCCGAGGACATTGCCAAGCAGGCCACCGCCAGCAACGTCTCCGACTCGAGCGGAACGCCCGCTGCCGTCACCGCCGACGGCACCGTTGACCTGGGCGGGCACAAGGCCGATGTCTTCACCACGTGCGGGACGAAGGACAAGGAGTCGGTGTGCGCACGCATAGCGATCGCCACCGAGGGCAGCACCATGACCGCCCTCATGTGGACCACCAGGGTCCGTGACGGCGGCCAGGCCACCCCTGTGTCCGCCGACGAGTTCAAGGCTGCCGCGGCCGGCCTGAAGGGGTAAGGGCGCCCACGGGGTAAGGACGCCCAAGGCGCTCCCGGTGTGGGGCGCGACGTCCCTCGCCGCACCGTTGTGAGGGTGTCGCGAGGCGCTGTTCCTGGCGTGGGCCGCCGACGTCCCAGGCGGCCCGTACCGCACGGTAGGTCTCTTCGCCTGTCACCTCGCCGGTGGTTGCGAGGACCCGGCCTGGCGCCCCGGCTACCCCGCCCAGATCCCCATACCCCGCCGGTGATTGCGAGGACTCGGCACTTTAAACGTACCTTAACGCGCACACTAGACCCTGCCGGTGGTCGTTGGGAGGACCTATGGCCCCGAGGACTTGTGGCCCCGCCCACCGGTTCCGCGGAGCGGGCCGCCCCGCCGGTGGTCGCGGGGGACCTGTTGCCTGGTCGTCGATGAACGCTACCTTAAGCAGGTGAACGCCGTTTTGAGGAGGTAAGCGCTATCTCGGGGACGTGGACGCCGTTTCAGAGAGATGAACGCCATCGCAGGAATATGAACGCCGTCTAGGTGCGCGTTCACCTCCCTGAAATGGCGTTCACCCATCCAAAGTAGCGTTCATCCGCCCAAGACGGCGTTCACCTGCCTAAGACGGCGTTTTACAGCGGCGGCCAGCAGCCCCAGGCGGCGGGGTGGGTGGTCTGGTGTGGTTGTCGGGTTTCTGTGCGGGGTGTGTCCGGTGGTCCGCACAGCGCGGACTGCCGAGCACGTCACCTGACAACCCCGAAAGCCACACCCAAGCCACCCCACTCCGGACAATCCCGGAAGCCGTGCTCCACTCCGCCCCGAGGCACCCTCAGCAGCCCAGGCACCTCCCGCAGCCGCCTTCTAAGTCTCTAGGCCTCTTTAGGACGGGGACTTGGTGGAGGCCACGCAGCCGTTGGGGGCGATGAGGGACTCGCCTGCCGCCAGGACCCGCATGGCGTCGTCGCTCAGGATCGACGAGTTGTACTCACTGCCCAGGACCACCGAGATCGTCGTGTCAGTGGGGTCAGCCGTCGCGTCGATCTGGACGGTGACATTGCCGGTGAAGGCGCGGGCCATGGTGTAGGCGTTGACCAGCCCGGCGTTGGAGGCGGTAATGAGGATGTCGCCGTCGTAGGAGCCCTGCGGCCAGTTCGTGGTGTTGGCCACGGTCACCCCGGCGGACGAGAGCGTCTTGGCGACGTCACCGGCCAGGCCGGCGGTCTCGCTGCCGTTGTAGACGTTGGCGGTAATGCTGGAGAGCTCCACGCTCACCGCGCCGCTGGGCGGGCAGACCGGGGGCGTCGCGGGGTCCTTGGGCGTGGCGCTGGAGAAGCCCGGCTCGTAGAGGACCGGGACGACGCCGGACCACATGCCCATGGCCAGGACCGCCACCAGGGCCATGCCAGCCAGGAGGGATCCGATGACAATGGTCTGGCGGCGCTGCATACGACGGCGGTAGGCAACTCGAGGGTCCACGGGGGTGCTCACACCCCCACAGTAGTGTCTTGGCCTACGGTCTGAAACACTTTCGGGACGGGACGCGGCGGGTGTCGGGCACAGGGCGCGCGTCACAGGTACGGGGATGCCGGTAGCGGGGGGTGCGCCGTCGGCGACGTACCTTCGTTACGGGAGAGGTACTGTAGAGGCCGTCTAGGGTACGTCCCCCATGACTAGGGTACGTATTCCGTCACTAAGGTACGTCCGAGGCGCGGGGAGCAGCCGGCGCGGTGCGTACGCCCCCGTGGCTTACGGTACGTTCCCGGCGGCAGCCGGGAAGGCAGCGGCCTGCGCCAGACGGGGCCGGCTCCCTCGCTGCACCCACCAGCCCCGGCCGGGGCGCAGGCGCTCGGGGCGCACCCCCGGTAGGCTGCCCTCCCCGCGCTCCCCGTCCATGAGGAAGCTGGTGGCGCCGCCGTCGCGCAGGGCCTGGAGGACCTGGTCGTAGACGGCCTGCGTCCCCGCCGCCGGGCGGCTCACCACCACGCTGAGCCGCAGCTCGCGCGAGGAGGGCAGGTAGGCCGCCAGTGGTCCCAGGGGCCCGCGCCCCCCGGAGGCGACGGCGTCGTAGTCATCGACCACGAGCACGATCTGCGGCCCGGCGACCGGCCGCCCCTGCCCCAGGGCGCCGGCCCGCCGCTCCAGCTCTGAGGCGATCGAGGAGGACAGCGCGACCGCCGTCGTCTCGGAGGTGGCGTGCCCCCCCAGGTACTCCTCCGGGCAGGCGGACACTACGCTATGGCTTACGTCATAGAGGGCAATGACGAGCTCATCGGGCCGACGGCGCTCCACCAGCCCCCTGACCACGCCCCGCAGCACCGTGGACTTCCCGCACCCGGCGTCCCCGAGCACCAGCAGGTGGGGGTCGCGGTGGCCCAGGTCCAGGAGCACCTCTTCCAGGGTGTCCTGGAACAGGCCCAGGGGAAGGCGGTCGGGCTGGGCAAGGGGGCCGGACAGGCTCGTGGGGTCAATGACGTCGGGCAGGACCCGCACCGGGGCGGGGCGGGGTCCCTTCCAGGAGGCGGCCATCTCCGAGGCGAGGGCCTCCAGGGCGTCACCCACGTCCCCGCCCGCGGCGCCCCTGGCGGCGCCCGCGCCGCCGGGCCCG
>ERZ773035.1795-NODE-1795-length-14839-cov-7.538758_pt1 | contig 14839 bp, 13 predicted proteins | sample MGYA00511487_ERZ773035 | MGnify/ENA primary metagenome ERZ773035 (study PRJEB29015, sample SAMEA2737985) | human oral metagenome | biome: human oral; feature: human-associated habitat; material: dental | place: China | collected 2024 ...
GCATGCTCGTGAGCGGCTACCTCAGTGACCGTGTGTTCCGCGGACGGCGTGCGCCCGCAACGATGATCTTTATGACGTTCGTCATCGTCGCGATCCTTGTCTACTGGTTCAACCCACCCGGCAATGTCCTCGTGGACAACCTCGCGCTGATTGCCATCGGCTTCCTCATCTACGGACCGGTCATGATGATCGGACTGCAGGCGGCGGACATGGTGCCGCGTGTCGCAACGGGCGGCGCGACCGGCCTTACGGGCCTCATGGGCTACATCGTCGGCTCCGCGTTCGCGGGCGTCTACATGGGCTTCGTCGTTGACCACTTCGGCTGGACGGGCGGCTTCATCAGCCTCCTCGCCTCCTGTGTCCTCTCGATCTTTTTCCTGTTTATGACCATGGGCGGGAAGAAAAGAACAGAATAAAGGAATCGTTGGATTCCCACATAAAAATCCCGCCGCGTTCGGTATGTTCTGAATGCGGCGGGATTTTGTGTGTATTTAGGAACCGCTGATAAAATGAAGTCCGTCAGATTGGTGTAGATTTTTGTCCTGTCAGGGAAGCTGCTGCCAGTGCAGCGGCAGCGATGACAGTGATTGACTTGTCGGGACACTGCTCAATGATAAGAGATTACATTTCCATGAATAAGGTTATGGGGAAAAAAGGGATACCGCGTCGCTCAAGCTGCTGCGTCATGTCCCTTATGTATGCTTTATCCGTGCTTCTCTAGCTCACCGCAGATTCCTGTGAGGCACTTCCACCGCCGGCAGGTAGACCTTCCGGCAGAGCAGGGCGGCGACGAGTGCGATGGCCGCGCCGATGTAGCCGATGTGGGCGATGTGGTCAGCCCCCGCTGCCAGCCCGCCGATGTACGTTCCGCTGCCGATGCCGAGGTTGAAGATCCCCGAGTAGATCGCCGTCGCGACCGTCGATGCGTCGCGCGGAACCGTGGCGAGCACCTCCGCCTGGAACATCGTATTGTAGAGCGTTGCGAGCACGCCGAGCACCATCGTGAGTACGATCATCGTGCCGACGGAGATGGATGCTGCCTGCCAGAGAAAGAGCATGGCGGCAACCCCGACCAGACACCAGCGCAGCAGGGAGAAACGGCACCTGCCGTACATGCGCGAGAACACCAGGCTCGCGATGATGCCGCTCACCCCGAGCAGCATGAGTGCCGCCGTAATGAGATCGGGCGAGAACGACGCGACCGTGTGCAGGAACGGCTCGATGTAGCTGTACATCGTGAAATACGCCGTCGCAAAGAGCGCCGTCATGACGTAGATGCACGCAAGCGCAGGCTGACGCACGAGCGACGGCAGCTCGCGGACACTGACCCCCGCCCCCGGCGTGCGCTGCGGCAGGAGAATCGCGAGATAGACGAACGCGGCAGCGGCGACCACGGCGAGCAGGAGGAACGTCATGCGCCACCCTGCGGCGAGCCCGATCACGCGGCCGAGCGGGAGCCCGACAATCGTCGCGACCGAGCTGCCCGTCACGATCATACCGAGTGCCGTCGGCTGATGCTCGCGCGTCACGAGACGCGTTGCGAGCGGCGCGGCGATCGACCAGAAAATCGAGTGCGCGCAGGCGACGACAATACGCGCCCCGAGCAGCATATCATAGCTCGTCGCGATCCCCGAGATCATCTGCCCGATGCCGAAGAGCGCCACCATCAGGAGCAGCAGCTTCTTCAGCTCCATGCGGCAGGTCAGCAGCATCAGCGGCAGCGACAGCAGCGCCACCACCCACGCGTAGATCGTGATCATCTGCCCCGTCGCCGCCTCCGTCATGGAGAACGACTCGGAGATATCGATGAGCAGTGCGATCGGCATGAACTCCGACGTGTTGAAGATAAACGCCGTAATCGTGATCCCAAACAGCATCATGTACTGGCGCGGCAGCATCGTCATAATACATCCCTCCCTATCTGTGTTTTCCTTGTGTGACAGTATCCACATTGTAGAGAAAAATAAAAAAAATGCAAGGGGGGGAAACGCCCTTTTTTGCGGATTTTCCGCGATCTGTATAAAGCTGTAAAATTGTGATAATGGCGCGCGTATTTTGCCTGTGTTGTCATGGTATGATATAATTTTTATACGTGTTTATTACACAGAACGAGCTGATGCCTTACGGATAAAGAAAAACCTGAGCTCGTGCAGCAGCTGCGGGCATTGGGGGCATCCCTTGGCGAAGAAGCGGGATAAAATTGCGCGGTGGGGCAAAGGGATGGTCTGGAAAAAATAAGGCGCATATCCTCAAGGACGAATCGCATGAAGCGTGATGTACGGAGTGCGAAAAAACGGGGCAAAGATATGAGGAAGCTCATTGCGGTATTGGCACTCCTGCAAAGTGGACAGTCGTTGCCGGACAAACACCACGATCATGCTCTGGGAGGGAATCTGCGAGATTTTCGTGAGTGTCACATTGAGCCGGATTGGCTCCTCATGTATCAGATTTTTGAGGATCGGCTGATTCTATCTGCTACGGCGACAGGGACACATGCCGATCTCTTTGGGGAGTAGGGGGGATAGAGGAAATATGAATAAACAAGAAGTTCGGAAACTACGACTTGGCATCAGGCTGCTTGAGCGGTTATTGGCGGTTCCTAAAGGAAAGCTGATAACATGTATTTTCGAAAATAGAGTATCGATTCAACAGGTACTTTTTGATTATAATAATAAGGTCAACCCTCTTTTTGAAACAATTCTATCTACAAACATGCAAAACTTTGAGGAGGCATTGCGCACTTTACAAAGAGTAGCATTTGAACCTAGTTTTACAGATCGAAATGAGAAAAACCTTCGATCTTGGATAAACTATATTTTGGAGGAATTTAAAAACTGTCTGAATGTATATGGGTATTATATTTTCTACTCTTGGCAAAGCGACTTATCCAATTCAACGAATCGTAATTTTATTGAGAATGCGCTCAAAAAAGCGATTGATGAATCCGTAAAAGAATTGAATTTACCGATTAGCTTTGATAAAGATACACAGGAACGCTCTGGTTCCCCTGAGATTGCACGTGTGATTTTTGAAAAAATAGATCGGTCTTTGATATTTGTGGCAGATGTTTCCTTTATCAATACAGAGGAGGCAAAGAAGTTGCCGAATCCCAATGTTTTAGTAGAAACGGGATATGCTCTGAGTTCTCTGGGGGACGAACATGTTATTCTCGTTTTTAATGATGCGACGGGACAGAAGGAAGATCTCCCTTTTGATTTGAAAAGTAAGAGAATCACAACATATTCGTGTTCTGACGATCGTCCGGCAGAATCGAAACAGGAAGAGAAGAAAAAACTTGTTAGGGCAATTAAAGAAAGCATCCGGATTATCTGTGATCATAGATTTTGATATGATCGTGAACCTTTTGGATTTTTTGTGAAATGGGCGCATGGGAGCTTGCTATGACAATTTACGATATTGCGCGGGAAACGGGCGTGTCGATCGCGACGGTCTCACGCGCGATCAACAACAAGGGCTACGTCAGTCAGGCGACGCGTGACAAGATCGAGGCGGTCCTCGCGCGCAGCAACTATCAGCCGAGCGCAATCGCGCGCGGGCTTGCAACGGGCTCGATGAAGACGGTTGCGATCCTTGTGGTGGATGTGCGTGTGCCGCACTATGCCATGACGACGTATATCATGGAGGGGCTGCTCTCGCGCGCGGGCTACTCCGTGCTCGTGTGCAATACGGATACGGACATCGGAAAGACGACGGGCTATCTGCGCATGCTTGGTGAGCGCGGCGTGGACGGCATCATCCTCGTCGGCTCGATCTATCGCGATCTGTGCACGGAGGATGCGTTGCAGGCGGTGCGAAAAACCCCGATTGTCTTGGCGAACGGTGTGCTCGATCGGGAGAATGCGCATACGGTATTCGTCGATGAGGGCTATGGCATCGAGCTGGCGGTCCGGCATATGATTGCAACGGGGCACCGTCATCTGGCGTATGTCGCGGATCGTGAGACAGGCGCATCCGAGCGCAAGCAAAAGGGGTTCTGCAAGGCGTTGCGCGCGGTGGGGGAGAAAAATCCACGGCGGCATATCTTTCACACCGCGTACGGCATGGACGGCGGCAGCGCTGTTGCAGCACGCATCTGTGACGCGCTCTATGATGAGGCGAACGGCATCCCCTATGACGGGGTCGTATGCGGCGAGGATCTGACGGCGGTCGGCGTGCTCTATGCACTGCTTGCACGCGGCCTGCACGTGCCGGAGGAGATCGCGGTGTCGGGCTGCAACAACTCGGAGTACGCCTACGTCTGCAATCCACGGCTCACGACGATCAACAACAAGGGCGAGGAGCTGAGCCGCCTCACGGTCGAGGTGCTGATCGAGCTGCTGACGGAGGGAAAGGTGCGTAAGGAGCGAAAGATCAAACCCGAGCTCATTGTGCAGGATACGGCGTGAGCGGGGAAGGGGGCGCCCCTTCCACCATGCGGGCTACGCATCTAAAACCTGTCTTACGCAGCGTGACGGAAGGCGCGTTCTCGCGCAAGAGAATCGATGGACTGTGATACGAAGCGAAGAGTTTCGTATCACAGTCCATTTTTTAGGGACTACGTCAAGTGTTACGGACTGCGTGCTCCACGCAAACGCCTCGTTCGCAAGCGTTCGTGCGCTTGTACGCTTAAATACCGTCGAACTTCTTAAACGCGCTGCGCTTGAACGAAAGAAGTCCGACGGGGCGTACCGCGCACTTTACCCGCTTGCTCCACTAGGGTTTGCTTTGGAGCACCGCAGTCTGCATTCTTCCGTAACATTTATCATAGAACCGTTTTTTATGTTCCAACATCGCAAAAAGAATTGACATTTTGCGAAGAGTTGTTATAATGACGATATGAAAGCGCTTACATATCATAAACAGAAAGGAGATATGAAGATAGTTCATCATAAATAGAGTAAATGTTGTAGGCTTTTTTGAGGAGGATTGACATGGAGTATGTAGTCGGTATCTTGCTGTTGGTGTCCTTCTTCGGGCTGGTTGTGTACGCCGTACGCGGCGGCAATCTGATGCTCGGCATTTTCACGATGGCAATCATTTGGACGGTTCTGCCGATGGTCGGCAACATGGTGGTGACGGATCCCTCCTTCATCGAGATGGGCGGGAAGATCGTTCAGACCTCGTGGGGGGACGCGCTGAAAAAGGTGTTCCAGTCGGGGCCTGAGGGCTGGGGCTCGGTGCTGGTCAACGTCTGCTTCGGCGCGTGGTTCGGCCGCGTGCTGATGCGCACGGGCATCGCCTCGAGTCTCATTCGCACGACGACGGAGCTCGGCGGCGACAAGCCGTGGCTGACGTGCATCCTGATCTGCATTGTGACGACGGCGATCTTCTCGTCGGTGTTCGGCGCGGGTGCGGTCATCGCGATCGGCGTTATCGTGCTGCCGATTTTCCTCTCCCTCGGCATCAATAAGATTGTCGCGACGGTTGCCTTTATGATGAGTGTCGGCGCGGGTATGTTCCTGAATCCCGTGCTCTACGGGCAGTTCGCGGCGTTCTTCCTCGATGGCAGCGGCAAGACGATGTATCCCTATGAGATGCAGGTGAGCTGGGGCATCTACGGCATGCTGATCCAGATGGCGGTCATCATCGTGCTCGTGATTCTCTCAACGCGTCAGAAAAAGGTGCACAGCTGGGCGGCGACGCTGCCGCAGAGCCAGCGCGCAAAGGATCGCGTCTCCGGCTATGCGCTGCTCACGCCGATTCTCCCCGTCGTGCTCCTGATCGTGTTCAAGGTTCCGATCATCCTCGGCTTTGTCTGCGGCAGCTTCTATGCGATGCTGACGTGCGGCAAGCTGAAGTCGTGGGCGCAGACGGCGCGCACGATCAACAAGGACTTTTTCGACGGTGTCTGCGACACGGCGCCGCTCGTCGGATTCCTGCTCTTCCTGCCGATGTTCAACAAGGCGGCGGAGCTCTGCGTGCCGTACTTCCGCGCGCTGCTCGGCGGCGTCATCCCGAACGATACGCTCGTCCTCTCGCTCGCCTTTGCCGTGCTCGCACCGATGGGGCTCTTCCGCGGGCCGTTCACGCTGTTCGGCTGCGGCGCGGCGACGCTCGGCATTCTGAACTCGCTGAATCTGCCGGTCAGCTATCTGGCGCCGCTCATCATCATCCCGAGCATTGTCATGAATGTTTCCTGCTGCATCACGCAGTCATGGATCGTGTGGGGTGTCAGCTATACAAAAGTTTCGACGCGCGAGTATCTCATGATCAGTGCGACGGCGGGCTGGATCATCACCGCGATTCTTGAGATCATGATCTACGTCATGTTCGGGCATGCTGCCTGAGTGGAATAGGAGGGGCATTATGTCGATAGAAATCAAACGTCAGGTACGCATGGGCATCGACGTGGGCGGCACGCATACGAAGGCGGTCGCGATCGACAACGCGACGCAGAAGATCATCGGCAAGGCGTCGGTCAAGACGACGCACGATGACGAGTACGGCGTCGCGGCGGGCGTTGTGCAGGCGTTTCAAAAATGTATGGAGCAGCACGGGATCGCGCCGGAGGAGGTCATCTTCGTCGCGCACTCGACGACGCAGGCGACGAATGCGCTCGTGGAGGGCGACGTGGCAAAGGTCGGGATCATCGGCACCTCGGAGGGCGGCATTCAGGGGTTCCTCGCGAAGATCCAGATGAAGCTCGGCAACATTGACCTCGGCAACGGGCGCAAGATCGAGATTGTCAACCGTTACATCCCCGAGGGGAAATTTTCGCATGACAGCGTGGAGCAGGCAGCGAAGGAACTGCGGGCGGAGGGCGCGGAGGTCTTCGTCGCAACGCAGGCGTTCGGCGTGGACGATATGGCGGAGGAGCAGAACATCGCCTCGGTGACGAAGGACGAGATGGGCGTCGAGACGACGATGGCATCGGAGATCACGAAGCTCTACGGTCTGACGCGACGCACGCGCACGGCGGCGATCAACGCCTCGATCCTGCCGAAGATGCTGAACACGGCGAACCAGACGGAGTACTCGGTACGCACGGCGGGCGTCACGGTGCCGCTGATGATCATGCGCGGCGACGGCGGTGTCATGGAGATCACGGAGATGAAAAAGCGCCCCGTGCTCACGATGCTCTCGGGACCTGCCGCCTCGGTCATGGGCTCGCTCGTCTACCTGCGCGCGTCGAACGGCGTGTACTTCGAGGTCGGCGGCACGACGGTCAACATCGGCGTCATCAAGGACGGCCGTCCCGCGATCGACTACTCTATCGTGGGCGGGCACCGCACGTACATCACATCGCTCGATGTGCGTGTCATGGGCGTTGCAGGCGGCAGCATGATCCGCGTGAGCGAGAAGGGCGTCAAGGATGTCGGCCCGCGCAGCGCACATATCGCGGGGCTCGAGTACGCCGTCTTTACGCCCGAGGAGGAGATCGTCGATCCGAAGCTTGAGCTGTTCTCCCCGCGTCCCGGTGATCCGAGCGACTATGTGTGCATCCGCCTCGCCAGCGGCAAGCGCATCACGATCACGAATACCTGCGCGGCGAACGTGCTCGGGCTGATTGACCCGCAGTACTTCTCGTACGGCAATGCGGCGGCGGCGCGCAAGGCGATGCAGCCCGTTGCGGACTACATGGGCACGACGGTCGAGGATGTGGCGCGTCAGATCCTCACGCGCGCGTATGAGAAGATCAGCCCCGTGATCTTTGAGCTCGCGGACAAGTACAAGCTCGAACGCGACATGATCCACCTCGTCGGTGTCGGCGGCGGTGCGGCGGCGCTGATCGGCTTCTGCGCGGAGAAGATGGGCGTGCACTACAGCATCCCGGAGAACGCGGAGGTCATCTCCTCGATCGGCGTTGCGCTTGCGATGGTGCGTGATGTGGTCGAGCGCACGGTGCCGAACCCGACGGCGGATGACATCCGCGCGATCAAGCAGGAGGCGATCGACAAGGCGGTCGAGAGCGGTGCCGCGCCCGATACAGTCGAGGTGCACATCGAGATCGACGCGCAGACATCGAAGCTGACTGCGATCGCGAGCGGCTCGACGGAGGTCAAGGCACAGGATCTGATGGCGGAGTGCTCCGAGGAGGAGGCACACGCGATTGCCGCCGAGGACATGAAGACGACCGTTGACGCGATTGAGGTCACGGCGCACAGCCCGAACTTCCGCATCTTCCAGCCGAAGGACACGGGCGGCGCACGCGCCGTGCGCATCGTGGACAAGAAGGGCTTTATCAAGGTGCAGCGCGCGGATGCAAAGGCTGCCGCCACGCGCGTGACAGGCTATCGCGGCGTCGTCACGCAGATGTGGGAGGAGCTCGCCGTGTATAAGGCGGACGCCATTCTGCGCCCGGACTACTACATCTGTGCGGGCGCGCGCGTGATGGACTTCTCGGGCAGCACGGAGCTCGACCGCGTCCTGATGCTCATGGATGTGGAGATGCAGGCGATGGATGCGTCGATGGAGATTCTGGTGGTCGGCGCACGCACGATGATGTAAGACGGAGCGTACAGATGGGAGGAGATGGGCGTGGACTGGGCAAAACTCTTTCGGCGGTCAAAGCCTGCGTCGTATGAGCCGTATGCGGAGCAGCAGGTCTATCCCATCGGGGCGATGATGCGGCACATGGCGCGGATCGCGCCCATGGACTACGGGTGGTACGCATTCTCGCGGGAGCTGCTGCGGGATAAGTTCACGGACGATGAGAAGCGCGTCCTGATGGAGCGCGCGTACCGCTGCGGTGCGGAGGAGGCAGACCTTCTCCGTGCGGCGTGCGAGGCAGAGGATACCGCGCTGACGCCCGTACGCGCAGCGCAGCATCTCGGTGTGGAAATCCGCTCTGAGGACGCATCGCCCGGCGGCGGACAGATACTCTTTGCGACCCTTACGGAGCCGGATCTCATCACCGTCTATCGGGATGCGGTGCGGCGCGGCGAGGCTCTTCTTACGGACACGGATGTGGCAGCGTCGCTCCCGCGCCTTGACATCACGCGCATCCTCCTGTGGCACGAGCTGTTTCACGCGGTGGAGATGCAGAAGAAGGCGACGATCTTTACACAGACCGAGAAAATCGCGCTTTGGCGCGGTCCGATCCCGAACCGCTCCACGATCCGCTGTCTGGGCGAGATCGCGGCGATGCAGTTCGCTGCGGCGATGGAGGGGCTGACGTATTCGCCCTACTGTCTGGACGTGCTGCTCGTGTACGGTTACGACATGCGCGCGGCGAGCGCGCTGTTTGATGAGATAAAAGGGGTGCTTGTAGCGATACAGCTAACATAAACAGGGGCTGCTCTACGAAGTTTTCTGGCTTCGTAGAGCAGTCCCCGAATAGAGGAGGATGCCGTATGTTGACGGAGAATATCAAGATCGAGGGCAAGTGGGACTATCGCGCTGCGAGATTTCGCCGCGCAATTGCGTTTCTGAAGGAAACGAATTTTTTGAACGAACAGCCGGGCAGCGTGCTGCAGATCGGGGACGGCATGCGCGCGGAGGTGCAGGAGTATGAGACCATGCCCGCAGATACCTGCCGCTTTGAGTCGCATCGGAAATACTTTGACATTCAGTACGTGGCGAGCGGCGAGGAGTGCATGGGCTATATCCGGCAGTCCGAGCTGACCCCGGCGGAGCCGTACGATGCGGAGCGCGACCTCGCGTTCTATGAGGAGCCGCAGACCGCAGGACGCGTGCATCTGCGCGCGGGGGACTTTGCCATCGTATCGCCTGACGACGGGCACAAACCGCGCTGCATCGGCGATGCGCCGTGCCTCGTGCGCAAGATCGTGGTGAAGGTGCCCGTCGAGGACTGAGAGGAGGCAGCAATGTCAGACGTTATCTTATTCGGAGAACCGATGGTCATGTTCGTGGCGGAGACCGAGGGACCGCTCGATGAGGTGGAGAACTTTACGAAGCTGCTCGCGGGTGCGGATGTCAACGTCGCGATCGGGCTCAAGCGTCTCGGGCACAGTGTGACCTATGCCACGCGCCTCGGGCGGGACCCGTTCGGAACCTACATCGAGAAGAAGCTGCGGAAGGAGCAGATTCACACACAGATCACATACGATGCGGAGCACTTTACGGGCTATCAGCTAAAAAACAAGGTGTCAGAGGGCGATCCCGAGGTCTTTTATTTCCGACGGAACAGCGCTGCCTCGCATCTGAGCGAGGCGGACGTGGAGGCGATTCCGCTGGACGGTGTGCGCGTGCTGCACATGACGGGCATCCCCGCTGCGCTCTCGGGGAGCTGCCGCAATGCCTCCTACCGACTGATCGAGCGCGCACGGGAGCGGGGCATCTGCGTGACCTTTGACCCGAACCTGCGCCCGACGCTCTGGGAGAGCAGGCATGCGATGATCCGCACGGTGAATCACCTCGCATCGATGGCAGACATCGTCCTGCCGGGCACGGCGGAGGGCGAGATCCTGATGGGGAGCAGTGACCCCGCTGAGATCGCCGCGTTCTATCGCGGGCGCGGTGCGCGCATGGTCTTTGTCAAGGAGGGACCGAAGGGCGCCTATGCCGATACGCCCGAGGGATGCACGCACATCGCGGGGATTCCGGCGGAGCAGGTCGTCGATACCGTCGGCGCGGGCGATGGTTTTGCCGTCGGCATCATCAGCGGGTGGCTTGAGCATCTGCCCGTCGCGCAGATGGTCGAGCGCGCGAATGCAATCGGCTCGATTCAGGTCACGGTCAAGAGCGACAACGAGGGGCTGCCGACGCGTGAGGAGCTCGCGGCATACATCGCAAAGCGAGGAGGGGGCGCACGATGAAGCTGCAAGTAGCCATTGACCGCGTCGATGTCCCCGCCGCGATGGAGATGATTCGTCAGGTGGAGGCGTACGCGGACATCGTGGAGATCGGCACCTCCCTCATCAAGGACTTTGGACTTGAGAATAGCGTTGGGGCGCTTACGCGCACCTTTCCCGCACAGGACTTCCTCGCGGATATCAAGACCTGCGATGAGGGCGCGTACGAATTCCGAAAAACGTACGAAGCGGGCGCGGCAGTCGCGACCGTGATGGGCTTCTCCTCGTCTGCGACGATCCGCGCGTGCGCAGAGGTCGCCGACGCGTTCGGCAGGGACTACCTGATCGACCTCCTCGCATGCGATGCGGCACGCGTGCGGCAGATCGCCGCAGAATTCCCGCGTGCGATCTTCTGTATCCACCTGCCCTCGGACTGCGCGGGCGAGGGGCTCGGCGCACTCATCGAGGAGATGGCAGGACAGCTGCGCGCCGCTGCCAAAGCGCCGCGCATCGCGGCAGCGGGCGGCGTGCAGCTTGCGAGCGTGCCACTCCTCAGGCGTTGTGGCATCGAAATCGGCATCGTCGGGAGCGCCGTCACGAAGGCGGCGGATCCCGCGGCGGCAGCGCGTGCGTTTCATGAGGCAATGCGGGAGTAAAGGAGAGAACTATGCTGGAGATACTAAAGCAGATCGAGGAGGAAATTCATGGCGTCCTCGCAAAGGTGAAGGAGGATGACATCGAACGCTTTCTTGCGGAGATTGCGCCGAATCGGCGCATCTTTGTCGACGGAGAGGGACGCTCCGGCTTCAGCGCAAAGGGATTTGCCATGCGACTGATGCACCTCAAATATACCGTGTATTTCGTGGGTGAGACGATTACCCCTGCCGTGGAGGCGGGCGACGTGTTTATCGCCGTCTCCGGCTCGGGCACAAGCAAGAATGTCGTGAGCGACGCCGAGAAGGCAAAGGCAAAGGGCGCGCGCGTGCTCGCTGTCACGAGCAAGCCGGCGTCGCCGCTCGGGCAGTGCGCCGACGTTGTGCTTGAGATTCCGGGCACCGTCAAGGGGGACGCGGGCGGCGAACGCAAATCCATCCAGCTCCTCAGCTCGCTGTTCGACCAGAGCCTCCACATCGTTCTCGATGCCGTCTGCCTCGCGCTCTCGCGCCGCGATCACATCGCGAACGAGCAGGCGACCGCAACGCACTGGTGAGGGGACGGGGAATTTTTCCGCAGAAACGTCACAAACGAAAAGACCGACCAATCGGGATGTTTTTCCCGACAGTCGGTCTTTTCGTTTGAAAACATCTGTCCTGTGTCAAAATTGGGGTGCTGCAAAGGGCGTAATCATTCTTTATGATAGGGCTGTGATATTGGTGATGACTTCCTCGTGAGGCTTCCTTCTCTCCTTCTCTCTTGTGTAACATATGATTGACAAACCTACAACTGTAAAATTGTGATAATGGCGTGCGTATGTTACTTCTATTGTAATAATATGTTATAATTTTAATACGTATTCACCGCACAGAACAGCGGCGGTGTCTCACCTTGACAACACTTGCCGCGCTGCGCACCATGATAGGAGTGCCGGCGGCGGATGCGAGACCATGCGGACGGAGGTAAATCATGCCGCAGAACATCGACAGGAAACCCCAAAAGTCCGGCCCATACAGCGCGGTCATGACACGAGAACAGTTCCTATTCCACGAAACGCGGATCACGGCAAAACTATTGGACGAGGGACTGGAAAGAGATGAAATCATCGCGCGGATCCTCTCGGAGAACCTCTTTCAATACCCCACCGAGAAATCCGAGCGCCGCATGGTGATCACCTGCCTACAACGCTTAGCGGCACTGTCCGACCCATCATTGGTCACCGCCATCGTCACTGAGCCCGTGGATGCAGCAAAGCAGATATGCCTTTACGCCATGATGCGCCAGTATCGGCTGGTATGGGACTTCATGCTCACAGTGATCGGCGAAAAATATCGGCAGCTGGATCCCTCCTTCAGCCGAAAGGACCTGCACATGTTCTTCCTGCGCCTGCAGGAACAGGACGATTGGGTGGCGGCATGGAGCGATCAGACCATCGTGAAACTCAGGCAAGTCCTTACGAGGATCTTGGTAGAAAACGGGTATCTGGACAGCATCAGAGCGGAGCGACTGAACCCCGTGCTGATCAGCCCCGTCTTAGAGCGTGCCATACGGGCGTCCGGGCAGGAAATCGCGCTCCCGGCCTTCAACTGTCTGCGATAGGAAAACACTGATGAGCAAACTGAACAAACTGAACGAACGTCTCGACGCCCTGCGGCAGCTCGTACAGAGCGATGACTTTCTCAATGGGAAAGGGCTGTCCAACGAGGTCAACATCCGCATCTTCTGTTACGACCCCAAGGATGAAATGACCGTCCGACACTTCACCAAAAAACTCACGGAGAGCGCCGACATGGGCGGCCGCATCATCGAACACAACCTGTACCGCGTATTTCTGGACATCTGCGAGGACAAGCGCATCACGGACAAAATCCCCGCCCTTGAGCAAAAAAAGGGCCCTGCGTTCATCCTGCAGCACCTGGCGCGCATTGCCAACAACCTCGCCTTCATCGAAAAAATGAAGGCCGCGCCGCATCACCTCGGCGACGTCATCCTGATCACCGGCGTCGGGGAGGCATTCCCCTTCATCCGTGTCCACTCCCTGCTCGATGCCATGCAGCCGCATTTTTCCGATGTGCCGATCCTCGTCATGTACCCGGGGACCTTTGACGGCCGCTGCGTCAGACTGTTCGACCGACTGACGCCGAACCCGTACTATCGAGCATTCAACGTCGTATAGGAGATGTGCATAATGATCATCAAAAACATGTTTGCCGAGGACATCGACCGCAAAATCAACGGCGTCGTCAAAGTCGAACAGGACGAGAGCGCCATCCTCGTACAGGAACTGGACGAATACGTCATCACGAAGGAACTGAAAAAACACTTCATCGACTTTTTCCGCAACTACGGTGCGTCCTTTGAGGAAAACGTCTCCGACATCGGCGTGTGGATCTCCGGCTTCTTCGGCAGCGGCAAATCCCACTTCCTGAAAATGCTCTCCTACCTCTTGGAAAACAAAGAAGTACAGGGCGTCCGAACCGTGGAGCGGTTCCGCAAAAAATTCGAGGACGACCCCGCCGCATTCCTCCCGATCGAGCGGGTCACCCGCGGCGAGACACACACCATCCTCTTCAACATCGACGTACAGAGCTCCGGACACAAGAACGAAACAGCCGTACTTCGCGTCTTTGCCAAGATGTTTTATCACTACCTGGGCTATTACGGCGAGGACCTAAAGGTCGCCAAACTGGAGCAGTTCATCGAAAAACAGGGCAAAACCGCCGCATTCCGTCAGGCATTCGAGGAGAGAAACGGCGCATCGTGGCTGTATGCCCGCGACTCCTTCGTATTCTATGAGGACGACGTCGTCAGCACATTGATGGACATCCTCGGCATGAGCCGCGGCGCCGCCGAGAACTGGTTCAACGGCACGGAGACCGTAGAGCTCTCCATCGCCAAACTCGTCTCCGAGATCAAGGAACACGTGGAGGCGCAGCCCAGCGACTACCGCCTGCTCTTTATGATGGACGAGGTCGGGCAGTACGTCGGCGACGACCGGAGCCTGCTCCTCAACCTACAGTCGCTCGTGGAGACCATCGGCGCAGAGTGCCATGGCAAAGTCTGGGTCGTCTGCACCGGGCAGGAGGCCATCGACGAAGTCATCAAGACGCGGGAAAACGAATTCTCGCGGATACAGGCGCGGTTCAAGACACGCCTCTCCCTCTCCTCGGCATCGGCAGATGAGGTCATCCAAAAACGCATCCTGAGGAAAACACCGACCGCCCAAGAGACACTGGAGAGCCTCTATCGGCAGAACGACTCCGTCCTGAAAAACATCTTCAGCTTCACCGAGGCGGTACAGGACATCCGTGGTTATGCTGACGCCGCCGAATTTGCGCGGACCTTCCCCTTCGTCCCCTATCAGTTCATCCTCATGCAAAAAGTCTTTGCCGAGATCCGCAAGCACGGCAACTCCGGCAAACACCTCTCCGGCGGAGAGCGCTCCATGCTCTCCGGCTTTCAGGAGGCGGCACAGAAAATCGAGGACAAGA
>ERZ773035.1797-NODE-1797-length-14815-cov-6.969106_pt1 | contig 14815 bp, 14 predicted proteins | sample MGYA00511487_ERZ773035 | MGnify/ENA primary metagenome ERZ773035 (study PRJEB29015, sample SAMEA2737985) | human oral metagenome | biome: human oral; feature: human-associated habitat; material: dental | place: China | collected 2024 ...
TACGTTTCTGCACGCTTACTTTTGCGAGTTTTTATACTCCGACTTTTCTCGTTTGTCGCGCATACCGTCCCATCCTTCTTTTCGACAAGGCGAACTCGCTTGCGTTTAGTATAATAAAACCTTGCTCGTTTGTCAATAAAAATTTACGTTTGTTTAATGGTTAAGTGAAGTTTTACAATACGCCTAACAACAAACAATCCCCTTTGTTTATCCATTCCGCTCATCCACTTCGTAAATCAGTCGTCCATCTTCCGTATAGTCCATGTCCAACTCCTCAAGGTGCGCACGAATAGATTCATCCGAGAAATATTCTTTTGCCTTATCCTTTACATAGCCTTCCGCAAAGTGACCAATAAGGCTCATAATACCCGACACAATATCTTCCAGTGCGACCAAATCAATCTCTTTCATAGTAAGAGAACATTCGATTCGTCCAGAAGAAAAACCATCCATGTAGATAGCGTCTAAACCAAGAACGTCTCTCTCATCAAAGCTGAACTGCACACGATCCTTGAGTTGCGAGCGAACAAAGTCCTTGAGATCATCCTCGTCTGTACTCTGCAAACGCACCATGACGGAAGGAATCGGATAGTTGTCTTCAACCTGCCAACGGAACGCACTGAACATAGACTCAATACGAAGAACACTGTATAAGAGTCGGAATCGCTCACATATCGCATCCTTCACATCCATACTGATCTTATCGAGCACGGTATCAAGATACCAAACGGAGCGAAACGCTTCCATAATCGCCGCCTTCTGTGCGTCGGGAGAAAGATTTGTAAATCTGATTTTCTGCATGATTTTCCTTCCTTTCAAGGAGGAAACGGCATATTTTCTTCTATATGCCGTTTCTCACAAATTCAAACTTCTTCTTCAGCAATCATCCCATCGGAATAGCACTCAAGATCATTGTTCGCGAGCCAACGCCCAACCTCATCATCAGAGAAATAATGGTTGATTGCGCCCTGCGCCGCTCTCTGTGCATGCTCGCCGATGCGATTCATAATATGCGTGAGTTCCGTTTCCATCCGCTCAATCGTGGATTCAGAAAGTCCTGCATACCCCGTGACCGCAACACTGACAACACCGTCAATGTAGCGCATTTTGAGACGTTGAACGAGCTTGAGTTCCGTTTCTGTCGGAGTTGCGCCGATGTCCTTGCGAAGCGTAACACCAAGCCACTGTGCGACGTTCGAGGAGTCAAACGTGACGTTTGCGATAACAGTTGGGTTCCCATCAGCGTCGTAGCCGTCAAACATGGGGCGAACCGCAGTTGAACCTTCGGGGAGGCAGAAGGTTTCATTGATGTCGAGCTCTGCGTCCTGTCGTGCACTGCCGAGGCTCATGTTGAGAAATTCGGTGCGGTTACGGAGGGAGTTCCATGCAACGATGCGCTCCTCTGCACCGAGTTCACTGTAATTTACTACTTCCATTTTTGTGTCCTTTCTGTTTGTCGTTTGCTTAACCAACTCTTGATGAATTTATTATACAACTTTTGAGACGATGATGTAGGTGTTTTTGGTGTGGAGTGCGTAGAATATGCCAAAGGAAAAGATGGCGGTTGTCGGTAGGTTTTGTTCCTGCCGAAGTATACCGCCATCCGTTTTGTTCCTTCGCCTTTTTCTTAAACACTAACCTCTGTTTCAACAAGTCACATCGAGCACGACAACCAGTCCTTAATCATCCTTCGATAGTCCTTATCGTCCACTCGCGGCAGGGTGTTATCGCGAAGGCGCATAACGCCCGCAAGCATCTCATAGACAACATCATCGTCATCAGATGTCAAAACGCCCTTTGAAAGTCGCTGTTCGATTTCCTCACTCAGCGAACGAATATGCCCAAGAATATCCACATTTTCCTCGCGGTGTGTCTCAAAGTCAAACGAACACTCCTCCTTACCAGTAAGGAACTCGTTCTCAGTGATCTCACCAGCAAGGATCATGCGAACAATAGTGTGTTCAAACTCGTTGAGAATGTCATACACAATCTTGTCACGAAGCTCCTCTGTAGTCAAACCAGACGTTGTGAGAAGCGCCTCAACACCATTGTCCAAAATTGACTTGGCGATTTTATTCGTGTAAGTGAAGAAACCAAGTTCAAGCGTCTTATTATGGAGGAGGAAAATTTCGATACGACGACGCTGAACGCCATTTCGGAGCTTTGTGTAGTCCTCAAGTGTAATGTCGCCGATGTAGGCCTTTGCCGTTGCATCTACTTTGTCGATAGGTGGCGGGGCGGTGAGAGCGTCACGGAGTCCAGAAATTGTAAATGTGGATTCCCCCGAAATATCTGCGCTCCAGAGAGCTGTGCGAATTGATTGGATCATGTTAATTGTCCTTTCTTTTGAGAGAGATAAAAGTTGATTTCATTTTAGCACAGTTTTTGAAACCTTGTTAGGTATTTTTGATAGGCCAAAAGAAAAAGGTTGCAACGAAACATTTCTGCCTCAACGCAACCTTCCACCCAATCGTCTATCTCACGACTGGCGGTCTTTCCCCCACGAGTGACGCAAAGCCGTAATGACCATATTCTCGTAATAGCTGTACCATGACGAAAACTCCCCAAAGTCCCAGTGGTCGCACATCACATTGTCAACACTCTCAACCACATGCTCGTGCAACTTCTTTCCATAGGGGATTTCCGGGAAACGCGAGTTGCTGTAAAGCATCGAAAGAAACTTCTTGGCGTTCTCAACCTTACTCCATCCTTCTTCACCCTCGCGGAACTCAGCGATTACGTAATCGGGAATGTTCATAGTGTAAGTACCAACGTCATTTGGGAAGCCTTTCCCAGCGGAAATCCCAAGTGCAACAGCCACCAAGTCCTCAAATTCACAGAACCACTCGTACACATCGATCCAACTGCACATATCACCAGCCTCGTCGATAGCGCACGAGAACACATTCTCAAAAATCTCACGCCCGTGCTCCTCATAACGGAAGTCAGAGTTCTCAAAGATAAGATCTTTCACCTCGTCCTGAATCGCATCCAGCTTGTTGAGGTATTCCTTTAGTGCCGCCGCACGTTCAGGAGAGCCGAACGGGAGGTCTTCAACGATGAACTCTACCTTATCATCGCGGGCATCGAATGCGCGGAGGATGTCATTTGAAATAGGATTGTGCATAATTTTTGTCCTTTCTTTTTGTTTTTCAAATCGTAAGTTTTTTATTCTTATTTTAAAAATAGTTTTTTGTAAAAAATATAATTTTTCTATTTTTCCAAAAATTCCTTCATATCCGCAAACATTGGTATTTCCAGTTCAACTTCCTTTTTGCTTGCAGGATGTGTAAATTTTACCTTATAAGCGTGTAAAAATTGTCTATTTATTCCAAGTTCTTTGTTTAAGCCATTTCCGTAAAGTTCGTCTCCTACGATTGTGTGTCCGATGGATTTTAGGTGAACTCGAATTTGATGCGTTCGCCCAGTAAAAAGTTCACATTCCACTAATGTTGCATTTTTTTCAGGATAAGTTTTTAAGACTTTTACAGCTGTTTTTGCGTATTTCCCCCGCTCATCAATTATTCTTTCCAAATTATCTCCATCTCGAAAAATCCGTCTTTCAATAATAATTTTCGTTTCATCTTCTTTAAAATTTTCAGTTTCAAAACTGTTTTTACTCTCTAAATTTAAATCATTTTTTTTACTTTCGTTTCCAAAATCTGCACTTTTGCTAATTTTACTATCTTTGTTTTCAAGAGTAGAATTGTTTTCTATTTTTTTCATTTCTCCAAAATTAACTTTTTCAATTTCAGGTTTTAAATTTTCCTTTTCCAAATCCTGAATCTTATGTTTTTTGCCATCTTTTGCAAGTTCTTCATTGATTCTAGCAATTTCCTTATCATCAATAATTCCATTCACAATCGCCAGATATTTTTTCTCAAAAATCGAAAAATTTTGCAAAAATGCCTGTGCAAAACTGTTTTTCGCAATAATAATCAATCCAGATGTATTCATATCGAGTCTGTTATAAAATCGTGGCACTCTTACTTCACCATATTTTTCCAAAAAATGATTCACAATCCCATTTGCCAAAGTAAAATCAACCTTTTTCTTTGTCGGATGTGTCAACAAAAACGGCTCCTTATTCACAACCAAAATATCTTCATCCTCAAACACAATATCAAGCGGCAATTTAATCGGCTTAATATCAGTCCCTTTCTTCTTCTCCACAACCTTCAAATTTCCATGCGACGGCAATTTTTTCGTAAGCCTAACTTGCTTCCCATTCAAAAAAACTTCCACATTTCTCAAACTTCTCCCCGAATAATTCTGCACTTCCCGCAAATACTGGGAAATTTTCATTCTCTGATGTTCCTTCTCAATCCTAAATTTTTTCAATATTTATGCACTTCCTTTTTTATTACTTCCAATTTTTATTGCTTTCAAAATTACCAAAATTTTTCAACAAATAAATTTTTCTACAACTTACAACTTTTTATTTTTCAAAATTATAATCAATTTCCCGCTTTCAAATTCAACACTTGCCTCATTTTCACAAATCACATTACTCACAAGCCGAGAACTTTCCCTTTTCACATCAATCCCATCAGTCTCAAACTTAAACCCCTTAAGCGTCAACTTTTCCACATTTTCACTAATCGGAACAATCGAAAATTCAAATTCCTTTTTATTTTTTAAGGCAAACGATTTTTCTGCGTAAAAAATTTCTTCATTTTCCAATAAAAACACAAGATTTTTATACTTTTCCATCAAAAATAAATTACTCAAAGTCATATCAAGCCTATTTCCAAGCCCTCCAACGATAAATATCTTCTCAATAAAATCTTCATTTCCCAAAATTTTATTAATTTCTTCTAAAATTAACTCAAAATCAGTAAAATCCTTATCTCGTGGAAATTTTTTTATCAAAACATTTTTACTTTTATAATATTCCAAAACTTTTTTCTCAATCGAATCCAAATCCCCAATAATCATTTCAGGAACCTTCCCATACCGAAACGCAAAATTCGCTCCACCATCCGCACAAAAGCAAATCACATCTTTTGAAATCAATCTATCCATAAATTTCTGAGAATATTTATATTCTCCGTTCAAAAAAATCACAAATTTTTTCCTCATTTTTCCCTCCAAGTAATATAATTATTTTACATTTTTATATTATACTGTTTTATCAAATTATTTACAAGATTATAAAAAGAAAAAATCCCTTCACATTTCAGGAATCTGTAAAACAACCTTAAATCCCCCATATTCACTATGTTTCATCTCAACTTTCCCATTATGGACATCCATAATTTGTTTTACAATAAGAAGCCCTAAACCGTGCTGCTGTTCTGTCGTATTTTTGTCACAAACCATATAATGTGGCGTATTATTGAGCTTTTCTAGCTCTTCATCAGAAACTCCTATTCCATTATCTTCAACACAAATTATACAATTTTTTTCATCTTCTTTTACTGAAACATAAATTGTGCAGCCATTTTCATTGTGATTAATACTATTTTGGATTAAATTCGCCAAAGCTCGTTTTATCAGATTTTTGTCAACATTAACAAAGCAGGATACAAATTCACTTTTCGTCTTCCATTCTATCGGAAATTTCTCGTCAATATCCATATTCAAAAAATCAACAATTACTTGCCGAACGACTGCAACTGCATTTTCTTTTTTCTTCTCAAAAGGTTGCATATTATATTCTAATTTTGAAGCAAGATTCAAATCATTTATTAGATTTTTTATACGCTCACTTTGTTTCAAAATAACAGAAAGTTTTTTTCCCATTTCTTCTGATAAATTTGAAGATGTTTTTAATTGACTTGCATAGCCCATTATCATTGACAATGGAGTACGAATGTCGTGGGAAACTCCTGCAATCCAGTTTGCTCGTGCCGTGTCTTTATTTCGCAGTTGTTCTCTTTGATTTTGCAAAATTTCAGAAGTTTTATTTATACTTTTTGCAAGTTCAGATAAAACGCCTTTTTCATCTATATTTACTGGCTTATCTTTTGGCAAATCCTGTATACCTTTTATTATTGGATTTACTGATTTTAAAAGTTTTGAATTTGAAAAAATGTAAATCAAAAATACAAAGAATATATTGGATATTAAAAATGTAAGAAAAAAATTAGGAACATTTTGAATTAAACGATAGTTCCAGGTAGCTGTGGAATATTTCCAGTAACTGTCTTTTGGATATCCTAATACAAGTAAATCATTTCTAATTTTTGCTGTAAAAACTGGATAACCTTTTATGTAAGCGTGTGAAAATAGCGCTATATCGAATACCGAATATTCTTTTGGAATCTCACCTGGCAAGTTTTCTGTTTGCCATATCACTTTTTTAGAATCATTGTCAATCACAATTGCCCAAATATTTTGCTTTTTCAAATTGGAAATTTCTTTATCTGGCAAAAAATATTTTCTGTCTTTAAATTTTATCATTTTCGCTATTTCAAAAGTTTTATCTGAAGGAGAATCATCTGTCGAATATTTGAAAAATATAAATTCAAACAAAAAAATATTTAAAAATAGAAGCAAAAATATGCTTAATATTATTGTTATTACAAAACGGCGTATAAGTTTTAATATATTTTTCATGCTATTTTCCCTCCACGATCAATTTATAACCTAACCCTTTCATTGTTATAAGAGAAACTGGATGTGATGGCTCTTTCTCAATTTTTTCCCTAATCCGTCTAATATGTGTCATCAAGGAATTTGAGTAAACATAAGCATTTTCACCCCAAATAGCTTCGCATAGCGAATCAATTGTTACAATTCGTCCAGCATTTCTGTATAAAGTTTTTAGTAGTTCGTATTCCTTTGCAGTTAAGGAAAATTTTTCCCCATCCTTTACAATTTCTCCTCGTGAAAAATCAATCTGACAGCCATTTAAGTTCACAATAAAATTCTCTTCCTTGTAAGTCCGTCGCAAAATTGCCGTAATCCTAAACAAAAGTTCTTTTGGCAAAAAAGGTTTTACAATATAATCGTCCGCTCCCAATCCAAATCCTTTAAACTTGTCTTCATCTTCTCCTCGTGCTGTAAGAAATAAAATCGGATAATTACTGTTTTTTCTCAACTTTTCCAGTAGCTCAAAGCCATTCCCATCTGGAAGCATCACATCCAATATCGCAAAATCAGGTTTCTTCTCTTCAACACATTTTAAAGCTTCTTTTACATTTCCAGCAGTCCTTGTATTTTCATAACCTCCATCTTCCAAAATTGACACAACCATATTCAAAATTTCCTGCTCATCATCCACAATTAAAATACATTTATCTCTCAAATATTTTTCAACCATTTCAAACTTCCTCCAATTATCACTAAAATTCATAAATCATTATATCACAAAAATCACTCCCAACTTCCCAAATTTCCAAAAAGTAAGGTAAATGTAAAGTAGCGAAAATGTTGCCGTAAGGTTAATGTGTTAATATATGAATATAGAAAAGGAAGAAACAAAATAAAAAAATAATGAGAGGATGATTTTTATGAACAATGAAGTAATCAAAAAAACAACTGAAAAAAGCGTTTTTCTTTCAGACAAGGAACAACATCAAAAAGTTAGTAAAATTGCATTAATTATGAGTTTAATCCCAATTTTAAGCCAATTTATTGCATTTTTTAAAATGCATTATACTGTGTCACATATATTTGCTATTGTAAATATTTTATGTATTTTATGCTCTTTCGTTCTATCTATTTTATGTATCAAAAATCGAGAAAATCGAAATTTGATGAATATTTTTTCGATGATATTAAGTGGACTTTTTATGGTAATTATAGCTATAATTGCTTTTTCGGTTGTGGTTTATGCGGTAAAAGGATAAAAATTTGATATTAAATTAAAAAGAGACTTTGTTCAATTAATAAACAGAGTCTCTTTTTTTGCTATATTTGATAATCTTCTTGTTGGGTTTCTTATTAGTATTGCAATACTTTTTCATAAAATTCAATACAATACAAATACATGTTTTTATTTTCTTCATTCAACTTTTCATTTCATAAAAATTCTCCAAAATCAGCAAAAGCTCCTCCCCGTAATCTCTAACTTTCCGTTTCCCCATTCCCCTTATTTGCGAAAGTTCTCTAACATTTTTAGGATTTGTCTTTATTATGTCTACTAAAAGCTGATTTGAAGCAACAATGTAAGGTGGATAGCCCAGCATTTGTGCTTCTCCAGCTCTCCATTCTTTCAAAATCTTATATAGCTCGGCTTCTTCCTCTGAAAGATATTCTTCATGATTTTTATTAATCTCTTTAATATCTCTTCCATTTTGCAAAAAATTATTTTTCTCTAAATTTTTATCTATATTCTCCGCCTTTTCATATTCAACAAAAGCCGTCCAGTAATATTTCCCCTCAATTTTCACTAGCTCAGCCTGATACTTCACAATCTGAACATTTCCTAGCATTCTTTCCAGCTTTCCTTGTTCAAATTCTTCTGTCCTCTCATTAAATGGCAGAGTCACAATTTTTAACACCTCAATTTCCCCCTTTTTGTTTCATTTTTTAATCCGATACTTAACGATACTTAAAATTTCTTATATTTGAACCTAAATACTGCATTTTTAGATAAAGTCTTTAGTATTTTTTATAATTTTCGATACTTAGCGATACTTAAAATTTAATTAAATTCTATCCCCAAAATGGAATATATTTCATATATCGGGGAGCTGTATTTTTATCAACTATTTTTATCAATCCTGCATTTAATGTATCTTTTATTATTCTTGTTGCCTTTGCTTTATCTTTTTCAGAAAATCCAAAAACTTCTCTGACATCAGAATTTGAAATAGCTCCTTCACTTACATATTTTAAACACGACAACATATAACAAGTTCGTATTTTATCTTCTTTTTTTATTAATTCAAAAGGAATTTTTGAATACAATGTTACTTTTGTAAAATTATTATCTTGATTTTCTATTTTAGGTGCAAGTAGTATATTTTTATTCGTGGCATCTATAACTTTATCATATCCACTTCCTCTTTCTTCACATATTCCGCATTTATGCATAAATCCAGCTATATTTTCATTTCTTGAGATTGGAACAGTATCAACTACCCTATCAACAGGGACTAATGGAGCTCCTAAATTAGAAAATTCTATTCTATTTTCAAATAACTCTATCATAGGACTTGTTCCTGTCTGATCTAAAGCCTGATGAATCAAAATATTAGCAACTAATTCTCTAATAGCAATTTCAGGATATGCTAAAAATGATTTTCTTATTGAATCGACAATTATTTCTTCCTGTGGAATAATTGTTAGTATATAGTTTATTATATTTTCATAATCTACTGCATATCCTCCAGAAAACACCTGTTCTCTTATTGTTTCCAATCGATTATTTTTTTTATACCAAATCACTCTCACATTTTTTTTAGATAATTTATCAAATTTTTTAAAATCTTTTGAAATTAATAAAGCTCCTAAATTACTAATATTATAATTTCCAATTTCATTTTTTACAATAAATTTTTCATTAATAAAATCTTCAATTATTTTTTCTTCATTTTTAGGTATTGGCTGATTCAATAAATTATAATAACCTATATAATTTAAAAATTCAAATATTTTTTCTCTTTTTATGTTTTCTTTTGCATAATGTAATTCAAAAGGTGTATTATCAAATAATTGCCATAATCTTCTTTCTTTTTCAGGATATCCCTTTAAATTTTTCTTATTGCTACCTATTCTTATATACTCCTCTGAAGAAAATTTAGTTGGTTCCCGTTCTGCATTAGGAATTTCCAACACAACTACTTTTAATTCATCATAAAATATTTCATGAAATTTTATATTTAATCTTGGTGTCAACATTCTAGTTAGCCACGATTCTAATTCTTCATTCCCTTTTTTTGCATTTCTGTAATCAAAATCAGTTCCCACTATTTCATGTTTTTTATCTTCTATTCCCCAAATAAGATAACCTTTCGTTCTTTCAAATAAAGTAGCAGAATTACTTAATGCTGAAATATATTCTCCTATCATTTGAGGCTCAATATTATTCACTTTAAATTCAACCCATTCAGTTTCATAAGGTAATTTTGTTAATTCTCTTACCAGATTTTTCAAATAATCTTGATTTGTAATCATTCCTCCCCCTTTTTTATCTCAACTTTTTAAATACTACTCTATTTTCTTAAAACCGCTCCATAATCTTTCTCAACTTTAGTCACGATTTTATTTGAAATATCAACAATTTCCTTTTCTTCAAGTGTTTTGTTTTTATCTCTCAAGATTACACTAATTGCCACACTCTTCATTCCTGGCAACACTCCTGCACCTTGATAAATGTCAAATAATTCCACTTTTTCAATCTTTTTATCAACTTTTTGAATAGTTTTTAAAACATCTCCAACTAAAATATCTTCTCTCATAACAAACGCAAAATCTCTTGGAACAGCTGGATATTTTACAATTCCTTGATATTTTACCTTTTTACCAATATATTTTTGAATCAAGTCAATGTTAAATTCTCCAACTAAAACTGATGTTTTTCCTAAATCAAAGTTTTCCAATACGTCTGGATGAATTTCCCCGAAGCTTCCAATCAATTCACGACCAACAAATACGTCAACTGAACGACCTGGATGGTATTGGCTTTGTTCAGAACGTTTTATCATATAATTATTGAATTTTAATTGTGTGAAAATTTCTTCCACAATTCCTTTTAAGTCATAAAAATCATAAGGGACTGGTTTTGGATTCCACAATGTCTTGTTATTTTCTCCAGCCAAAATTATTCCCAATTTTACTTCTTCCTTCGCCAATTCTTCCGCTTTCACAAAAGTTCTACTAACTTCAAAAAATCTAATATTTGTAGCATTTCTATTCATATTTTCTTTAGCATTTTTTAACAAGCTATAAAGCAATGTTGGACGCAATGTTACAAAATCTTCTGTAATTGGTCTCAATAAATCAATTAAATTTTCTCTTTCAACGCTTGTGTATTTAATTTTTTCCATCGCATCTTTTGGTACAAAACTGTAATTAATAACTTCTTTAAGCCCAGCATTTGCCGCAATCAATTTCACTTGTGTAGAAAGTTTTGTTGTGTCAATAACTGGTTTTTCACTAATATCCAATTTTGGTAAAATATTTTCAATATTATCAAAACCGTACATTCTAATAACTTCTTCAAAGTAATCTTGCTCATTTTCCAAGTCATCACGGTAAGTAGGTGCAGTCAATGTCAATGTTTCCCCATTATCTACAACCTCAATCTCAAGTCTAGTCAAAATTCCGATAACTGTTTCACGTGGAATATTTTTCCCAACAAAACGGTTCAATCTCTCAAAGTTTAATGTAGCTGTTTTTTTCTTATATGGAACAGGATAATTGTCAACTGCTCCTTCTAAAATTTCTCCACCTGCCACTTCTTGAATGATATTTGCAAGTCTATTTATTACATTAATTGCATTTTCCTCATCGACTCTTCTTTCAAATCTGTATGAAGATTCACTAAATAATGTCAATCTTCTTGAAGTTTTTCTAACATTTTGTGAATTGAAGTTTGCCACTTCCAACAAAATATTTTTTGTATTTTCAGTAATTTCTGAATTTTGTCCACCCATTACTCCACCAAGCGCAACGGCTTTCACACCATCAGAAATCACGATATCATCGCTATTCAATTCTCTTTCTTGCTCATCAAGCGTAACCAATTTCTCATTTTCATGTCCCGCTCTCACAACAATTTTTCCACCTTCAATTTTATCCAAATCAAAAGTATGATTTGGTTGATTCAATTCCATCATTATGAAATTTGAAGCATCTACGATGTTGTTAATACTTCTAATTCCAATAGATTCCACTCTTTCTTTTAACCATTTTGGACTTTCTTTAACTGTAACATTTTTAATTATTCTAGCCACATATCTTTTCGCCAAATTACTGTCTTCAATTTCAACCGAAATGTTATCAGCCGTTTTTTCAGAACTTTCTGAATTTATCGCAAAACTTGGATATTTAACCTCTTTATTGTAATAGGCTCCTAATTCTCTTGCAATCCCAATGTGTGACAAACAATCAGGACGATTTGGAGTGATTTCCAATTCAAAAACTGTATCGTTAATTCCTAAATACTCTTTCATAGGCACTCCAACAGGCGTATCTTCAGGCAAAATCATAATTCCATCCGAATCTTTCCCAATGTTTAATTCTTCTTCAGAACACAACATTCCATTCGATTCTACACCTCTAATTTTACCTTTTTTAATAACAAAATCTGGAGCTAATTTTGCCCCAACTTGTGCCAGCACAACTTTATCCCCAGCCTTATGATTAGGCGCTCCACACACGATTTGCAAAATTTCTTTCCCATTATCAACTTTACAAATTGTCAAGTGGTCAGAATCAGGGTGCATTTCTTTTTCAATAATTTGCGCTGTTACAACATTTTCTAAATTCTCCCCTAAAACCTCGATTTTTTCTACTTCCTGACCAATCATAGTCAAGGCATTTTCCATTTCATTTATTTCTATTCCATCTAAATCTATATATTGCTTTAACCAGTTTAACGAAATTAGCATTCTATTTTTGTATGACAAACCTATAAATTCTCAATTTATAGATTATCACACTCTCCTTTCTTTAATTTATAAATTATGTCTTTTCCACAATAATGTGGATAACTTTTTTTATTTAATAACAATCCCAATTATAGAGAATTTCTGTAAAGTCTTTGTTTTTCAACTTTTCACGATTTATAAAAAAGTTTAATACTCCAGCATCTCCAATACAAACTTTCCATTTTTTCGTATTTTCATCGTATTCGCTATCCAATTGAAATAGCACCGTATCATATTTTTTATATTTTTCTTCAAATTCTCTCGGATCACTCTGCGTAAAAAATGCAAATCCATCACATTGTGAATGTGGTTCTTCTGAATATTCCATTTCAATATTCAATATTTTACGATAAAGCCAATCTTCTTGATGCTGCTCCAAATTTTTCTCTTTACAAAGTTTATCAAACACATTATAAATCGCCTCTTCAAATCTTTCCTTCTCTGTTCGTAACTCAAATTTTATTTTATAACTTTCATTATTGTTTGTAAGAAAACTTTCCTCATAGTTATGCGGTTTATAAATATTTTCAAGCTCTTTTTCATCGTAAAATTCTTTAATCTCATCGTAATAAATCACACGAAAAGTATCTTGAACCGTCGGATTATCAAAGTCAAGTCCAAACATAGCATCGTCATCATCAAATACAAAAAACTGTAAAATTCCCTTTTGTGGAAAATCCTTTAGTCCCTTCAAATCCTCGCAATTAATCTGTGCGATCATCAGCATTTCCTCACCATTAGGTGCTTTTGGAAATTCTGCTCCTTTTGGAAGATACGGCAATCCCACAATTTTACTATCTGTTATTTTCAACTTATCTTCTACCAGATTTATTTTTGCAAAAGTTTTCGTTAGTGAATTTTTTTCATAATCCTCACGAATTTCTTCGTAAAATTTTTGTACATACTCATCATCCATTTTGATTTCTTTATCATCCATTTTAACACTCCAATTGATTTTTTCTATTCTACATTCAAATAAATTTTCCATCAAAAATTTTAGCTAAAAATACTATTATAAACTATTAGAACTGATCCAAAAATCTCTCATCATTTTCAAAAAATGCTCTTAAGTCATCAATTCCATATTTTAACATCGTAATTCTTTCAAGTCCCAATCCAAATGCAAATCCTTGATATTTTTGTGGGTCAATTCCAACACCTGAAAGCACTTTTGGATTTACCATTCCACTTCCAAGAATTTCAAGCCATCCTGTCCCTTTACAAACTCTACATCCTTCACCTTTACAAACTCCACATTCTACGTCCATTTCTGCAGAAGGTTCTGTAAATGGGAAAAAGTGTGGTCTAAATCTTACTCTTCTGTCTTCTCCAAATATTTTCTTTACAATATTTTCCAAAATCGCTTTAAAATTAGCAAAAGAAACATTTTCTCCAACCATAAGTCCTTCCATTTGGTGAAACATTGGTGTATGCGATACATCGTAGTCTGGACGGTAAACTTTTCCAATCGAAATCATTCTAAATGGTGGTTTTCTGTCTTCCATGTATCTAATTTGCATTCCAGAAGTTTGCGTTCTCAATACAACTTCATTTTCTTTAATATAGAATGTATCAGTAATTTCCCTCGATGGATGTGTTTTTGGAATATTTAATGCATCAAAATTATATTTTACATACTCAACTTCAGGTCCATCAACAATGTCAAATCCCATAGAAGAAACAATATCTTTAATTTCCATAACTGTTTTAGTAAGTGGATGAAGCGATCCAACATTAGCTTTTCTTCCCGGCAAAGTCACATCTATTGTTTCATTTTTCAATCTTTCCTGTTTAGCAATTTCCTTCAAGCCAGTTGTAGTTTCATCAAATTTCGCCAACAACACATTTTTTATTTCATTCGTAGTTTTTCCAAACTCAGCTCTTTTCTCAGCAGCGATATTTCCCATTTCCTTCATTATCGCCGTAAATTCCCCTTTTTTCCCTAGGATTTTTACTCTCAATTCATTCAATTCCTCAAGATTTCCAACTTTATCAAGTTTTTCTAACACTTCTTCTCTCAAGTGTGCTAATTTTTCTAACATTTTTCCTCCTATTTATTTTACTATCTCAATATTTTTTCCCATAAAAATTTATGTTTTAATTATATCATACTTTAAATATATAAAAAAGTTTAAATTTTTTATTTCATTTCTAAAAAAGAAAAAAAGAATACCCTTTAATCAGGTATTCTAAAATATTTAAATTATAATTTATATTTTTAATAATTACTTTTTATATTTTTCAACAAACTTCTGAAGTTTGTTGAAAAA
>ERZ773035.1799-NODE-1799-length-14800-cov-5.970092_pt1 | contig 14800 bp, 10 predicted proteins | sample MGYA00511487_ERZ773035 | MGnify/ENA primary metagenome ERZ773035 (study PRJEB29015, sample SAMEA2737985) | human oral metagenome | biome: human oral; feature: human-associated habitat; material: dental | place: China | collected 2024 ...
ATATTTATTTTGTGCAAATAGTATAGTCTGTTATAGTTTTAAGACACACCCTAGTCTGGCTAATAATCTCAGCAAAATATCCTGAAATTCCGTTTCTGCATCCGCTGTTGGCAAGATTTGTGTTTCTACAAAATCCTTTAGTTTTTCATAAAAATACTTAAAATTATTATCTTCGTTCTCGAAATCTTCATAAAACAATTTTGTTATCGTGTTAAGTGTTTCAAGAGCTTCTATCAACTCGTCTATTTCATCTGATTCAACATTGAAATATGATAACTTCTCCAATTGTTCGGTATACTCTATTTTCCCTTTATCCAGCTTGGCTATTTGTTTTTTCAGCTTTTTCAGCAAATCAATTACGCCATCTGTCTCGCTGTCACCTTCCAACTTTGTCGCCCTAGAAAAATAATTTCTAGTCTGATTAAATGTTGTGATTAATGATCCTACTTTCTTTTCATATAAGGCTCCTGAATATAAGCATTCCGCAATATCATTCATATTCTCAATTTGAATACCACTATTTTCGCTATCCCACATATTGGTAACAGCTACAAAAAAGTGCCCAATCGGATATGCTAAGAAATGTCTTTCTCCAAATTGTTCCGGGAAATAGACTTTCAAAATATCGTTTACAGAATTATTAGCAGAATAAAACTGCTCCTTCATATATGAAAGTGCTGATCCTTTCTTATGTTCATCTGAATGAAAATCTTTAGCCGCATCTTCATATATTCGTGCAACATATGCTGAAAATTCAGTAATGTTATCAAACTCAACCACCTTAACATTACTTATGTCTTCGCTTTTTTCAACGAGAGTTCCATTTACCAATCTTCCAATTTGATCAGCAAGCACATTCCCTTCATAGCTTGGTTGTAATAATGTTGTTGGCTTAAATTCGTTGTTGAACTGACTCTTTATATTGAGATCAAAGCAAGAATAAACATCCAGCCAAGTTTGATATATCTCGTTATACTGCTGCTGATAATTAAACAACAGTACAACTCGCTTGTATTTCGAGATTTCTTCAATCATTGATAGAATTGTTGGTGTAAATTGATGTATGCCATGAATAACTACTGTATTGCAATCAACATTATCTATTGATTTTGCTTCTTTACCTAGCCTTTTATCTTTTGCCATTAACGCTATCTTAACAGCATTATCAATTTCATTTTCCGAAAAATTATTCTTTAATTGAAAAGCTTTTGCATTCTCGCTACCTAAGATTACCTTATATGCTGCAACTAAATACTTTTGCTCTTCTGTAATCTTTTTGATTTTGAGATTTTTTAATAACAATCCCATTTCAGCCATCAGTCGAATACTATCTAACAATGCACTCTTATTGAATCGCAGAGATTGCTTTATCTTCTTCCATCTTTCAGGTTCAATATTCGGTGTCACTTTGTCTAATGTGTTTGTCAAAATTGTGTACTGTTCAATATATGTTTTTGTATCAAACCATCTCAGATATAGTGCTTCAACTAATTCTTCTACTGTGGCCAATTGCCCATTATCAAGTTCTCCATATACTGCTGACAATCCATTTACCATTGTCTGCGATATACAAAAATGGGCGCAGTTTTTTATCGAATCCCAATAGGGTTCGTTATTTATTTCATATGGATTGCTGTAAGTATATATTGATAATGACATTTTATACCTCCATTAAATTCTGCCACGAAATCTTGCTCTTAGATTTTATATCCTTCATCCAAACAACATTTCTGATAGCTCGTGTTAGTGCTACATACAATACTCTACTTTCTTCATTAACTCGTTCATTTTGTTCCTGAGATATATCATAATTAGAATTATATTTCTTATTTGGCTCATCACCTATTCTAATGCCATATGCAAGTTTCTCATTTTCCACATACACATCCAAATCGGCTTTCTTCATTGATGCAATATCCATACCCATATATGGCATAATCACACATCCATATTCCAAACCTTTTGCCTTGTGAACCGTGGTGCAGATCACTCGGATATCATCAGTTTCAACCTCTATATTTCGTGCAAGTTCTTCCTGTTTGGTCATAATATTTATGTGCATACTATGTTCTATTACATTGAGAGTTAAGTAATCTACACTATATGTTTTAATTATTTTCTCCAGTACTAATTCATAGTTTGCTTTATAGAATCTTTGCTCACTATCGGCATCTGAATATTGAGACCATGGCTGACATCCTTCATAAATACTTCTCAGCAACATTAAAATTGGTTGAATCTTAGTATCTGAAATGATCTGTTCCCAGGTTTTGCTTATCGTAGTCATGAAATACTGATCCAGTACATCTGTTAACTTTGTAATCTGTTCCTCTGAACTCAGACCATGTAATCCTTGTATATCTAGCTGAATTCCAACATAATTTGAGTCTATCAAGTTAAAAAGATTAACCGGTTCTCTCGGATTAAGCAATGCAAGAACCAATTTATACAGTTCCAGCGCCGGCATAAGTTGATACAAATCCCCGCCTACTTGAGTTTCTATAAACTCACCTCGTACCTTTGCCTCCTTTAAGATATTATGAATCTGCCAATTATCTCTTACTAAAATAGCAATAATTCTATCTTTAGTAGATAATTTATGATACTTGGACAAATATTTTATAACATCTTTTTGCCGTGTGATTTCTGCAAAGAGTTGTTCCATTCTCTGTTCATCTCCATCGTACTCTAATTTTGTCACTAACTCATGTGAGGATATAGATGTATCAATACTACTTGTCAGAGAATCTTTTCCCCTCTTAAATGGTAAATATCCTTTTGCGCCCATTTTAGAAAATACTGCATCAAATCTATCCAATAATCTCTTATCAGTTCTATAATTTATCGTGAGTGAAAACTCTTCCCACTTCTCTTTATCTGTTCTGATCAAATCAAATGCACTAATTGTTGCTCCCCTGAAACGATAAATACTTTGCTTTAAGTCACCAACTACAAATAACTTCATATTTTTGATTACATTTTGCAGTTTTAAGAAAGAATCAATCTGAACATCATCTGTATCCTGAAATTCATCTATAAATAGATACTTATATTTGAGTCCACATTTTTCTTTAAAAGCACCATTTACAGCATCATTCAGTAAGAGCATACTTTCTTTCAAATCAATTTTATTCTTTGAAAATATCTGTGCTTCGTATTCATTTTCAGCGGGTATCATAACTTTCATGATGACATCATTAAAAAACGGCCACTCTTCGAAAGTTCCCAGATTTTCTGCCTTAAGCTCCTTAATTCCATAGCTCTTATTATATAATTGCTGCGAAAAATGCATTAACAGCTTCCTAAACTTATGAACAGGCATTCTTAATTGTTGGGCAAAATTTGCATCTTCCTTTTGCTTTTCCACCAGAAAATTATTAAGATACTTCTCATATACCAGCTCTTTCGCGTACTCACTTGAGGAAATTGCAAACCCCGCACCCAATCCATACTCCACAGCACTACTTTGTAAAACAGCTTTTGCAAATTTATGTATGGTCGAAATTTGCATTAAATCTACGTCCTCTATTTCATGTAGCACTTTTTTGTTTTCTGTCAGAATATAGCAATTCATGAAATACTGCTTAAGCCTTACTTTCATATTATCAGCGGCTTCATTAGTAAAAGTTACCATTGCAATCTCATCTACAATGTTATTTACAAATCGTTTTCTACTCATGCATAAATAGGCAATACGAGATACCATCGAATATGTTTTACCTGTTCCTGCGCCAGCTTGAACAAGTACATTTTTATCACCTTTTGCATGTTCAACCTTATACTGATCAAAGTTCCAGCTTGTGGAATTTGCGATTTCTTCAAGTATCAATTTTTGTTGCTCTGTATATTGTCCCTCTACAACAATTTCAGTGCTTTTCAAATCCAAATTGTGAGTATAGATTTCAAAATTAAATATTCTGAATGAACCGGATATACAGTTAAAATCATTCTTTTCATCTGTTTCTGCAAGTCTCACATTCTCTTTGTCAGAAACAATACCTCTTGAATTAAATCCCCCTTCTAGCTTTTTGCAAACTGATATTAAATCCATTTCACTCTTAACAAATACAACAACCTTTGTTCCGGCAAAATACATCTCAGCCAATTCATCTGAATCCATTTCTGTCAACTCATTGTTAAATACTTTCAGTAATGAATATGCATCAGAAACTTCTACGATTTGATCATCCTTTGCCTTATATGATGGTTCAAAATGCTGTCTTACAACAGCCATTGCTTTTTCATCAAATGGAGTGCTATTCAACAGTTTTTTCTTTATAAATGCGTTTGATAGCTTCTGGCCTAACTTAGATACTGAATTCAAATCATCCGAAAAAATAGTAAAGTTCTTAGAAGATACAATATCTAGCCTTACATTCCTATATTCTTTTTCTGATATAAATGGATAACATACCATTGATAATACAACTGGACTTATTCCAAACTGGTCATTCAAAAAATTCAGCCAATCAAATCTATATCCTCTTGCCTGTTTTTCTGGAGAACCATAAATTTTTGACTCTCCTTGAATCACAATTTCATCAGGACCTTTTACATCAAAGATATACTGTGCTTGCCATCCCTTTACTTCAATGACCGTAATCCCAACATTTTTTATAAGCAATGCAAAATCAAATTCGCGATCAGCAACCACCTCGCGGTGATTGTAAACAACCACATCGTTAGGCAATAATGAAGACAGTTTTTCCCATACTAACGCTTCACCTTTATATTCAGTTGGTTTGTTATCCATCATTAATGCCATAACTATTTAGTCCTCCTAAATTTCTGTTTTAACTAATCTTATAAATTCTTCTATGTCTTTTTCCGTTGTGTATTTATTGATTGACACTCTCAATACCTTTGTAACCTTATCTGCCAATCCAAGTGCCTGTATTACATAAGATGGTTCTCCTGCACTACAAGCTGAACCTGTTGATAAAGCCACTTCTTCGCTAACCTTCTTAATAAATCTTTCATTATGAAAATCTGATTTATCCACTACCAAACTAACTATTCCCGGCAAACGCTTTGATGTATCTACTGTTGTATGAATACTATCAATTGTTGATATTCCTGCTATCAACATATCATCTAAGCTTTTTATATGTGCTTCATTTTTCTTAAGATCTCTAAGTGCAATTTCAGCAGCCTTGCCAAAACCTACAATATTATGAACAGCATGTGTACCTGCACGGAATCCAAATTCCTGCTCTCCCCCATGCATAAATGCTGTAATAGGCGCAATTCCATAAGCATCAGATTTCATAAATGCTGCACCAATTCCTTTAGGTCCGTATATTTTATGTGCCGAACAAGAAGCATAGTCGATTCCCATTCTCTTAACATCAATCTCTGTCTTTCCTAATGCCTGTGTCAAATCAGAATGTAACGCAATATTATTCTTCTTACATATTGCAGCCACAGTTTCAACGTCACTTATGGTTCCAATTTCATTATTCACATAAAGCATAGACACAAGTGCTGTATTCTCTTTGATAGCAGAAGATATCTCTTCAATATCAATCTCTCCGTCAGAGTTGACTCCGATAAATGATGCTTCGTATCCTCTATCCACCTTTTTTTTTCCACCAAACAGAGAAGTTGTAGGATCATTATTTGAATACAGTTCGCCATTCAAATATTTGCATGTATTCAAAGTTGCTTTATGCTCTACAAGAGATGTAATAACATGATTTCGTCCATCTCCATAAAACTTTCTGTAGTCCAAATATCCCTTTATAATAAAGTTTGAACTTTCCGTTGCACCAGCAGTAAAAATTATTTCCTCTGGTTCAGCTCCAAGTAATTTAGCAACCTTCTCTCTTGCGTCTTCTACAGCATTCTTTGCATTTGTTGCCTTGCAATAATACTTACTAGATGGATTTCCAAACTCCTCATTCAAATATGGAAGCATCGCATCTCTAACTTCCTCATCAATAGGAGAAGTCGCACTATTATCTAGATAAATCATTTTATCATCTCCATTCAAAACTCTTTTTTCGACATTTTTCCCTTAATTAGTTTTTTAATCATCGAAAAACCTTGATATGATGCATATCCAGTAAAAGTACCACCAACTAACCAATCTTTTGCATCAATTTCTGTTTTATTTAGGATTTCTTTAAAGTTGTCGTAGCAAGTTACATTATTGTCATATACTTCAGAAAACACTCCAAATAATGTATTAACACCAATTCCTTTACATATATTATATGAGCTGTTATATGAACCATCATCGTTGAAACATTCTGACCATCGTTCCTCTACACATTTCCACACATTCTCAATCACATCGCATATATCATCAATAATTTCTTTGTATTTTTCTGCGTATAATTGATTATTCAACTTCAATTCGCAATACCTATCAACTATTGGTTGAATACTTCTAGAGAACGCAATTATTGATATAGGTTGTTCATTTCGATTTCCCACCTCATCAGCTTGGATAATAAGACTATACCATTTGCTTTTAGGATTACTATTTAACTTGTTTGATACCTCCATTGAAATAGCCAACTTGATGTCATCATCAACTTCACAGCATTTACTATTATCCATCACAGATTTAGTTTTCTTGTTCTTTAATGCTACCGCTAAGTCTGTTCTAACTTTTTTCCCTTTACTATTAAGATTAATGAAGGCGTCAATTTCAATCAAATCATTTGGATCTTCGATAACCATAATAATTACCGGCAAATCAAAAGTTTCATTTAGCTCTTTGTATCTATCCTTACTATTTTTTGAATAATCTTCTTTAAGGCACTTCATGCCTTCAATTCTATGTTGTCCATCTACAATTCTAATCTTATTTTTAATTATGAGGTTAGTTCCATCATATTCATAATCATTTTTTCCCATAGCGGCAATAATAGCCGATGGCAGTATCGGTTTGCTTTCTGTCATAAAATATTTAGCGATCTTTCTATAATGTGCCGGAATTGGGGGGCGTTGATAATCTGTTCCTTTTTCCGCGTTATAGTGTTTGATTACAGAATGCTCTTCTAGTTCTGATATCTTCATCTTGGTCATGTACATCAATACATTTTCTTGTTTTAATTGCAATGATTCAAACATTACTCCTCCTCCTTTCTAAGTAAAAATATTCTCTCTAAATCTTCTGGTTCAAGATGATTTCTTTGTTTAATATTATTTATAACAACTTCGGACAATTCCAAACTATAATCATTCTTTTTTTCTGCTAAATCTAACAATTCAATTAATTGACTATCTTCTAGGCTTCGTCCAATACGATAGGTCGCAGAAACATATATAATTAATTCCAGCAATTCAATATTTTCTTTAAATAAATCCGTATCACTCGGTTCATTTTCATTTACTACTTTTTTCTGAACACACGCCAACTCATTTCTTAGAATTTCTTTTGTTTTTGCCAACTCCAGTTCCAATGAAAAAAAACTAATTTTATTTCTATCTTTAGCTAATCTCAAAAAAATGTTATCAACAATATCCGAAATATCTGTTTCTATATATTGGGTCAATGCATCATGCGTTTCTTGAATATCAATATATAACTTTCTTATACTCCTTGACATTTCAGATAAAAGTTCTGAATAATTCTTTTCTTCATCAGAAAAAAGACTTTTATACATTAAATACAAAAACTGCCAAAAAACATCGCCATCATGTATATTGGTATGTATAATATTAGCAATTCCCTTTCCAGCTACAAATATTTCTTTTTCAACAAAATTTTCCTTATCCAAATTGTTATATCCTGCATCCATAGTGTCAGTTTTTGCTTTATCCAGCTTGTCAATAAGACTATTAAATTTATCAAGATTATCTTTCACATCAGAACTTATTCCAAAATGCATATCCGTCAAAAGCATAAATGACTCTCTAAGATCAATTTTACATCCGACTATTTTCTGTATAGGTACAGAAAATTTATGAGATATCATAGATGCTGATATTTGTCTTATTTCCAAAATTTGATTATGTTCACTTTTTTTCATGTGATTTTCTAATAATGCCATTTCAATATCAATATTTTGTAGTTCATTATGAATATTCTTCATCAGTCCACTATAAAAGTCATTACCTATAGTAAAATCATAGTTTTTATAAAATAGCGAATGTTCAATTTCACCCCAGAAATAGTTTGTAAGAGACTTTATTTGTAATTCTACTCTTACTGAATTTTTATTTTCATCCCATATACAATCCATTCGATATATGTCAAGATTGTTTTTTTGCTTCTCTGGTTGATTTTCTGTGCAAATGTAAAAATTCCCACCTTCTTCATATCGGAACCTCTTATCCCCTATTTCTTTTTCGACTGGCATTCTATCAATTAGATGTTTATAAATTTCTACTTCATCTTGATTTAATAGACAAACAATTCTGACACCTATTCCATCAGGTAGATCTTTAATAAATTCTTCTGCATTGTTATATTTTATCATATAATTTTTTCTATAGATTTTTTCTGCAATATTGTTTGCATCTTTAGAACGTCCGCTAATAGTTACGCCCTTTACATCTTTTAGTAAGTCATGCAAATAATACTCAATTTTATCTATAATACGTTTATATTCTTCACTTTTACTCGATAAAATTTTCGATGCATTTTCTATAAATTCACCTCGATTTGCTTCCATCTTTTCTCCTCTATACTGTATCTCCTTCTCCCAAAACCTGAAGAATGTATTTATCCATATTTCCGGCATGATTGTACATATCCAATAATAGCTGACTGCCTCTATCAATGTGTGCCTTTACATACTGTGGGAAATATTCCTCATCAGTTAAATATCTTCCTTCTACCTGTTCTATAAGCACTTTGAAATATGTATCATTATCACCTGTAATAGTCTGTCTATTCAAATCCAGTCCATCTGAATCTGACTTGTAATCAGATACAGATGTCTTCTCTAGTAATGACCATGCGATTGCGTGCTTTACCAAAGTGTATGGTTTATAATTAGTCCTGTTCTCTAATTCTTCAAAGATTTCCTGTGTTCTCTTTGATGTTTTTAATCTAAATATCATTTATTACACCTCAAAAAAGTAATTGTTCTTAATAGTTGTTCTGTTTTCATTTTCATCATTAATTAACAGATACTCTTTTGACACATAAGGTTTTACAATCTTATAGTACTCTTCATTAATTTCCTCATCTGTAGATAGAATAATTACTTGATCGCTTATATTTGGAAAAAACTTCTCAGATATCTCTCTTCTGTGATTTGCGTCAATTCTTGCATAAGGCGTATCAATGACGAATGGAATATTCTGTCCTGATATTTCAATAATTGCCCAATATAATGCAAGTATAAAAATTTGACGTTCTCCCTTCGACAATCTGCCTAATTCAATTTTTTTGTACAAAAGAAGAGGCTCTTGTCCAATTTTTACTTCCGTCGCATTTTTCAAATCATTAATTGAACCGATATCTAACAATTTAATTAATTTACTTTCTCCTTTTGTTCCTATCAGATTAGTAAATTCTGCATTTCCAAGATTTTTATATAGAGTTAACAACTCTTTTGCGCTATACTCTTCATCCTGATAAAGATTGAAGTCAAAGTTTTTTCCTATCTCTATGTGCGTTATTAAATTATTCTTTCTATATATTGCCTTTAACTTTTTAACAATTGCCTTTTCAAGACTCTTGCGTATACTTACGGTCTTCTCCTCTAAAAACTGCTCCATCATTGCAGATATTCCGGAACTTAACTCGTATACATGCTTATTTTGAGCATTTTCTTTTAACAACTGCATTGATCTATCTCTGGTCTGTTCCTGAATCTGCAGTTCCCTAGATAATTTTTCTAATCTATGCTGTGTTTCATATAGCTGACTATTTAATTCGTCCTTTTTCTTTAAAATCTCGTTTTCTTTCCGAGCAAAGCTATTAACGTCTTCTTCACTCATAGAGTTTTTAAGAATTCGATTTATCTCCGCAGTTCTTTCAGATGCGGCCCTTCTTTTGTTGACTATTTCTATCATTGCTGATGTATCGAAGTCTTCTACAGCAGAAACAATGCCATTTACGCGTCCGATATCTTCCTTAGACAAATCAAACATCATTTCCATATCTTCTTTAAAACCCTTAGGTCTAAATGTGCTGAGCAGCTGCTCCATCAGAAGATCAACTTTTTCTTCTGGCACATCTCCTTTCAAAAGTTCTGAAATTGTATTACGCTTTAATTTGCTTTGCACGTAATAAAAAATCTCTCCTTTTTCTTCAAAATCCAATTGAGACATAATAGGTTCTGTAAAATCTCTCAAAATATAAAATGGCATAAGACCTTCTACAAATAATTTGATATTTGTAAGAGTCTCTGTTTTCACTTTTCCAGCTTGATTAAATTCTTCTTCTAACTTTTTCTTTTCTTTTTGAGAAATTCCACCAGCATTTTTAAATGTGGTTGCTAACTCTGTAAGTTGCACATCTATATCTTCTAATTCCACTGATAAGTTATCTAATACAACTTCTAATTGTTCTTTCTCTTCTTCCAGCAATTCTACTTGTTGTCTCGCTGTCTCATACACATCGTACGCAGTATCATCATCTGATAAATTATTTTTTGAAATATAACCGCGGGTAAATTTACGAATAATTTCAAACACATCCATTCCACACATGGTAAATACCGCATTTCTAACATATGTGTTGTATGCACTGGTGGAGAAAATATTACCAACCTCTTCTCCGTCAAATAAAAAGAACTCAAATAGGTCTGGAGGAATAATACTACACAAATAGTTCTCAAAATATGACAATTCCTGATCATTCAGTAGCTTTCCATCCCTATCTACTGTGTACTCCTCTGTAAGCTTTTGATTGATGTAATCCCATTTTCTAGTTATTACATAATTTCTTATGTCACGTTCTATCTTAAGTTGTAGAGTTATCTGCACTTCAGATAGAACGACATCCTGCTGAAATGCTTTTGAATTTATTAAATCCTTTATTTTGGAAATATAGTGATTGTTTACACCTACATATCCATATGCCAGTGGACCATATAATGCCACCTTAATCGCAGTAAAAAGAGATGTTTTTCCTGCTCCATTTTTTCCACCTATAAGAACAATATTCTTCTCTTTATCAGTTATCTCAAAATCAAATTCATTAGTACCCTCATAGGAGCTGAAATTATATAATTTTACTTTATTGATTTTCATTTTCAAACTCCTCAATTATTTCATAATGCAACCATTGCTGATTTAACAACCTATCCATGCCATCTCTAAGTATCTTTTGGTTTGAATAGTTTTTATTTTGATAAACCGATAATAACAGATTGCGTACTAATTCTTCCGGAACGTCATTTTGCTGTGCTAATATTTCTAACTCTTCAACCGTTTCAGAATCAATTAGTGGTTCCTTGTAATCATACCAAGGTAACTTTTCTCCAGTTATTTTCTCATACAGTTCTACTAACACTCTACGTGACAAATCTAATTCCTGATCCCAGATTTCATCAATTGCCTTTAACTCATCTAAAGTAATTAATTCATATCCCATTATCTGCTGAGTTTCCAATAATTTCTGAAGAATGAGTTTTCTTGCTTTCCAGTTAAAAGGACCAAATCCCATATTTCCCTGTTTATCGCGATAAACAGTTCCGTTTCTTCTCTTCTTTTCACGGAATTCCTCATTATCTCTAATGCTCATAAGCCAACTTCTAAACTCAGCTAAAGGGATAAGCTCTCTGTGACCACTTTTTATAAACCCATTTAAAGACTTATCTTCCTTTACAACCGTACATACCCAGCATCCAAAACGAGAATTACCACAGCTCTGAGTTTGTCCCCCCGCTTGCATGCCAGCAAACGGACATTCTCCACTATCAGCATCAGCATAAAGCGCTACCAGTTCGCTATTGTTAGATCCCCAAGGTGTTCTTCCGCCATCACATCTAAGTAGAACATCCCATACATCATCTGTGGTAAGTTCAACAATAGGATTGTAAACATATGCATCCTGTATAGTTTCATGTCGGTTAAGAAGTCTATTGGCAAGTTCTCTTCCTTCGATTCTTCTTTTTCTGGCAATACTTTCAGCTTTTCTGACACCAAGAAGAACGACTACTTCTTTTCCTTCTTCATCTATAACTTTTTGTATATATTCGCCACTTGGGTTTATTTTCAATCTGTCTGTGCACCATCTAAATGTTCCATTCATTCTCGGTGTCGGAAATCCTCTACCAATTACATTTGCCCAAAACGAATTGTTCGGTGGTGGTGTAACCATAGCAGATTTGATTGGCAGCCCATCTCTATCTGCAGCCTCTCCCAACAAATCATTCATTTTACTTAAATATATTTTTATAATTGGATTTTCAATCAAAGTATCTGACGATACAATATAGACATTCTTGTGCCTATCTTCTGGTTCTAATTCCAACAGCATCTTGTACACAAGTTCTACCACAGTTGTAGAATCCTTGCCGCCACTATATCCTATAACCCATGGTCTGTCATCAGACTTGTAAACATACTTAATTTCTTCAATTAACTCCTCAAGCGTATTTTCGTTAAAATAACTATTCGCCATCTTTATCACCTCTTTGTTGAGCCACTTCGTTTAACAAACGCAAACTCAGCTCTTTTTTTGTGTCGTCCATCGTTTCAACGACATTTAATATCTTCTGTTCATAGCTGCTTTCCTCAGTGATAAGTGTTTTTCTACCAATAAGTTCATCTAAAGAAATCTTGTATAAATCAGCTGCACCATGTAGAAATTCCACATCTGGTGCCGTGGTATTTCTTTCTATGTTACTCACTATTTGTTGAGACAAATTGAGAACGTCTGCCAATTGTTTTTGTGTGTATCCATGTTTCTTTCTTAATTCAGATAATCTGCTTCCAATTTCCATAGAAATGCCTACCTTTCCAATTGTTCATTGTACTATAATCGGGTAATTTTCACAATGAAAATTTGTACTCTACCTCTTGACTAACAATATATTTGTATTATAATAAAAATACAAGTGTTCTGTTAGTTCAAAAATAGAAAAGGAGGATTAAAACAATGTTTATTTGTAAAATATGCGATGAAGAATACGATGAAAACATGCGTTATAGTCGTGATTCCAGGCACTGTAAGAAATGCGGAGAAGAGCGAACTCAATATCTATCTTATAGGCGTGATACATTATCTTCATTACGTTCTATGCCTCTTGAAGCAAAGATAATTCAAACTAAGTTTCTTATTAAACAGGCTGTTAGAACATTTGGAGAAGATCACTGCTACATATCTTATTCAGGTGGAAAAGACTCTACCGTGTTATCCCATATTACAAAACAGTTGTACCCAAACATTCTGCATTTATTTGCCAATACCACTAATGAATATCCAGAAACCTTAAAGCATATCCAATGGGAAATCACGGAAAACCATACAAACATCACTATTGTCTATCCTATAGACTCAAAAGGAGAAATGTGGAATTTTAAAAAAGTCGTAGAACGCTATGGCTACCCAATGTTTTCTAAACGTGTTTCAAATGCCATCAGAACTTATCAACACGCAAAAAAACCTCGCACCAGACAAAACTCTATCGACTACATTAAACGTAATTTCAAGAAATATCAAAAATATATGGAATTACCAATTTCTGATAAATGCTGTGATAAACTAAAAAAAGAACCGCTTCGCCGTAAAGCAAAAGAATTAGGAATGCAATGCGTTATCTTAGGAATTTTAGCATCCGAAAGTTACCAACGCGAAAAGGCTTGGCTGGAATACGGCTGTAATGTTTTTTATAAATTCAAAGATAACCAATGCAAACCTCTTTCTTTTTGGACTGATGAAGATATAAATGAATATATCGAAAAATATAATGTTAAGATTCCTGATTTATACAATATGGGGTATACAAGAAATGGTTGTATGTTTTGTGGGTTTGGAGTTCACCTTGAAGATCCAGAGTCAAATCGCTATCAAAAGCTGAAAGAAACCTACCCCAAACAATACACCTATTTTATCGAAAATTTTGGTGGTATGATGCTGCAATTTGATGTAGTTGCGTAGTATCCCTATAAACGAGAAGAGACTAACAATATTTTTGTTTTTCTCTTCTCATTTACATTAAAACAATGTGTCATATTATCCAATGTTATACCACATCTCGAATCGTCCTCTGATATCCTTTACATCTATCTTCCCATCCTTCTTATACTGTCACCCGTAGCTATTATAAGGTGAGTATCATCTGACCTACTGTCTGCTGGCATATCAAATGCACCATGTCCTACCATATCTGTGAAATGATATGTATCTCTATCTTTTACATCTCGAATTTATGTTCTAACTCAAAAAAGGACGCAGTATTTTCTCCCATGTCCTCACATCTATCTAACTTTATCTGTCCTTACCATCGGCACTTCTTTCGGTGCTTCCACTTTCACATCTGCACTGCCTCTTGCTTCAAATGCATCCGCATTGTACTGGTACTCATGTGCTTCTGCCACCATCGGTGCATAGACTATCTCTGCCTCAACTCTCTCTGGCTTATTCTCTACAGGCTCGAACTTTTCAATATCTTCCCTGGCTGTCTGTGCCTATGCATTTGTTGTGGTAAAATATAGTTGTAACAGTGGTGACTAATAAATATTTCAAACTTCCCACACCAATAAGGTGTGCTGAACCTTGAAAATTCAATATTTCAGCCAATAAAAAAGGCATAAATGCATTCCAAATGGTATAATAGAATTGACTAAAAAACAAAATACCAAAGGAGATTTATGCCATGTCTATTATAGCACAAAACAGTACTGATGAGGTAGCCTTAATTGATCATATAAAAAAGTTTTTTAC
>ERZ773035.1802-NODE-1802-length-14793-cov-72.467567_pt1 | contig 14793 bp, 12 predicted proteins | sample MGYA00511487_ERZ773035 | MGnify/ENA primary metagenome ERZ773035 (study PRJEB29015, sample SAMEA2737985) | human oral metagenome | biome: human oral; feature: human-associated habitat; material: dental | place: China | collected 2024 ...
CACTCGCTGCCGGGAAGTGAGTATGCTGAGAATACGGCTGTCACGCTTGGCCATCGTATGTGCCCCAAGTTTCTTTTGCAGTTAGTACCATTGTTTTTGCATGGTACTTCAATTTCATTCGCACTACAAGGACAAAGACCTACCCTCAGCAGGAGCAAGGCGATCCACGGTTACTTTTCGTGGGCAGGCCTGTGATGCCTTCTCAGGCTGAGGCCGCCATCGCGGCACGGTCGGCCCAGGCGAAGGCCGGCGATCGACATGACGGGACCTAGCAACACGTAATTTCCACAGTCCTCTGTTTCCCGAGTTGCTAGTATCCTTTCCTAAAATCGCAGGTGATCAGCATTGTCAACCTGTGGTTGACGCATGAGCGGACAAAAAGCGCCCAGCGGTTGGTTGCGGCAACCGCGTGGAGGGGGTCAAGATCGACAGGGAAAGGGGCAGGGGACCATGCAGGCTCTGTCTGACGATTCGGTGGGCACAAGCATCAACAAAGGCGCGGCGGGCCAAGGGGGAGGCGTGGACAGCGTGGGAGACAGCATTCAACACCAGAGGGTTGCGCACGGCATGAGCCAGGCGGCCCTCGCCCAGAGCCTGGGCATCAGCCGTCAGTCCGTCGCGAAGTGGGAGGCAGGCAAGAGCCGTCCGGAGCTGGAGAAGATGATACGGCTCTGCAGCCTGTTTGGCTGCACGATGGACGAGCTGGTGTATGGGGCTAACCGTCACGTCGAGGTGCCTGCCGAGCGTGAGGTCCCAGTGTCCGTGACCGTCGCAGGCGGGCGCGAGACCCCCGACATGCCCGCCAAGGACGTCGCCGGACCCGAGGCATCGACGCGGGCCGACGCGATGCGAGACTACGACCGCTACGTCTCGAGGCGCTGCGTGCTCATGGCGCTGGGGTGGGCAGTGCCCGTTATGGGCATGGGCGTCTCCTCCCTCTGCGTCGGGCTGGGCGCGTCGAGCTCGTTTGCGGTCACGCTGTGGATGGGGTCCGCCATCGCGGGCGGCATGCTGCTTCGCACGGCCCGCCTCGAGCGGCTCGAGATGATGGGGGCGCATCCTCGCGTTGACGACTTCCACACGCCGGAACAGAGGCGCGTCACGCGCAGGCTCCAGACGGGCGCCTACGCGGCTGCGCTCATCGTGCTTTGCGCCGCTTTCGTCTTGTCGTATGCGAGCGAGTGGGTCTCGGGGTACTGGTGGCACCTCGCGGGGCTCTCGTGGCTTCTCCTCTCCTTGGCCGTCTTCCTTGGCGTGCGGGGCTACCAGCGGGGAGGCGCCTGCTCCACCGAGCGCTACAACAGGGGAAGCGAGTCACGTGCGAGCGGGCGTTCGGACAAGAAGGAGTGGTGAGGTTTGTCATGCGAGGGGCCATGGTCGTGGGCGATAATGATGCGCGGGTGCTCGAGGTCAAGGACGTCACCAAGCGCTTTCGCGGCGCGCCCGCGCCCGCGCTTGACCACGTGAGCCTGAGCGTGGGGCGCGGCAGGATCTACGGCCTGGTGGGCAGGAACGGCGCGGGCAAGACCACGCTCATGCGCATCATATGCGGCCTGTCCCACCCCACGTCCGGGGCCGTCTCCATCTTTGGCCAGGAGGGCGAGAGGGGCCTCTGCCGCGCCCGCACCCACATGGGATGCCTCATCGAGGGGCCGGCCGTGTACGCGGGCCTCACGGCCTTCGAGAACATGGCCATGCGCGCCTACCAAAAGGGATGTTACGACAGGGCGGGGATCGTCCGCACCCTGGAGGCCGTGGGGCTTGCCGAGGCGCAGGGCAGGCGCGCCCGCGATCTCTCGCTCGGCACCCGCCAGCGCCTGGGCATAGCCATGGCCCTCGTGGGTGACCCCGCGCTCCTTGTTCTGGACGAGCCCACCAACGGCCTGGACCCGGTGGGCATGGCGGACATGAGGAGGCTGCTTCGCCTGCTCTGCGACCAGAGGGGCACGACCATCCTCGTCTCGAGCCACATCCTGTCCGAGCTATACCAGATGGCGGACAGGTTCGTGCTGATGGACAAAGGGAGGATCGTGGAGGAGCGCACCCATGGGGAGCTGGCTCGGACGTGCGGCTCGGGAGAGTCGGCGGAGAGGTACTTTATCGGGAGGATCATGGGAGGTCAGGCGCGGTGGGCGTGATGGGGCGGCTCCTGAGAGCCGAGATGTACCGGCTTGTCCACGAGAGGCAGTTTCTGTTCGCCCTCCTGGTCATCCTCGGGCTGTACCAGTTTATGTATATGGGCGGAAGCTACTACGCCCTGCAGGGCTTCGACGCGCTGACGCGCTCCATGGTTGCCGTGAGGCTCGGCTGCGTCCTTCTGGTGGCCGCGATGTTTGGCGGGTCGTACCTTGCGGAGGACTTCGAGGCCCGCACGTTTCAGTCCCATGTCGTCGACGGCGCCACGCGCGGACAGGCGCTCCTCGCCAGGCTCCTCGTGTTCTACGTGGCAGAGCTTCTCCTCGTGCTGGCGTTTCCCCTGGTTTACACGTTGTACTGCACGCTTGCAAACGGCGGATGGGGTGGGGGTGGGTGGGGCGCGCAGGGAGGCGACCCGCTGTCCTTTCTTGCGTACGTGGCTGCGGCGCTGGCCGCCGTGGCCGCCTGCGCCTCCGTCTCGGGACTCGCGGCGGTCCTGTCGAGAAGCGTGAGGACCACGGTTGCCTGCGCCGGGGGCGTTGTCGCCGCGCAGTGGCTTCTCACCATGTCGGGCCTCGAGGTTACGGCGTCGCTGCTATGGCTGCCCCTGCCGGCGCTCGACTGGGCGAACTCGGGCCAGCTTCCCACAGCCTGCGCGCTGGTCGTCAGCGTGGCCTGGGCCTGTGTCCTGACGACAGCTGCGTTGCTCGTCGTGAGGCGCGGTGATCTTGCATGAGGGCTCATGCCTTATGCCGGAGGGGAGGGCCGTCATAAGGCATATGGCATGCGTGGTCTCGATGAAATTGAGGGCCTTGAGGATGTCGTGTTGCTGGGTGGCTTCGGGTTTGGCTGTGGCTGTGGCGATATTTTTGGAGCTTTTTGCGGGTAAGTGGTAAGGGGGGGCGGGGTGGTGGTCTTTTCAGATACCTCCGATGTGTACCACCGTCTCTTCGCTATCGTTTAATAGGCTGGCATTGTATGACTATGTGGATAAAAAATATCCTAAAACTGTTCGGTACATCGCTCTTGATTTGTGCGGCTGTTGCGGTGCTTGTGGGAGTTGCTGCGGCTCTCAGGCTTCCGTACGATACTGGCAGCTTCCTTACACTAGACTTCATATCGAGTATCGGTTTGATTCCTTTTACTTTTGGTATGCTGGTGGCTGTGATTGTCGCATCGGACCACTTTAGCAAGCGTATCATAGGGGCTAGAGTTGCTATAGGAGCAAGCCGTGCCTGTATATTCAGGGAATTGTGGTTAGGTGGTCTTGTACTTTCTATTTTGCCAACCATACTTTGCGTGCTTATCTGTCATGCAATAATGATTGCGAGGGTCAACGAGCCCTGTGGTGTCGAGGGTGAAGCCCAGCTACTCTATGATTTTGCTCCCTGTGTTCTGCCATTCGTGGCGCTTGTGTCCATGAGCATGGCTTCTATGCTTGTCGTGCGAGATGCGGGAAGAACTGCACTACTTGTATTGACTGAACAACTCTCACTTGTTGCAATCATGATGACCATGGCCCAGGGGGATGCATGTAACTCACTATTTGAAATACACCCAATGATGTTCATGAGAATGCTGGCCGAGAGAACCCTACTGCCTGTAGACATTGCTATTGGGGAGTGTGCCTCAATGTGCTGGGCACTACTATTTTTATGTTTAGGGTGGATATCTTTTCGTAGGTGTGAGTTGCGCTAGAAGGTTCCATTTGGGAGGCCATCGTGCGCGTACATATCAACCAATCTGTCTGGCGCGCAGAGCAGGGTGTCGTCGCCCGCGGGGAACTCGTCCCAGTGCTTGGCGCGCCGTTAACAGGGTTACCAGCTCCGACCTCTCATGCAGCTGCGGAGTCTCGAGGCAGACTGCGTCGAAAACGCTTAAGAGGCTTGATAAAGGGGGCCTCCTTATCTGGAAGGGGAAGAACAAGGCAGATCCGTTCCGGTACTACGAGCTGCCTGACGGCTGTAAGGAGCTGTAAGGCTGAGGACGTCTCATCCGCACTCAGCCAAGGCCCCTGCATTCCCGCCTTTGTATGACATGAACTGATCGTTGCCACGCCATGACTCCTCTGGAAGTCAGGGGGGTCGGAGAACCTCTACCCGAGGTCGAAGTACGTGGGCAGTACGCCATCATCGATGGTGAGCCCGGGTGTCTCCTGTGGCTGCTTGCCCAAAAGCTCTGCCATTACGTGCGACGTTGATCCCAGAAGATCAACGGAGGGGATGCGCAGGGTCTGTAGGGCAGTGCGCAGATCCTCGCGCATGCGCAGCGTGAGGATGGTATGAAAGACGGCGCAGGGTACGAGGTCATCCCCCTGCCCCTCGATGAAGTCAACGACCTGCTGCGCAGAGGAGGCGTGCTGCAGCACCTTTATGGCCACGTCGCTGGTAGGAAACTGGGCCGACGCCGCCCGAACGAGGCGGACGACGGTCTCGCCCGTCATGTCGGAAACAGCATAAACGGTGATCTGTCTAGGCATCTTGGATTCCTCTCTTATTCCTCTCTTGTGATGAATGCTTCCGGGCGCACTGTGATCAGAAGAACGCCTCGACCCCCTCGTCGAGGTAGACCTGCCGATAGTCGGCTAGATCATCAGGGCGCAGGTTGGCCATGCCATGCAGGGCATAGGGCTTGTCGATGAGCGCATACTTGCCCTCTCCGAAGTTGTGGAAGGGCAGCAGCTGCACTCGGGTGCCGCCTACCTGCCTGATCCAACGAGCCATTGCTCGTGCCTCCTCGAGACTGTCGTTGAATCCTGGGATTACAGGTGTGCGAGGTGTGACGTCGGGATGGTGGTCAAGAGCCCAGGCGAGGTTCTGCAGCATGAGGTCATTCTTGGCACCTGTATGCTCCCGTATCTTAGAGCTGTTCACATGCTTGAGGTCTATGAGCATGTGGTCAAGCATGGAGGCAATATGCTGGAAGGTGCCAGGTTCGACATATGCCTCGGTCTCCACGCAGGTGTCAATGCCCTGTGCGTGGAGGCGCTCCAGAAGTTCCTCGCAGAAGTGCGGCCAAATGAGCGCCTCGCCGCCAGAGAGCGTCACCCCGCCGCCAGAGTCCTCATAGAACGGTCGGTCCTGCAGACATACGTCAAGCACCTCGTCTACGGTCTTCGTCTTGCCGGTACAGGTGAGGGCGTGGGTTGGGCAGGCGGCGACGGCGGCACGACCTCCCTCAGAGTCGCCGGCAAGCGCCCTCACGTCCACATGCCGCTTGCCGGCATACTCAGATGCCCGGGCTCCCGGTGCGGCCGCCAGGCAGGCGCCGCATCCCACACACGCGCTCTCCTTCCATTCCAGCTGAGGAGCGCGGGCCTGACTTTCGGGGTTGGCGCACCACGCGCACCGAAGAGGGCATCCCTTGAGGAATACCACCGTACGGATGCCCGGTCCATCGTTGAGGCTGAACTTCTGTATGTTGAAGACAGTCGCCGTCTGCATGGGTGTTTGTCCCTCTCCTCCTGGTTCTTGAGCGTTGTGACCGGTCAATCTATGAGTATCCTCTTACTGTTGTCTGCTAACGATGATATCATATATTACGAACGAAAGGTAAGATAAAATCTTTCAAAGAAAATGACTTGACAAAATACTAGTTTACTGATACGTTGGTTACATACGAAAGTAAATTAGATTCCGACAAGCAATACGGGCATACGGGATGTTTGTCTGATCCAAACGAAAGGAACCGTCCCATGGAGAACCGCGAGCACTTTGGAGCCCTTACCGACCGCATGCAGGCCTTTCGGGAGGAGGTGTTGGACGAGAAGCCCTTCGTCGATGCAGAGCGCGCCGTGCTCTGTACCCAGAGCTATCGCCAGACAAAGAGCCAACCGCCCGTCATGCGTCGTGCCCTATCGCTTGCGCACATCCTTGACCACATGAGCATCTACATAGAGGACAAGACCCTCATCGCTGGCAACCAGGCCACCAAAAACGGCAACGCCCCGGTCTTTCCCGAATACACGCTGGGCTTTGTGATGGACGAGCTGGACACGTTCGAGAAGCGCGACGGCGACGTCTTCTATATGACGGAGGCCGACAAGCAGGCCATACGCGATATCGCCCCCTTCTGGGAGAACAACAACCTGCGCGCTCGCGGTGAGGCGTTGCTGCCCGATGAGGTCTCCGTCTTCATGGAGACGGGCATCTTTGGCATGGAGGGCAAGCTGAACGCCGGCGACGCGCACTTGGCTATCAACCACGCCCGTATGCTCAGGGAGGGTCTGCGCGGCTACGAGGAGCGCACGCGTGCCGCCAAGGCCGCGCTCGACCTCGCTGACCCCGACTCGGTGGACAAGTATGTCTTCTACAAGGCTGTCCTCATCGTGATCGATGCCGTGCGCCGCTGGGCAGGCCGCTACGCGACGCTCGCTGCCGAGCAGGCCGCTGCGTGCGGTGACCCGGTGCGCAAGGCTGAGCTCGAGCGCATGGCCGCCGCCTGCACGCGTGTGCCCTATGAGCCGGCCAAGACCTTCTATGAGGCCGTGCAGGCCGTCTGGTTCAGCCAGGTGCTACTGCAAATAGAGTCCAATGGCCACTCCCTCTCCTTCGGCCGCTTTGACCAGTATATGGATCCATACTACGAGGCTGACCTCGCAGCTAGGCGCATCAGCGAGGACGAGGCCACCGAGCTGCTCGCTAACCTGTGGATCAAGACGCTCACCGTGCAGAAGATACGCAGTCAGGCTCACACCTACAGTTCCGCAGGGAGCCCCATGTATCAGAACGTCACCATCGGTGGTCAGACGCCCGATACCCACGAGGACGCCGTGAACCCGCTCTCTTGGCTGGTGCTGCGCTCTGTCGCGCAGACCCGCCTCACCCAGCCCAACCTTACCGTGCGCTATCACGCCAAGCTCAACCCAGACTTCTTCGCCGAGTGCATTGAGGTCATGCGGCTGGGCTTTGGCATGCCCGCCCTCAACAATGATGAGATCATCATCCCGAGCTTCCTGGCATGGGGGGTCTCCGAGCACGATGCCTACAACTACAGCGCCATCGGCTGTGTGGAGACCGCTGTCCCCGGCCGCTGGGGCTACCGTTGCACCGGTATGAGCTACATCAACTTCCCACGCCTGCTACTCACTGCGATGAACGGAGGCGTGGACCTCACCTCCGGCAAGCGTCTTGTGGAGGGCCACGGGAGCTTTCTTGAGTGGGAAAGCTTTGACGACCTCATGGCAGCCTGGGAGGCCAGCCTGCGCGAGATGACCAAGTGGTCCGTGGTGGTGGAGAACGCCATCGACAAGGCCTCCGAGCGCGACGTGCCCGACGTGCTCTGCTCTGCCCTCACTGACGACTGCATCGCCCGTGGCAAGACCATCAAGGAAGGAGGCGCGGTCTACGACTTCATCAGTGGTTTGCAGGTGGGTATCGCGAACATGTCCGACAGCCTCGCCGCTATCAAGAAGCTTGTCTACGAGGAAGGCAAGATCTCGCGCCAAGAGCTGTGGGACGCCCTGCTCTCTGACTTTGCCGGTGAGGAGGGCGAGCGCATCCGTCAGATGCTCATCGATGACGCGCCTAAATATGGAAATGACGACGACTACGTAGACTCTCTGGCCGTTGAGTGCTACGAGCCCTACATCGACGAGGTGGCCAAGTATCACAACACACGCTTTGGGCGCGGGCCCATCGGCGGCATCCGCTACGCTGGCACCAGCTCGATCAGCGCGAACGTGGGTCAAGGTATGGGAACCATGGCAACCCCAGACGGCCGCCACGCGCACGAGCCGCTCGCGGAGGGCTGCAGCCCTGCGCACAACTGTGACAAGCAGGGCCCGACGGCTGTGTTCAAGACTGTCACTAAGCTGCCTACTGACAAGATTACCGGTGGCGTCCTGCTCAACCAGAAGGTGACCCCCACCATGTTGGCAAGCGAGCAGAACAGACAGAAGCTGCAAATGATGATGCGCACCTTCTTCAACCGCCTCCATGGCTACCATGTGCAGTTCAACGTCGTGGATCGAGCTACGCTGCTTGACGCCCAGGCTCATCCCGAGGCGCACAAGGATCTCATCGTTCGCGTTGCAGGGTACAGCGCGTTCTTCAATGTGCTCTCCAAGGCGACGCAGGATGACATCATCGACCGTACCGAACAGGTGCTGTAAGTAAGACGCGGGCAGAGGCACCAGACAAAGGGGACGCAAGGGACCCTCACCTCAAAGGAAAGGAAATCATCATGGAGTTCTTCATTGATAGCGCCGATATCGAGGCCATTCGGGAGCTTGTCGCGTTTCTTCCCATTGATGGCGTCACCACCAACCCCACCATCCTCACTAAGAGCGGGAAGGACCCTGAGCAGGTGTTTGCAGAGCTCTGCGAGGTCCTCACCGAGGACCAGAAGATCATTGCCCAGGTCGTCTCGTCCGACTATGACAGCATCCTTGCTGAGGCGCGAAAGATCGCCTCTATCCGCGGCGGCAAGAACATCGTAGTGAAGATTCCCGTCACCCATGAGGGCCTGCGTGCCATCCCGGCTGTCAAGGCCATGGGCATCAAGGTGTTGGCCACCGGTATCTATTCGCCCGACCAGGCATTCTGGGCTGCCAAGGCTGGCGCCGACTACCTGGCACCCTACGTCAACCGCATGTGCAACTACGGCGATGGTGTGGGCCAGGTCATTGAGCTCGTCCAAACCCTGGCACAGTATGGCCTTGCGGCAAAGGTCTGTGCGGCAAGCTTCAAGAACGTCGACCAGGTGCACCAGCTGCTGGCTGCGGGCGTGCCGGCCATCACGGTGAACCCTGACACCATCCGAGATATGGTGGACCACCCCGGCACCGCCATCGCCATGGACGAGTTCTGTGCCAACTGGCAGAAGGCGTACGGAAGGACCACACTATAGATCTGGCTACCGCCTTGACGGCGTGGGCCTCAGGTCCAAGCCGCCCTGGCGTCACGGGGGCCATGGGGTCGTCGATATCGTGGGACCCGTGGCCCCATCTGGTCGCGCGAGCGGCCGTGGAGACGGTCAGGAGTGTACACAGATCGGTGGAAATGGCCCCTCGGCACCGTTTTGGGGCGTTTGTGTACACTGTTGCGACTCGCGAGGATCGTGCGAGCAGCCGTGGGGACACAGGAGTGTACACAAATCGGCGGAAATGGCCTCTTGGGGCCGTTTCGGGGCATTTGTGTACACTGTTGCGCCGTGGGCTTGGGTTGTGGGTGGCCTTGGGATCGCAATAGTGTACACAAATGGGAGGATCGGGCCTCTCGGCGCCGTTTCGGGGCATTTGTGTACACTGTTGCGACGCGAGTCGCGATACGAATCGCGACGCGAGCTGCGCCAGGTGGCACGAGCGCCTCAACCGCCACGGCGTGCCGGCGGCGCCCCCTCGCTGGCCCCTCCCGTTTGGTCGGGAAGACAGGCTCTGCGCGAGTGGCGCTGCCGTTAGCGGCGTCTTCGCCGAGGCGTTAATCCACACAAACCCCCGAAGAGCCCGATGTTGCTCCGCATTCGGAAAAGCGCAGTTCCAGGATGATGCCACGGCAGGTAGAATGTACGATGACGAGGAGGAAATCCCGTGGACCTGAGCAATCTTGACAGATATAAGGAAAGCAATCGCCTTGAAGCCAAGGCGGCACAAGGAGGACTTCCAAGGAGCATCTGGGAGACAATCTCGGCGTTCGCCAATACGAACGGTGGCATGATCGTGCTCGGAGCCAAGGGGCGCAAGGAAGGTACACTCGAGGTCTCCGGGCTATCGAATGCGGACAAGATACTCGACGACTTCTGGAACGCGGCCCACAGCTCCGACAAGCTGTATCCCTGCGTTCTCGCAGACAGGGATGTGCGCATTGAGGGCGTCGAGGGCGCGCAGCTCATAGTTATCGATGTCCCGCGCGCGGACAGGCACCTGCGGCCGGTCTACGTCAACGGAAACCCCATGACCGGGACGTACCGGCGGGACCATAAGGGCGATTATCGATGTGCTGCGAGCGAGATTCATGCCATGTACCGCGATGCTTCTGAAGAATCAATCGACTCGCAGATTCGCGAGAATTTGTCTGTGGATGACCTGTCCGCAGAGTCTATCGCCTCGTACCGGACAAGCTATGGCATTCACCATGATTCGCACGCTTGGACGGAGCTGCCCACGGACGAGTTCTTGTGCCGCATTGGGGCGGCGAAGATTGGCGCCGGCGGCGCGATCCATCCCACGAGCGCCGGGCTGCTCATGTTCGGCGAGGAGTGGCGCATCATGGCGGAGTTCCCCCATTTCTTTCTCGACTACAGGCAGGAGCTCGATCCCGACGAACGCTGGCAGATGCGCATAACATCGCAGGACGACAGCTGGTCGGGGAACGTCTTCGACTTCTACCGGCGTGTATACAACAACATGAAGCAGGCGCTTCAGGTGCCCTTCCGGCTCGACGAGAACAGCCTGCGCGTCGATGAGACGGACGCGCACGACGCCCTGCGCGAGGCGCTGGCGAACTGCCTCACCAATGCCGACTACCACGAACGGCGCGGAGTCGTCATCCTCTGGAAAGAGGACGAGCTTCGCCTCTCCAATCCCGGAGGCTTCCGCATCGACATCGAAGCGGCCTACATCGGCGGCAACTCTGACCCTCGCAATGAGACCATGATGAAGATGTTCTCGCTCATCAACGTAGGTGAACGCGCTGGTGGAGGTATCCCGGACATGGTGAGGAAGTGGACGAAGGTCGGCTACGAGCGGCCGATACTCTCCGAGGAGGTAAACCCAGAGCGTTCCACAATCGTCCTTCCGCTAAGGAAAACGAAGGCTGCGGAAGACGGTCGGACCGAAAAGGCGCAACTTCAAGGGCATAGACAAGTACATCTGACCAAGAATCAACAAATGGCGCTCGATCTTGCCCAATCGCAAGGTCGTGTCACAACGGTGATATTAGCGCAAGAAGCTGGAATATCAAAACAAACCGCTTCAAGGACACTTAAGTATCTCTCAGACTCGGAGCTGCTTTCTTGGCACGGAACAAGTAAGCGAGATCCGTCTCAGTACTACGATACTCCCAAACTTGTTTGGGAGTAATTTGGGAGTAGCTTGGGAGTACGGGTGACCTCGAAAAGCCAGGAACCATTGACGAGACCAGACAAGCCTATCGTTATGAACTCAGATGTCAAAGCCTTCGAGGCTTTGCATGGGCCGGTCCTGCGGGACTGGCCCTCGTACCATATCCACGAAGTAATCGCATGGTATGCGTGACATGCCCCCGCCGATGGGGCGCAAGGACGGGAGGCACGGGTTGGCTGTGTCGAAGACGGCGGTGGCGTTGGGCGCAAAGGACAGGGAGAGGCCCAGGCGGCTGGCCCGCATACACACAGCCCAGGCTGTCACCAGGTGTTTTGGTCCAAGATTCCCACCGCAGTTCCTTCTGTTCAAACAACTTGACAGAACATACCCCGCAGAGAGGTGCGGCCTGCGGTTCCTACGTCGCGCAGACTGCGCTTTTCCGTCACATCACTGTCCGGGAGGCGCGGGACCAAACCGCCCGCCAGCCTGCGGGGCACTATGGAAAGTGGCTCAACTGGGCAAACGCGCTCGAGCAACCCCCCGCCAGGCTGCGGGGGGGGGTTGCGCCGGGGACCCGCAGGCCCCGGCCTGGGGCCTGGCCGCACGGAAAGACGCAGTCTGGGCAGAGGGCCTCGTTGACGGAGCGCCTTGGGCCAGGCCGGGGCACCATCAGGCTGCCAGTTGTGGGCTAAGGAGGTGCCGGGAACTCAGGGTTGTGGCTAAAACTGACCGATCCTAGCATGCTCACGCTTGTCGTGCGCGACGATGCCGAGCGTCCGATGACAAGCTATGCCCAAGTGGGCGTCAGCGTGCGCTCATGGCATGCAGGAGATCCTGTGGACGAGGCCGTCGCCTTGGATCCGCCCATCTGCCAAGGTCGCTACCTAGGTCGTGTCGCCACGAGATATGGAGTAAAAGTGAAGCGCAGCGAATCTGGATGGCCGCGACAAAAAGCGAGTGCCGCTTGCAATACGCGTGGCGAGGCGCTCTGCGTCGCGTCCCGCAGTTCCTGTTGACCTCCGGACCACCATCGCCTGGGGACGCAACGTTTCTCATCCCCGTGCTCGTTTGCCCAGTGCCTGAGGGTCGAGTTGAGTATCTCTCCCAGGCATGCGCAGCCAAACCCATGGACGCCGCAGAGGGCCGTGGCGCTCTACGCGCCCTGCGGCGTGGCCCGCGACGCCCCCGGTGCCGGCGGCTTCCACGAGCCAAGCTCCACCTCGGGCTCGCCCGTCGCAAGGACGTCGATGCACTCGACCTCGGTGTAGACGCTGTAGGCGATGATCGGGGCGCCGTCCGCGTCCGGTGCCGCTTCCTCGAGGTACCAGCGCCTGAGGTAGGCGTCGCCCACGACGCAGACGTTGCCGATCGGGCTCTCGGGTGGTCCGTCGGGCGTCCTCGCCTCACTGAATTCCCTGAAGCGGTGGCCCTCGTAGGTGCTGAGCAGCGCAAGGAGGCGCCCGGCCGCAAAGCGGACGCGTGCCATCGGGCCGCGCGCATCGCGGCTCCCCTTCGCGCCATGCGCGCCTCCTGGCAGCCGGTAGTAGAGGGAGAGGCCGCCCTCGTCGAGCCTCCAGCCCTCGCAGCACCCGAACGCATGCCTCGGCAGCTCAACGCCGGGCGGTTGCCAGACGAGGCGCTCCGGGCTGCCGTAGCGCTCCTCGAAGTCGTGCTGGCTCATCGCGCCGCGCGGTGGCCCCAAGGGCATGGGGGCGCCCCTGACGAAGCCGACGGTCCGCCCCTCGCCGTCGAGGAGCTCGGCGTCGGGGACGCTGCTGCAGACCCCGCTGACGAGCCAGCCTCTGGTGGCGAGCGTCACCTCGCCGAGCTCCGGCTGGTCCTGGGTGTGGGCGTGCATGTCGTTCTCCACGAGCCACTCGCTCAGGGATGACCTCGCGACCGCCCAGGTGGCTATGCCCGGGCCCGGCGCGGGGGCGCTGCGGGAGGCGGCGTGGCGCAGGCTGTCCGCCCTGGCCACGCGCAGGGCCTCGAACCCCCTTAGGTCGAACGTGGCCCGCAGGTCCCCGAGGCCGAAGGTCGCCGTGGCCCCCAGGCCCGCGTCGTGCGTGACGTCGACGAGGCCCCAGTCTTCTGCCTGCCCGGGGAGCCCGGCGCCCCTGGGGACCCACTCCTCGGCGGGGATGGCGCACCTTCCGTAGTCGCAGCCCCTGGCATCGATGCCTGCGCGCTCGACGTCGGGGGCACCCGAGGCGAGGGCCTCGATGACGACGCTGTCGGTGGGGACGTAGCAGACGGCCGCGTCGCCGGGCGCCTCGCCCCCAGTCGCCTCCCGGTACCACCGCTCGAGGTCGAGCCCCCTCGTGACGTAGGGGTCACCCAGGACGCGCCCGTACAGAGTCCGTATGGCCCTGTAGGTGAACAGGCGCCTCTTGCCCCATCCCGCCCCGCTCACCCTGAGCGCGCGCAGGGCCTCGGCGGGAAAGCGCAGGGTCATGCGCGTCGAGCGGTCCTCGAAGACCAGGCGCAGCTCCAGCCCGCGCGCGTCGACGCGCCAGCCCTCCATGTAGTAGCACTCCTCGCTCCTGAGGGCCCTCCCGCCCGCCTCGAGCGGGGACCACTCGCCCCACCCGTACCGGTCGAGGTACTCCCGCCACCCCATCGGCCCCCTCGGTGTCCCCGAGGGGGGAAGGGGCGCGCCGGCGAGCGAGGCGGTCGGCCGGGGGAGGCCGTCCCAGCCGCTGAGCCTGGCCCTCGGCGGGCAGTCGCTGTCCACGACGAGGCTCACGAGCCAGCCCCTGGTGGCGATGGCGAGCTCCGAGGTCTCCTCGGCCCGGTGGCCGCTGCTGTCCGCCACCCACCTCCCGAGGGGCGAGCCTACGACCGCCCAGGCCGCTATGCCCGAGTCCGGGCTTGGGGCGCCGTGTGAGGCGGCGTGGCGCAGGCCGTCCGCCCTAGCCACGCGCAGGCAGTCGCAGCCGAAGAGGTCGAGGGCCATGCGGGCGTCGCCGTAGCCGAGGACCACCAGGCCCTGGCCCCGCCTGCCGGCGGACACCTCGACGAGCTCCCAGTCTGCGGATGTGCCGGGGACCTTGAGGCCGGGCGGACCCCAGGGCACCCATGTCTCTGAGCTGCCCTGCTTGCCAGACGACTCGCTCACACAGCGCCTCCCTTGCCGACGTGCCGGATCTTCTGATAGATGGTTTCCGGTTTACCGTGCACATTCGGTACTTTCTTCTGAATCTCAAGTGTAGGATGATCTCCGCTAAAATCGCTACTGTGCTCGCAGGCTATGACAGTGGGATCGTCGGAAAGCCTACCCATGAATTGGCTCCTCGGGGGTTTGTGTGGGTTGACGCCTCGGCGAAGACGCCAACCTCGCGACGGCGCCGCTCGCGTAGAGTCTACCTTCCCGACCAAGGGAGAGGTGCCCACCGAGAGGGGGCGCCGCCGGCACGCCATGGCGGTTGGGGCGCTCGTGCCACCTGGTGCTACTCGCGTCGTAAAGCTCGCGTCGCAACAGTGTACACAAACGCCCCAAAACGGCGCGGAGAGGCCCGATCCTCCCATTTGTGTACACTATTGCGATCCCGAGGCCCCCCACAACCCAAGCCCACGGCACAACAGTGTACACAAACGCCCCAAAACGGCGCGGAGAGGCCCGATCCTCCCATTTGTGTACACTATTGCGATCCCAA
>ERZ773035.1805-NODE-1805-length-14774-cov-2.632991_pt1 | contig 14774 bp, 9 predicted proteins | sample MGYA00511487_ERZ773035 | MGnify/ENA primary metagenome ERZ773035 (study PRJEB29015, sample SAMEA2737985) | human oral metagenome | biome: human oral; feature: human-associated habitat; material: dental | place: China | collected 2024 ...
TTGGCTTTTATTGCCGCATTGTGTATCGGGCGCTATCCGCTAAAGCTTTCGGAGTGCGCCCGCGTGCTGCTCGGGCGGGAGCCTGCGGATAGCAGATTATATGCGGTTGTAATGCAAGTACGCCTGCCGCGGGCTTTGCTCGCGGCACTCGCAGGAGCGGGACTATCGGTTGCGGGAGCGGCTTTTCAGAGTATGTTTTCAAATCCGCTGGCAACTCCGGATACACTGGGTGCCGCAACCGGGGCATCTCTCGGTGCAACCCTAGGCATTTTACTCCGTCTGAACGGAGCCGGGATACAGGCACTCGCCTTTGTCTTTGGCGTATTGGCAATCGGACTTGTGTGCCGCTTAAGTCAAATTAGGGGACAGAGTTCGGCGATGATGTTGGTGCTTTCAGGCATTGTCATCGGGGCACTTTGCGAAGCCATGGTCTCGCTTATGAAATATACGGCCGATCCGCAGGATGTACTGCCACAGATTACCTTTTGGTTGATGGGAAGCTTTTCGGGAGTGGGACTTCGTGCCGTACTGCTCGGCAGTATCCCGATTCTGCTCGGGATTGCGGTCTTACTTGCCCTTCGCTGGCGCTTCAATGCGCTTTCACTCAGCGAGGATGAGGCCAGAGCACTGGGACTGAAGGTACAGCGGCTCCGCGCGGTGATAATTCTATTCTCGGCGTTGATTACTGCTTCGGTTGTGTCTCTTGCGGGGAAAGTCGGTTGGGTGGGATTGCTTGCCCCACACGGTGCGAGAATGCTCTTCGGAAACGACAATCGCTTGGTATTGCCGAGCTCTGCAATTTTGGGTGCACTCTTTTTGCTATGCATCGATACGATTGCGCGGAGTGTGAGTGCATCGGAATTGCCGCTTTCGGTACTCACGGCGGCAATCGGCGCACCGGTGTTTATTGTGTTGCTCCGAAAAACCGGAGGAATTCAGGAATGAAATTTGAACTTCGAGATGCCTGCTTTGCCTACGGGGCTGATAAGCCTCTTTTTGAACACATCAACCTATCGCTCTCACAGGGCGAAATACTCACGGTGCTCGGCCCGAACGGCGCAGGTAAAACCAGTCTTCTCCGAGCTGCACTGGGATTTGCACCTTTTCAACGTGGCGGTAGTTTTCTCGACGGAAAGCCGGTGGGAGAGTTTTCGGCGCGAGAATTGTTTCGAAGGATTGCCTATGTTCCGCAGGCGAGACGTTACAGCTTTGCCTATACCGTGGAAGAACTTGTCCTACTGGGGCGCGCGGTACATGTGGGACTTTTTTTCCAACCGCGCGAGCACGATAAGCGCATTGCGCGCAATTGTCTTGAAAAAATCGGAATCACGAATATCTCGGGAAAGCTTTGTTCGCGTATCAGCGGCGGAGAGCTTCAGATGGCGCTGATTGCGCGTGCCTTGGCGGCAGAGCCGGAACTTATGGTACTCGATGAGCCGGAGGCCAATTTGGACTTTAAAAATCAGTACCGTATTTTGAAGACCGTGCAGGAATTGAAGGAACGGGAAGGATTGGCGTTTTTCATTAACACGCATTTCCCGGAACATGCGCTGCAACTCGCAGACCGTGTCCTTTTGCTTTATCCTGGGCGTTGCAGTGAGAGCGGTAATGCCGCGGAATTGCTCACCGAGGAAAAGTTGCAAAAGCTCTACAGCCTCCCCGTGCAAATTGTCGAGCTGCGGCTCGGTCAAAAAAACTACCGCACCGTCATCCCCTTTATCCTCTGAGCCGCTATAATAAAAGGCAAACAGTCGGAGGAGGAATCCATGTACAGCACAAGTCTATGCTATCTGGAGTGCGACGGGAAGTGGCTCATGCTTCACCGCGTGACCATGAAGAACGATATCAACGAGGGCAAGTATGTCGGTATCGGCGGCAAGTTTTTGGAAGGGGAGAGCCCGGAGGAGTGCGCGGCGCGCGAGGTCTTTGAGGAGACGGGCTATACCCTCACGAGCTACCGCTATGCGGGTATCGTGACCTTTGTGTCCGATCGCTATGAGGCGGAACACATGCACCTCTTTACGGCGGACGGCTTCACGGGGGAATATCACGACACGGAAGAGGGCATTTCTTCCTGGGTCCCGAAGGAAGAGGTCTTAAAGCTGCCGCTCTGGGAGGGTGACCGCATTTTTCTGCTGTTGTTACGGCAGAATATCCCGTTCTTTTCGTTGAAACTCTGCTATGAGGGCGATGCCTTGGTGTCCGCAAAGTTAAACGGAACGCCGCTGCCCCTTTGAACTCGGCAAAAAGAGACAGAAGCAGGGAAAATACACGCACAAAAAACGTTCTTTTGCGAACTTGCACAGCAAAACAGAGCTATGCTACACTGAGCCCGTAACCGGCAAAACTGGGTGGGACGTTTGACCCGCGGGGGGGCTATGCTCGACAATATCACAAATCTGTTTCTCTTTATCGGAGGACTCGGTATGTTCCTCTACGGCATGCATGTCATGGCGGAAGGAACGCAAAAGTCTGTCGGCAACAAGATGAAGGACTTCCTGGGGATGCTGACTTCGAACCGGCTGAAAGCTGTGTTGGTCGGAACCCTGATCACCGGTATCATCCAGAGTTCGGGCGCGACCACAGTCATGGTCGTCGGTTTCGTGAGCGCCGGTCTCATGACACTGAGCCAGGCGGTCGGCGTCATCATGGGTGCAAACATCGGTACCACGGTGACCGCATGGATTGTCTCGCTGAGCCAGATCGGCGACTCGATGAAGTTCCTGAACCCGGAGTTCTACGCACCGGTCTTAATCGGCATCGGCGCGGGCATCATCATGTTCTCGAAGTCCGACACCAAGAAGAACCGCGCGGAGATTATCATCGGTTTCGGCCTTCTGTTCCAGGGTCTCAAGTTCATGTCGGAGTCGGTCGCGCCTTACACCGAAGCGCCGATTTTTGCGACAGTGTTCACAACGCTCGGCTCGAATCCGTTTCTCGGCATTCTCGCCGGTGCGGCCGTCACAGCGCTCTTACAGAGTTCTTCGGTCTCGGTCGGTATTTTGCAGATGCTCGCCGGCAACGGCCTGATTATGACAAATGCCGCGATTTTCATCACCCTCGGTGAGAACATCGGCTCCTGCGTGACCGCCATGCTCTCGTCGATCGGCGGTTCGCGCGATGCGCGGCGCGCGGCGGTGATTCACCTCTCGTTCAACATGATAGGCGCGCTGCTCTTCACGGTCATCAGCATTCTGCTCTTCGCGCTGAAGCCGACACTCGCGCACTATCACATCAGCCCCGTGCAGATTTCCATGTTCCACACGGGCTTTAAGCTGACCATGACCGTTTTGCTGTTCCCGTTCGGCGAGCAGCTGGTCAAGCTCTCGGGCATGCTGGTGCCGGAGAAGCAGGCGTTGCTCACGGGTGAGAAGAAGGAAGAAGAGTTTGTGACCCGTCTGGATCCGCGTATCTTTGAGCAGCCGGCGATTGCGGTCGCGGCACTCTCGAATGCGGTCGCGACCATGGGTAAGCTCACGCTCCGCAATGTGGAGCGCGCCTGTGAGGTCTGCTTTACGCAGGATGAGGCGGTCATCGCCGAAATTTTCGAGACCGAGAAGAAAATCAATGCGATGAACCGCGAGCTCTCGGAGTATCTAATCAAGGCGAACACGCTGCCGGTCAACGACCACCAGCGCCTGGTCGTCGCGGATCTCTTCAACACGCTGACGGATCTGGAGCGCTCGGGCGATCACGCGGAAAATGTCGCCAAGGAAGTGCAGCTCCTGATGACGCGCCAGCTCGCGTTCTCGGAGACCGGCAAGAAGGATCTCCGCGATATGACGGACGCCGTGCAGGAAGCCTTCCGCTATGCGGTCAAGGCGCGGGAAGAGCGGAGTGTGACCAGCGCGAGAAAGGTGAGCGCCTGCGAGGATCTCGTGGACTCGCTGCGCGATGAGCAGAAGGAGCGCCACATGGACCGGCTCTCGCGGGGCGAGTGCAAGCCGGAGGCGGGGCTGGTCTTCATCGAGATCATCGACAATCTGGAGCGTATCTCCGACCATGCACAAAACATGGCGGAGTACATCATGAATGAAATTTAAATTTAACAAAAGCCCGGACTTCTTAAACTATTGAAAATTAACAAAACAAATGTTAAGATAGTAACAGAGTCCTGACAGAATTGCTGGAGCTTTTAAAAGTGCGCCTGTGTCATTTGGACACAGGCGCTTTTTGCGTCACATAATTGCCGGAGACAGGTAGAACATGCGTGCAGCGCGAAAATAAGGAGGCGCAGGATGGGACAGTGCAAGCATTGTGACAGTGAGGTGAAAGAAGGCATGCGTTTTTGCGGCAACTGCGGTGCGCCGCAGGAAGCGGAAGTGACGGCGGAGGCGAGCGGAGAGGTTGCCGAAAAGAGTGTCGCGACGGTTGCCGAAGAGACTGCTGTGACGGGTACCGAAGAGACTGCAGCGGCGGGACAGGAAGCACCCGGCGAGACCGCGAAGCGGAAACCGCGCCGTCTGCGGGCGGCTCTCTTTGCCGCCGCGGCTGTCGCGGTTGCGGCGGTCGGCGCGGCCGTGCTACTGCACCGCATGACGGCCATGACGGGGGAACGCTTTGTACGCGTGCAGGCGGAAGCACTGCGGCAGGAGGCTGCGCCGTTTGAGGGACTCGGCGCGGTCTTTGAGAACGGTTTCTCGAGCGACTTTGTGCTCAGCATGCAGATGTCGCGCAGTAGACTGCTCGCCCTTTCGCGGAGCGGCAATGAGAACTATATGCTCGTTGCAAAGGCTCTGCAGCGCGGCATTCAGGCCAAGGTGGACCTCGGAAGACATCTGGAGACCGCCGTGCTGAACCTGGAGTTTGGCACCGACGATAGCGCGAAACTCAATTTTGACTGCTTTCTGGACAGTGAGAAGTTCGGTTACCGGATTCCGCAGGTCGGCAAGAAGGTCTTTGTCCTGAATTACCCGGAAGTGCTGGGGCAGTACAGCGGCGGGGCGCGCTTCAGCACGGCGGAGCTCGCTGCGCTGGTACCGTCGAAGGAACTGCTCTCTGCGTCCGCGGCGCGTTACGGGCGTGTGCTTGCGACCGCTGTCAAACCGGAGGAGATTAAGGTCAAAAAACGGGCGTATACCTCCCACGTCCTGAAGCGTCAGCTGGACCACGAGATGAAGGGGGAGTATACGGTCTACACCTGGAATCCCGATCAGGAGACTTTGGAGGCACTCTTTCGGAGTCTCGCGGCCGAGATGCGGGAGGATAAGGACTTTGCCGACTGGTATAACAGGCGACAGGAGGCGGGCGAAGAGCTTGCCAAGGTACTCGGCATGGGGCGGGGCAAGGCGGCCGGATTTTCGGATGTCGCCGACTATGTCGAGAAGCACGCTGCGGATTGGGCGGAGACACTGGAACGGCGGAATTTTCGCTGGAAACTTATGATGCAGGGGAAGGAAGTCGCGGCCATACGCGTGGTCGACAACGGCGAGAGACCGCTCTTTTGCTATGAGCGGGATCAGGTCGGCGATACGCTCTACCACGGCGTCGGCGGCGAAGTGTTTCTCGGTACCTTCGCCGAAGAGCGCAGCAAAAAAGAGAACAGCTATGAGGGGCGGGTCATCGGGCGCCTCGCGATGTTCGGCGACGCCTGGCTCTGGGGCTTCCGGCTGTACTACAGTAAGGTGCCGCTTGACGGAAAGCCCTCGGTGCTCGGACTGCCGAACGGCAGTTACCGTTACACCTACTTTGATGCGGACCGGCCGGACCGGAAGTATACCTTTGAGGTCAAGGAGAAGTGGGGGCGCTCCGTCTACGAGCTTGACGACGGCTACGACAAGTTCACGCTGACGGCGACGCGGAAGGGTAGCGCCGAGAAGCCGACGGGCCGGGAGGTGGATATCAGCGATGAGTTGTCGGGCAGCGGCAAGAGTCTGCCGCAGGAGAAGTTTTCGGACATCATCGAGAAACTCTGAGCGGAAAAGGAAACACGAAGCAAGCGTGCAAACTTTTCCGGAGAGATGGCAAAATTTGTCGGAATATCAGAGGAGAAAGGCTCGAAATAGCCGGAAAGATTGAAGTTTAGCACAACAAATGTTAAGATAAAAAGGAAAGTCCTGACAACATTGCCAGAGATTTTGCGCAAGGCGTCTGTGTCGTTTGGACACAGGCGCCTTTTTGCACGCAACGGGGGAACACACGGTCTCGGGTTGAAAAAGGGGGAAGTGACCATGGGCAAATGCAAGCATTGCGGCAGCGAAACGGGGGAAGGCGAGCTCTTTTGCGCGAACTGCGGCGCGAGACTCGAGGAAGAGAAGCCCAGAGGAACCGCGGAAGAAGCGGCGGTAGAAACGGAAGGCGCGGAACATGAAGAGGCGACAGCGCCTGCTGTGAGAGAGGCGGCAGCGCCGAAAGAGCCGATTCAGGATGAAGCCGGAGCAGAGAAAAAGGACGCGGCGGAGCCCAAGGAAACGGCGGGACATAAGGGAACGGCGGAGCCTGCCGCAGAAGACAGGACTTCGGGCGCGGAGACCGCGGAGGCTGCGGCGGAGGAAGGCAGTGCGGGAAAGAAGAAAAAAATCGGTTCCGCCGCGCTCATCGCTCTCGCCGTGCTGGGACTGGCGATCGGTTTCGGCGCGCGCACCGTGTCGAAAAATCTCGGATCGCCCGGGGAGCGCTTTCTCGCCAGACAGTTCCGGGCGCTTTCCAAGGAGGCCGCGGCACTAAACAGCGCGGAGCAAGTCTTTGAGAACGGTTTCTCAAGCGATTTTCAGCTCACGACAGAGCTCTCGGACAGACAGGTGACAGCGCTCACGCGGCGCGGGCTCTTTTCGGGGCCGTACGAGCGCATCTTGCGGGACGGCAGCGAGGCGCGCATTTTTATCGGCAAGAAATTTGAAAAGGCTGTCTTAAACCTGGAGCTCGGGCGCGGGGATGACCCGGTGCTGCAGGCGGACTTCTTCATCGATCCGGATCGCCTCGGGTTTTGCCTTCCGAAAAAGAGTGACAAGGTCTATGTGACGCGGTATCCGGAGGTATTACAGGAGCTCGGCAGTGAGTCGCGGCTCAGCACCTCTATGTTTGCGGACTTACAGTTTTCGAAGGAGCTCCGCGCCGCGACGGTGAAGCGCTACGGAAAAATTGTGGCGGCGGCCATCAACCGCAACAATCTGAAGACCGAGAAGCGGAGCTACCGCTCGCGCGTCTTAAAGCCCGAGTTAAAGCATTCGCTTGAGAAGGACTATACGATTTACAGCTGGGAGCCGAATGCCGAAGAGCTAGAGCGGCTGTTCCGGAACATTGCGGATGAAATGGAGAAGGACAGGGCGCTCGCTGCCTGGTATGACAGACGGCAGGAAATCGGCGAGCAGTTTGCGAAGGCGAGCGGACAGCACCCGGGACGGAGTGTCAGGTTTGAAGATCTCGCAGACCGGCTCCGGGACAATGCGGAGACCTACGCGAACCACCTGGAAGACCGCAAGTTCACCTGGAAACTCGTGACGGAGGGGAGTGAAGTCCGGGCGATTCTCCTGCAGCTGGACGGCGGCGACACGCAGATCTTCTGCTATGAGCGGGATACGGACAAGGGCAAGCTGTACCGCGGCATCAAAGTGTTTGACTCGGTGCTCACGGAAAAGCGGGATCTCGAGAAGAGCGGCTATTACGGTACCGTCGCCTGCCGCTTCAGCTGGTGGTTCCGCACCGAGAGTTTTGCGCTCAAGTACAGCAATGTGGACTTTAAGAAAAAGAGTGTGCTCGGTCTGCCCTGCGGGAAATACCGCCTGCTGCCGGGCGGCGACGAGGACGGAGACGGCATCAAATTCGAGGTGCGAAACGAGGGCGCAAACTCGCTCTATGAGCTGAAGAACGAGCTCGGCAGTTTCACCCTGAAGGCCACGAAGACCGGAACCGCGGCGCTGCCGACCGGGGAGGAAGAGAACATAGACGATGAGCTGCTGGACGGTACGACGCCGCAGCGGGGAATTTCGAAGTTTATCGGCGCACTCTGAAGAAAAGCGGGGGAAAAGAGATGTATTGCAGGTATTGCGGGAGCAAGTTAAAGCCGGGGGCAAAATTTTGTACGAGCTGCGGCATGAAAGTCGAGTCGTCCGAAAAAACAGAGGAGACCAAGACCGAAGCGGCGGCAGCAACAGAGCAGTCAGGCACTGCGGCGGCAGCGGAGACGGAAGTAGCGACGGCGGAAGGCGCGGAGAAGAAACTGACAGAGCGGAAAGAGACGGAACCCAAAAAGACGGAACAAAAAAAGGCGGAACAGCCCAAGCCGTCCGCGTCAACGCCGCCGGAAGAAAAGAAGACAGAGGGCGGGAAGTCGAAAAAGGGACTTCTTCTCATTCCCCTCTTTCTGCTGCTCGCCGGGCTCGGCGTGGTTCTCGGTATCCGAATCGGCTCGGGGCTCGGCTCCGGCGGCGGTTCAATCAAGCAAAACGATCCGTTTGCGAAGCGGGACACACAGGAGAGCGGCAAGGCGGCCGCGGCGGAAAGCGGCGAGAGCGGCGCAGACAGTGAGAGCGCGGAGAGCAGTGCGGAGAGCGGGAGCGCGGGCACAAAGCGCGAGGAAAAGCTGGTGCTTGCGGCCGAGAATACCGAGCTCGGCACCCTGCAGCGAAAAATCGCAGAGCTAAACAGCACGGCGGCGGCCGCTCAGCGCATTGACCTGTCGGCAGTCAACCACACGGTCGGCACCAGAAATTCGGGCGAGAGCTGGAATTCGGATGTCTTTTACACGCTCGAGGGCTATGAGAACCGCCCGGGCTATGTGAACAAGAACCTCTGCCGCCTCGAGCAAAAGCAGCTCATCAACGCGGCGACCGGAAACCGGATTGACTATGTCATCTACATCAACCCGAACGACGGCGTCGCGAACAAGATTGTCGCAATCGAATACCTGGTCAGCGGAAGCCTGCAGGTCACGGAGTACTACTACGACGCGAACCGCGTGCCGCGCTTTGTCTATCAGTACGAAATTGACAACTATGTCGCGGGCTATGCGGTGCCGGAAAAGCCGGGACAGCGCTTCCTCTTCGGCAGTGACACGCTGCTCACCTGGCGAGAAGTCCGGGACGGCGGCTTCAAGTGGAACTGCGCGGCCAATGCGACGGAGGCAGAGCGGCTCCGGAAGTCCTGGCCCGCCAACACGATTTTCCTCTATCAGAACGAGAGCGCCGATATGCGGCGCGCCTTTGACGAGCGGGAATCCATCATGCTGAATGCCGCGTACAACACCTATGAGACCGTGATGAACGCGCAGAATCTGACGAGCATCAGCGGCTATGCCTACGACGAGCAGGGCAACGGCATAGCAGCAGCGGCGGTCCGGCTCTACCGGAACGAGGACGGCAAGCTGCTCTACGAGAGTCAGACCGATGCGGACGGCAAGTACCAGATTTATGTGCCGAGCGAGGCGAGACAGTACATGCTGCAGATTGCAAAGCAGCCCTATCAGGCCTGCGAAATTTACGGCATCGGCGTCGAGAGCGATCAGCTGGTCGCCTACCAGACGCCGGTATACCTCTTTGAGCGCGGCGGCGCGACCATCGACTATCGCCTGAAACTCGGCGATGCGCTCCACTACAACGAGAGCCGGAGCGGCATGCAGACCGTCATCGCCTCGGCGATCAATCTGCGCGAAGGCATCAATAACCGCACGGGCACCATTGTCGCGACCGCAAAGGCTGATGAGTCCGGCGAGGCGGATGTACAGCTGAAGCCGGGCGTCTACACGGTCGAGCTCATTGCGAGCGGCTACGAGACGGTCTACGACACGCTGGTCGCGCGGCAAAACGGCGAGACCGAGCGGGAATTCTTTGCGGCGCCGACGGTCGGTTCGGGGCAGGTGTCGATTGTCCTGACCTGGGGCGCGGTGCCCGCGGATTTAGACTCTCACCTCTTTACGCAGCGCGGCACCGAGACCTCGCATGTCTGGTTCGGCAGCAAGGAGGACAGCTTCGGCAACGATCTCGATGTCGACGACACGAGTTCCTACGGGCCGGAGACCGTGACCATCAAGCAGTTCTCCGCCGAGGATTACTACAAGTACTGCGTCTTTGACTTCACGAACGGTGTGCGGGAAAATACGCAGAGCTACGAGCTCTCAAACTCGGGCGCGACCGTGCAGGTCTATACAGACCAGGGCCTCGCGGCGACCTACCATGTGCCGACCAACCGGCCGGGCGTAGTCTGGGAAATCTTTGAAATCCGGAACGGCAGAATCACGCCGATTCAGCGCTACTACAACTATGTGAGCAGCCAGGATTGGTGGATGCACGGTTAAAGAAAGCGGAATTTCCTTTCTTGCATTTTTGTAGGCACACGGTTAGAATGAAATAGAAAGATAATTCATTTCCGCAGCAGATACAGGAGGATAAAAGCCATGGTTAAAGTTGCGATTAACGGATTTGGACGCATCGGACGTCTTGCGTTCCGTCAGATGTTTGAGACCGAGGGCTATGAAGTCGTTGCGATCAACGACCTCACGAAGCCGGAGATGCTCGCACACCTTCTGAAGTACGACACTTCGCAGGGTAGCTTCCTCGGCAAGATCGGCGAGGGCAAGCACACAGTCGAGGCAGGTGAGGATTCCATCACCGTCGACGGCAAGAAGATTACGATTTACAAGGAGGCGGACGCAAAGAACCTTCCGTGGAAGGCTCTGGATGTCGATGTTGTCCTCGAGTGCACCGGTTTCTACACCTCGAAGGAGAAGGCTTCGGCTCACCTCGAGGCAGGCGCAAAGAAGGTTGTCATCTCGGCACCGGCAGGCAACGATCTGCCGACCATCGTGTTCAACGTCAACGAGAAGACGCTGACCAAGGAAGACAAGATTATCTCCGCGGCTTCCTGCACGACGAACTGCCTCGCACCGATGGCAAAGGCACTGAACGACTACGCGCCGATTCAGTCCGGCATCATGAGCACCATTCACGCATACACCGGCGATCAGATGATTCTCGACGGCCCGCAGAGAAAGGGCGATCTCAGAAGATCGAGAGCCGGCGCTGCGAACATTGTCCCGAACTCCACCGGTGCGGCAAAGGCAATCGGCCTGGTCATTCCGGAGCTGAACGGCAAGCTCATCGGTTCCGCACAGCGTGTCCCGGTCACGACCGGTTCCACGACCATCCTGGTCGCGGTTGTCGCGAAGGATGAGGTCACGAAGGAAGAGATTAACGCAGCGATGAAGGCAGCGGCAAACGAGTCCTTCGGCTACAACACGGACGAGATTGTCTCCTCCGATGTCATTGGCATGCGCTACGGCTCCCTCTTCGATGCGACCCAGACCATGGTCAGCAAGATCGCGGACGGTTGCTATCAGGTTCAGGTTGTCTCTTGGTATGACAGCGAGAACTCCTACACGAGCCAGATGGTTCGCACGATTAAGTACTTCGCAGAGCTGTAAGCATCTGCTTTTGCAAGGCGACTCTCGCGGGTCCGGTCTTTGGACCGGGCCCGCTTTTTTATGACTTAGACGGAGGAAAAGCATGTTAAACAAGAAGACCGTAGACGATCTCAAAGACTTAAAGGGCAAAAAGGTACTGGTGCGCTGCGACTTTAACGTTCCGCTGAAGGACGGCGTGATTCAGAACTATAACCGCATCGACGGCGCGCTGCCGACCATCAAGAAGCTCCTCGACCAGGGCGCAAAGGTGATTCTCTGCTCCCACCTCGGCAAGCCGAAGGGTGAGCCGCTGCCGGAGATGAGTCTCGCTCCGGTCGCACCGGCACTTTCCGAGCGCCTCGGGGTCCCGGTCAAGTTTATCTCGGATCCGCAGGTGACCGGCGAGGAGACCCGGAAAGCAGCTGCGGAACTGAAGGACGGCGAAGTTCTGCTCCTCGAGAACACGCGCTACCGCGGCGAGGAGACCAAGTACGGCAAGGATGAGGCAGCCGAGAAGTACGCGGAGGAGCTCGCGGCGCTCTGCGACAACGGCATATTTGTCGATGACGCGTTCGGCACCGCGCACCGCGCGCACTGCTCGAATGTCGGTGTCACGAAGTACTGCAAGGAGAATGTGGTCGGCTACCTCATGGAGAAGGAGATTCGTTTCCTCGGTCAGGCGGTCGAGAACCCGGTGCGCCCGTTTGTCGCAATTCTCGGCGGCGCAAAGGTCTCGGATAAGCTGAATGTCATCAACAATCTGCTCGACAAGGTGGATACGCTGATCATCGGCGGCGGAATGGCTTACACCTTCTTAAAGGCAGAGGGACAGAGCATCGGCAACTCGCTCTGCGAGGAGGATAAGCTCTCTTACTGCCTTGACATGCTGAAGAAGGCAGAGGAGAAGGGTGTTAAGCTCCTGCTTCCGGTGGACCATGTCGCGGCGGAGAAGTTTGCGGCCGATGCACCGCACAAGGTGGTGGATGAGATTCCGGAGGGCTACATGGGCCTCGACATCGGGCCGAAGAGCATTGCGCGCTTCACCGAGGCGCTGCAGGGCGCAAAGACCGTGGTCTGGAACGGCCCGATGGGTGTTTTCGAGTTTGAGGCATTTGCGGCGGGCACCCTGGCAATCTGCAAGGCAGTCGCAGAGCTCAAAGACGCGACGACCGTGGTCGGTGGCGGTGACTCCGTGAACGCGGTGAAGCGTCTCGGCTTTGCGGATCGCATGACGCACATCTCGACCGGCGGCGGCGCTTCGCTCGAGTTCCTCGAGGGCAAGGAGCTCCCGGGTGTTGCGGCGGCGGATAACAAGGACTGAAGGAGCGAGAGATGAGAAGAAAGATTATTGCGGGAAACTGGAAGATGAACATGACGCCGACCGAGGCGAAGGCACTGGCGACTACCCTGGCGCCGCTCGTCAAGAACCCGGAGGTCGACGTGGTCTATTGCGTGCCGTTTATCGACATCTTCCCGGTCAAGGAAGTGATTGCGGGCACGGCCGTGCATCTCGGCGCGGAGAATGTCTACTTCGAGGAGAAGGGCGCCTTCACCGGTGAGACTTCCCCGGCGATGTTAAAAGATGCGGGCGTCGAGTATGTGATCATCGGCCACTCCGAGCGGAGAGAGTACTTTCACGAGACCGATGAGATCATCAACAAGAAACTCTTAAAGCTCCTCGAGCATCAGTTTAAGCCGATTCTCTGCTGCGGCGAGAGTCTTGCGCAGCGCGAGGCGGGCGTCACGATGGACTTTATTCGGATGCAGTTAAAGCTCGCATTTCAGGGCGTCAGCGCTTCGGATGCGGCGAAGGTCACGATTGCCTATGAGCCGATCTGGGCAATCGGTACCGGCAAGACCGCAACCGTCGCACAGGCCGAGGAAGTGTGCCACGGCATCCGCGAGACCGTGAAGGAGCTCTACGGCGAGGCGATTGCCGAGGAAATCCGCATTCAGTACGGCGGCTCGATGAACGAGAAGAACTGCAAGGAGCTGCTCGCGGAGTCGGACATCGACGGCGGCCTGATCGGCGGCGCCTCTTTGAAGCCGGAATTCGGGCATATTGTGAACTACAAAGCTCTCTGAGATACTTTGAGAAACGGCGCAGCTGAGGCTGCGCCGTTTTTGAGACTGATTGACAGAAATAGAGTTACGGTGTATTATGCTAGTGGTTCACTGGAACACGGAGCCTCTGGCAAAGCAGCTGGGGAAACTGACAGAAAAAGTTCATGGAAAGTTCAGCTACTTTTTTTGAGTGTATCTGCCATCTATGGTAAAATGAACCCATTCTGAACAATCATCAACAGGAAAAGCGAGGTGTTACTATGATGCGTGGAACCAGACCGCTTGCATATTTCCTGAGCGCAGCTGCCGTGGTGGGCACAGTGGCTGCTCCGCTCAGTGTCTATGCAAATACAAGCAGTAACTTTGCTTATCGCCGTCAGGTCATAGCGCTCTCGGGCATTATGCCGACCACCGGCGGTATGTCGGAAAAGGTGACGCGCGCGCAGTTCGCGCAGATGTTGGTCAGAGCCTCCGCCTACCGCAGTGTGCTCACGAAGACCAGCAATGTCTCCGTCTTCGCGGATGTGAAGTCGGGCGATGAATATGCGGCTTCGATTCGTCTTGCGGCGGAGCAGGGCTGGATGACCGGCTATCTCGGCGGCAAGTTTAAGCCGTCCGAGCCCGTGCGCCTTAATGAGGCGGCAAAGGGCGTGCTGGGGCTGCTCGGCTACACGGCGGATGACTTTGCGGGCGACCAGTTCAACAAGCGCATGGCGCAGTATGCAAGCTCCGATTTAAACGAGAACATCGGCTACAGCGACCCGCAGACCGAGCTCACGAAGGCGGACTGCGTAAATCTCTTCTATAACCTCCTGAAGGCAAAGCAGAAGAGCGGAGGTGTTTACGCGACGGTGCTGAATGCGGAGGTGGATGCGCACGGCGAGGTGAACGCCCTCAAGATGGCGGACAACACGACGCGCGGCCCGAAGGTCGCGGAGAGCCGCACGCAGGTGGACAACATCATCCCCTTCCGCTTGGACGATGCGACCATCTTCATGAACGGCAGAGAGGTGCAGAAAGAGGCGCTCTACGCCGCGGCGGCGCAGTACGCGGTCATTTACTACAGCTCGCAGACCAAGACGGTCTGGGCTTACAATGCGGATACGGATTCGGATGCCGACAAGCGCGTGGCGCGCGGTGTGGTCGAGGCCATCTATTATCAGAATACAAATACGCTCACGCCGAGCGCGGTCAAGCTGGACGACGGCAATGTCTATCAGCTCAACTCGACCGAAATGCAATTTGTGTTCTCGGTCTACGGCAGTGTGAAGGTCGGCGACCATGTTGTTCTGATTTATCAGGCTTCTTCCGGCGGCGCGGCTGCCGAGGGCGAGGAGGGTGTTTTCGGCCATCTGACGTGCGGTGGCTGGCGCGT
>ERZ773035.1806-NODE-1806-length-14770-cov-5.271016_pt1 | contig 14770 bp, 22 predicted proteins | sample MGYA00511487_ERZ773035 | MGnify/ENA primary metagenome ERZ773035 (study PRJEB29015, sample SAMEA2737985) | human oral metagenome | biome: human oral; feature: human-associated habitat; material: dental | place: China | collected 2024 ...
ACTCTTTTTCTCTCTTTGGGCCCCAACCCCCGGGGTCAGTACATCAACTAAACCAGGAGGTCAAACCCCATGCCGCGCCCTGATCCGAAGCGCCCCCGCGAAGGCCAGGAGGCCCTTTTCGAGGCCGAAGCTATCAAACAGCCCGATTGTGTTTTGCGTGGCCGGCATTCCATGGCCATGGACGCCGCCCTTGACGCCGCCCGCGATAATCAAGTGATTCACCCTATAGATGAGGGTATCGCCACGGTGCTTCGAGCAGGCGCCTGGGCCCTCGACACTTTGGAAAAACAGGACCGGCCTTATGGGCCGGCAAAGCTCATTCCGGCCATGACCGAGGCGCTGACAGCGGCGCACATGACGCCCGAGAGCCGGAAGTTAGAAAGTGAGGATTTGGCCAAGAAGCTTTTCGAGGACCTAGCCGCCCTAGAGGCTGACGCTGACTGATGCGTACCTGGCTACCAGGACGGGTAGAGCCCCGCTATCTAACGCCGATACCCGCGGGGGCGATAGTCGACCTTCGGGCGGTGAAGAAGGTTGCCGCAATCATGGGCCGGCAACCGACGTTCTACCAGGTGGAAATCCTCGAACGCCTGGTAGCTAAGTGGCCTGACGGTACTCCGGTTTTCACCACCATTCTGGTGAGTTTCCCCAGGCAGACAGGCAAAACCACATGCATCATGGACTGGTTAATGTATGTGGCGATGACGCGCCCCTATCAGAAGTTATGGTTTACCGCCCAGACCGGTATGGCGGCTAGGGAACGTTTCCTTGCTGAGCTGGTAGAGCCCAGCAAAAAATATCTCGAACCGCTGGGGATCGTAGATACCAAGCTTGCCGCGGGGGCAACCAGAACGGTAGTGGTGGCCACGGGTTCCCAAATTCGCCCCATGCCGCCGACCAGCCAGTACTTACACGGGGGCCAAGGCGACAAGATCATCGCTGACGAGCAATGGGCTTTCACACAGAAGCAAGGGAAAGACCTCATGCAGGCGGTGCGCGCTACCCAGCTGACCAGGAATAACAGCCAAATCGTGCAAATCAGCGCCGCTGGTGACGCCGAATCCGACTACTGGCATGCCCGATTGGCCAAAGCCATTGCCGAACCATCACCCCGCGTAGCGGTAATTGACTACGGAGTAGGCGCCTCCGCTGATCCTCAGGAAGTCACTTCCTTCACTATCGAAGATGTTCTAGCCGCTCACCCTGGTGTAGCCGCTGGTCTATGCACCCGCGAAAAAGTGCTAGAGCCCCTAGAAAATGAGGATATGGACTTTAACGAATGGTTGCGCGCGTATGGCAATGTGCGCTCAAAGAACACGCGCCAGAAGGCCATTGATCTAGATGCATACCGCGGTATCACCACCACGGTGCCGCTAGACGACGGACCGGTCACGTTAGGTGTTGGCGTGTCCTGGGATGGCGCCACTACCGCCCTAGCCGCGGTAGGCACCATCAACCAAGGCCGGGGCGTGGGCATTGAGATTATCGACGCTCGCCCCGGCCGGCAATGGGTTATCAACACCACCCAGGAGCTGGTGCGCCGCGGTATCGCCACTGAGGTCTGCGGCGACGCCTACGGACCCACGAAACGCCTAGCCGACCAGTTGGCTATCGCCCTTCCTGAGCATTGGAAACCCTTATCCACCGATGAAATGATTGCCGCCACAGAGGACTTCCTACAGGCGCTGGATCAGGAAGCCGAGACAATGCCCATTCGCGTTCGCCGCTGTGCTGGTGTCGAATACGAACTAGACGTTGCCGAACTGCGCAACGTTGGCGAGAAGGGGCGTATGTTTAGCCGCCGCAACAGCGCCGCTGGCACTGCCCGCCTAGAGGCCGGCCTAGCCGCATTAGCCGGCTATCAAATCCCCGAGACCGCGATACCCGAGCCCTTTATCTGGAGCCCCGAATGACACGGAAGAAATCTAAAAAGCCAGAACAGCGCCTTGACTGGTCCGACTACTCAGGTGCCGTCGTAACTTGTCCTCACTGTGATTGGCACGAACAACACGAGGAACGCACCGCTGCCTGGTACGCGCTCGCTAGGCACCTGAAAGTAGGACACGGGGATTTTCAGGCGGCGAAAAATGCCGCCCGGAATTTACAGCGTATCCAGCAAAAATCCGTGAAATGACGCCCCCTTAGGCGATACTAACGCCTATGGGATTCCTGCAAAAAATTCGGGACCTGGTGTCGGTCCCAGCCCTAGTCAGTGGCACCCTGGAGGTGCCCTATGCTAGCGCCTGGGCTGACCCTAACCACCTGATTACCGTTGGCACACCCGACTTCATGCCCGATGTGACCACCCGTGACGTGGCCATGAACGTTCCAGCAATCAGCAGGGCACGCCGCATTATCGTCAGCAGCATTGCTAGGTGCCCCATCGTTGTGCACGACGCCGACGGACCACTACCTACACAGCCCGACTGGGTTTCCCGAACCGATGGGCCAGTCTCCCCGTATCACCGCATGATCTGGACCGTAGATGACCTGCTGTTTTATGGCTGGTCGCTGTGGGCTGTTGCCCGAGACAGCAGCGGAAACGTCATTGCCGCCGACCACGTGGACTACCGCTATTGGCATTTTGACGAACAAGGGCGGGTTTTCTTCGACGGTGCCATTGTCGACTCCGATAGCGTAATCCTAATCCCCGGTGCCGACACGGGTATCCTCCGCTATCCGGCGGCTATCCGGCATGCCGCCCAGATCAACACCGCCGCCGCCTCCGCCGCCGCGAACCCCGTTGCCCACACCGAACTGCACCAGACCGGTGGTGAACCCATCACCGACCCCGTAAAAATTGAACGGCTCATAGCCGCATGGAACCGCGGCCGGAACCGGCCGGGGGGCAGTGTCGGCTTCACAAATTCCAGCATCGAGGCGAAAAGCCATGGGAGCTTTGAGGCTCACTTGCTGGTGGAAGGCCGGAATGCGGCGGCGATTGATATTGCTAGGGTTTGCGGTATCCCCGCTATCCTGCTGGACGCCTCCCTAGCCGACTCTAGTGTCCGCTACTCGAATATGGACGCAAGAAACGTCGAGTTGGTGGACTACTGCCTAGCTTCATTCATGGCACCTATCGCCGCCCGCCTAGGCATGGACGATATGGTTTTGCCTGGTCAGAGTGTGGAATTTGATTTAGATCATCTGACCCGCCTTGACCCTAACAGCATCGCCCCGCCCGACGACGCTCACCGCCCACGCACTGTCCCTATCACTAACGAACTAACCCAGCTGATTGACTAAGAACCATGGATTTTCAAACGCTAGAACCTGATCTATATCAGTTGATGAACAAGCACTACACGCCCGGCCGACCAGGCCCCATCAAATACATTGTGGTGCACCATAACGCAGGCGTGAACTTGAGTACCGCCGATTGCTGGCGGATTTGGCAAGACCGTGAAGCTAGCGCCCACTATCAGGTGGAGACAGACGGAACGATTGGGCAACTGGTCAACGATTGGGACACCGCTTGGCACGCTGGAGACGCCGCCGCGAACAGCTGGTCAATCGGTATCGAGCATGCTAACACCGGTGGCGCCGCCGAAGACTGGCCTATCAGTCAGGAAACTATCACCGCAGGCGCCCACCTGGTTGCCGCCCTATGCCACGCCTACGACCTGGGAAAACCCGCCTGGTTTAATAACGTTTTCCCACATTCGCATTTCTACAGCACCAGTTGCCCGCACCAGTTGGCTGGTGCCTACCGTGACCAATACATGAGTCTTGCGGAAGAGTTTTACTTCAGCATGCAAGCAGACCCAACACCACAAGCAGGGAAAATGACGAATTTCACTGAAGCCGACCGGCAACTATTACGAGAAAACAACGAACTCTTACGGGTAATCCGAGACCAATTGACCGGCCCTGGTAGTGGCTACCCGGGGTGGCCACACACCGGTGGCCGGACCTTGGTTGATACGGTTGCCGCCCTAGGCGCCACACAGGGTATTGATGGTTGCCGCGATACCAAGAAAGCCAAGTGATATGAGTCTTCTTGATGTAGCGACTGGCTTCGGCTTAGGGATTAGCATCATGCTGACTCATCAGATAATTTTTATAATTCGGCTCCGCCTTGAGCTACGCAAGCGCGCCATGGAGTTGCCGCATGCCTGAGCGCCCACCAACCCAAATCCGCTACCCGTGGCGCTCCGTGCTCCGTAGCGTTGCCGTGGCTACTGTCGCGTTGTTGCCGGTACTACCGGAAATAGCCAAGGTGGCGGGTGTAGAGACCGTGCCCCTGGTGGCGTCCACCCTGGGGATCGTGGCAGTTTTGCAGCGGATAATCACAATCCCTGAGGTTGACAGGTGGCTGACTACCACGCTGAACGCTGGGGCTAGGAAACGCCAAGAAGAAGGAGAAGACGTAAATGCCAAGTGATCTAGAAACCGTAACCGGTGATGCCGCCCCGGCCACTGTGGTCTGTAACGAAGCCGACCGCATCATCGAGGGAATGGCGTTGCCATGGGGTGAGAACGGACAAACCGCCACCGGCACGTTCACCTTCCCCCGGGGAAGTCTTCGCCTTCCCTCCGAACTCAGCAGCGTCAAACTGCTAGCCGAACATTCACGCCCTGACCAGCAACCCAAGGCAATTGGGTATGCGATTGCTGCTGAGGACACCCCGGCCGGCTTGGTTATGCGATTCCAGCTAGGCACCTCCGCCGCCGCCACCGAAGCCCTAGCCGCCGCCGCCGACCATACCATCGACGCTCTAAGCGTCGAGGTAGTAGGCGTTGAGCGCACCGGTGGCACTATCAAAAACTCGCTGCTCAAAGCCGTAGCTATGGTGCCGTTCCCGGCCTTTCCTGGTGCCCGCATCTACGCTGAGGATGGCACGCCAATAGAAGCAGTAGAAACCCCCGCACCCGAACCACCCCAACAGGAGACCCCCATGCCCCAAAAAACCACCTATCCCGCCACCTCCCCTATCCCCGTCGACGATCCCAAAACGCTTACCGCCGATGGCGCTTTCCCGAAAATTTCCGCTGCTCAGGCGGTAGAAATCATCTGTGGCGTCCACACCGGAAAGATCACCGGCGACGAGATTCACGCCGCCCTGCAAAACATCACCGGTTCCGGCACGCTGGTCACCGAACCCGCGGTGTGGCTAGGCGAAATCTGGTCAAGCGTCGAGTACGAGCGGCGCCTGATTAATCTGATTGACACCCAGCCGCTTACCGGTCGCCGCGCTAAAGGTTTCCGCTGGGCAACCGATGCCGACACGGGAAAACAACTAAAGCCGGGTGTTGGTAAGTGGAGCGGTGATAAAACCGAAATCACCTCGAAGCCGGTCAAATTCGAGGAAGTCGACGAGCGCGCGCAACCGTGGGCCGGTGGCAACGACCTCGATCGTCAAATCATTGATTTTAACGAATCCGAAACGCTGCTTGCCTACTGGCGCGCCATGACGGAATCCTACAAGCGTGAGACCGACATGGACGTTGCCGCCCAGCTCACCACGTGGGCAACCGATGTACCAGACGAGCAAGAGGATATCATTCAGGCTATCCTGTTTGGCGGTATTTACGTCGAAGAGGAGGTTTTAACCCCAGCGTCGTATGCGATTATCAACCCGAAAGATAAGCGCAAGATTGCTAAATACACTGAGCTCAACACGCCGAAGTTCATGGATGTGACACCGGTGGGCTCCCCTGACCGGTGGGTCACCAGTCCGTTTGTGCCGGAAAAAACCGCAATTATCGGTGTCCGTAGTGCTACTACTTTCTATGAGCTCCCCGGTTCCCCGATTCGCGCCCACGCTGAACACATCGCCCTGGGTGGCCAAGATGTTGCTTTGTTCGGCTATACCGCGCATATCAAGAATCAGATTGCCGGCCTGGTCAAGGTACATTTCAAGTGAGCAAAGTAGAAAATGCGGAAGTGCTGGCGTGGCTGGGTGTCGATGCGGTGGGTGACGCCACCGAAGAGCAAGCGCTAGAGGGAATAACAGCAGCGGTTAACGCCACTGTGACAGATTGGCACGGTGACCCAAACACCTGGTCAGACCGGATTCATACCGGTGCCGTCATGCTTGCCGCCCATCTGTGGCGGCGGCGTGCTACGCCTGGTGGTGTAGCAGCCCTGACAGACGAAGGTACTACTTATGTCCAGCGTCATGATCCCCAGGCGGCTATGTTGCTTGGGCTGGGTGGTTGGACCGCCCCGGCGGTGGGTTGATGAATCCAGATATTATCCCGATGCATCTAGGGAAGCTAGCCAAAGAAGTCAATAACATTGGTATTTCCGCGACGGTTAACCCCAACCGTGTCAGTATTCCTGGTGCGTGGGTTGCCCTCAAGGAGGTGGAAATCGAGTCCATGGCCCGCGGTGAGGTTACCGCCGAAGCAAGCGTGTACCTTGTTGCCGCTGACCTTGGCACCACGCTAGCGGTGGAATACCTCATGAGCATGCTAGACGACCTGCTAAACCTGCTGGAAAACCGCTACCCCACAGACATCGAGATCACCACAATCACCCTCCCCGCTATCGGGCAAACCCCCCTACCAGCGGTTGAGGTCACCTACGAATTGAAAGGCACATAACAATGGCCAATGTCAACACCCTAGACAGTCGTATCTCCACCGGCCCCGGAAAACTGGTTTTCGGTAAAGCTGGTGCTCAGAATGAATTTTCCGCCCTGGTCACCAAGGCCGAGCTCAACCCCTCCGTGAATACCGAGGATGGCAAACACGTTTTATCCGGTGATTACGCACCCGGTAAAGACACTATCACGTGGACAATAGAACTTACTTGCTTCATTAATCTGAAGCAGAACGGTATTTGGGATTGGTGTTTCACGAATCGGGGTAAAGAGGTGGAGTTCGAGTTTCGCCCGGTAGAAGGCGAAAAGTCAGCTAAATTCACCGGCACGGTGAAAGTCCGGCCCCTTGGTGTTGGCGGCGAGGTCAATAAGGAAATGAGTAAGGACCTCACATTTCCGCTGGTTGGGGAGCCGGTTTTCACGCCTGTACAAGAGCCGTAAATGTCCGGCCATGTCGATGTTTCCGCCGAGGTAGAGGGCCTGAAAAACCTTCGCCGCACCATTCGGCAAGCAGGCGGCGACACAAAGGATTTGCGCAACGCCAATCTAGCCGCTGCGCAGACCATCGTGCCTATCGCTGCTGGTCTGGCGCCGAAGGTCACCGGCCGGTTGGCGGCGAGTATCAGGGCGGGTGCCACACAGAAAGCCGGCATGGTCAGAGCTGGCCGGAAACTCATTCCCTACGCAAACCCCATTCACTGGGGCTGGCCGAAAAGGAACATCGAACCGAACCCGTGGATTGCTACCGCCGCCGCCGCCAACGAGGAATTATGGCTCAAGGTTTATGAGCAGCATATTGACCGTATTTTAGGAAAGATTGAAGGAAAGAAACGATGAAACTAGTGATTAATGTCAGGTACACCAGCGGTGAAGAGGTCACCGTAACCCCGATCCTGTCCGATCAAGTCGCTTTCGAGCGCACCGCCCGCCTCCGTGATTGGGGCACCGCTACGGACAGTCCCCTGACGTTTGCCGCCTTCCTGGCGTGGAAGGCCTTGCAGCGCACCGGCCAAACCGAATATTCGTTCGAGGAATTTTTGGAGAGCGTCGAGGCGTTGAGCCAGTCCGGTGGTGAGATGGGTTTAGCCCCTACCGAGGCGACGCCTGCCGCGTCATAGCCCTGCTGGCTATCAACACGGGGATTCCGCCCAGCGTGCTGTTGGCGGAAGATCCGGCATGGATAGATACGATGCTGGAAGTTATGGCTGAGCAGGCGGAAGCAGCGAAAAAGAGATAGGAAAAGAAGCCGGTGGCGGGGAAAAAGAAGTCAGCGATTTTATCGGTCAATATCGTCAGTGATGCCAATACCAAAGGGTTCACTGAGGCGGCGCGCGCCGCCCAGAAGATGGCGGCGGATATTAACGCTTCGACTGCCCAGGCGGCCGGAATGGCCACTAAGATAGGTGGGCTGACCACCGGTATCACTTCTTTGGTCTCTATTGCTGGCGGCGCCATTGGTCAGGTTGCCGCTGGTGCCACAGCGCTAGCCGCTGTTGCTGGCCCCGCCCTAGGCGCCGTCGTGTTGGGTTTCGACGGGATCAAAGAAGCCGCCGAAGGGCTCAAGGAACCTTTCGATGGCTTGAAGGAATCTGTATCAGGCGAGTTTGCCGCGGCGTTGGAGGAGCCCTTCGAGAATCTAGGTGGGCTTATCACCAACCTTGAGGAGCCCATGGCTGGCCTGGGTGCTAGCGTTGGCAACCTCATGGGGGGACTTGTCGATACGATTGTCAGCAATCAAAGTGAATTGGAAAAGCTCATCGCTTCGGCTAGCGAGTTCACCGATGCGATGGGGCCGGGGTTAAATACCCTGCTAGAGGGTGTGTTGTCCATTGGCACCGGTTTGGATGGTATAGCCGGTGATTTTGGTGCGGCGTTCGGTGGTGTCCTCGAAACCTTGGGTGAAAAGTTCCAAGAATACGCATCGTCAGGCGCCACCACTGCCCTGATTCAGGGCATGATCGAGGCGTTGGGTGGCCTGTCGGATTTGATAGGCCCCCTGCTGGATTTGATTGTTGAGTTAGGCATTGCGCTAGGTCCCAGCTTTGGCGGTATCCTATCCGCCCTGGGTGAGATTATCGCCCAGCTGGTGGAGCCACTTTCCACTATCGCCCAGGTAGCTGGTCAAGCGCTGGTTGATGCGCTGGTTGCCCTGTCGCCGATGTTTGGGCCAATCGCTCAGGCAATCGCCGATTTGGTGGTCGCACTCGCCCCGCTGCTTCCGTCGATTGCTGAGCTGGTGGCGTTCCTGGGCACCGCGTTGGCCGAGGCGATTAGTGCAGTTGCCCCGCTGGTTGGGGACATTTCCGCCCTGCTTGGTGAGGTTTTCCGCATGGCCATTGATGCGCTGACGCCCATCATGCCGGTCATTATTGAGCTTATCCAGACCCTAGCCGGTGTCGCTAGTGCACTGCTCCCCTCGATTGCTGAGCTGGCCAGTGTGTTGTTCCCGGCGTTTGCGCAGATCATGGAGGCAATCGCGCCGATTCTGGGTGATATCGGGGCCTTGATTGGCGACGTACTACGTATGGCCATTGAGGCGGTGATCCCGCTAATTCCGGTGATTGTCGATACGATCCGTATCTTGGCTGATGTTGTGGCTATGCTGATTCCGGTGATTGCCGAGGTCGCACAGTTCCTGTTCCCCGCGTTGGCTGAGATTCTTCAGGTGGTAGCACCGCTGCTTCCTGATTTAGCTAATCTGATAAAGTCGCTGATTGAGGCGTTATTGCCGATTATTCCGCCCCTGATGCAGGTAGCTGAGGCCTTGTTCCCCGCCCTGGTTCGGATTATTGAGCTGATTATCCCGATTATCATTCAGGTGGCTGATATCTTTGTGCAGCTGGTGCAGGCGCTGACGCCGCTACTGCCGCCGCTAGCCGACCTCATTACCGAACTGCTACCGCCGATTGTTGAGCTGATGGAGGCAATTGCCCCGGCAACCAGCGCTGTTGTCGGCATTGTCGGCAAACTAGCCGTCGCGCTGACTAAAGGCTTGGTGGATGCGGTGATTGCCATTGGTAATAAATTAGGCTGGCTCAAGGACCTGTTCTTTACGATCATCGACGTCATCAAAAAAGCATTTAATTGGATCACCGACTTCTTAGATGCGGCCGATGGGGCCGGTGGCATTTTCGGCGGCGGCGGTAGTTTTGGCGGCGTAGGCGGCGGTGGCGGTGGTTTCGTTGGCGGCGGCGACGATGGGACGTTCCATGGGGCCGGTGGCGGCGGTATTGGCGCCGCCTTCCATAACCTGCTGAATCGCCCCCTACCCCAACCCCAGGTCATTAACAACTTTGAGATCACTATCAACGGCCCCATCGACGCGCTGGAAACCGGCCGGAAACTGCGTGAAATTCTCGACTACTACGATGAGAGGATGAAGCGATAACCATGGGTGTCATGGCCAACTTGTTAGACATTTCAATTTTTCCGCCTGGGAGCCAATGGAGGCTAAACCTCCGTGCCGTCGTTGACGGTCTCACCATCAACTGGGGGCGCACAAACCTTTATCGCGCCCCAGCCAATCGGACGTGTCAATTCCAAATGCTCATGGAGCATGTTACTTTAACGCGGGTAATGCAAAAATGGGTCAATTCGGAATTGATTATTACGGCTAAACCCGCGAGTGGCGATTTGGTGATTTTCCAAGGCATTATTGACGATTTTAAAGTCACCCCGAAAGACACGAAAATCGGTGATTATATCGTTGATTTTACCGCTACTGAATCGCCTACCTGGTCAAATAAACTCAACGGTCTGTTTTACGATGCTAAAAACCTCCGCGATTTTAATACTCGTTTAGGGCGTGTCCAACGCGAATTAGGCACATTTATTGCCCTGGATATAAATACAAGTTATTTAGCTGAACCACCCGAGAATCAGATCAGTGTGAAACAACTGGCTGAATCCCTTGTTTGGAGACCAGGAGCCTTCCCCGCCTGGTGCCCCGACTGGAAGCGCCTAGCGCCAACAGTTCACCAGTTAGACACGCCAGAGGGCGGCGCCCCGTGGGTATTGTCACCGAAGGTTCTAATTGACTTGGATCAGGGCATGGCTTGGACTTCCGATAACACGCCGACCACGATTCTGTATAGTGCCGGTGGATTGTTTGGAAAGAGCAAATACGCACGTGACACGCGGGTTCTTCGTGAAACCCGCGACCAGTGGGACCGCGGTAACATCGTGGAATTGGATACTCCGTATTGCCCAGATCAGGGGGGGATTATCGGCTACGCCGAAAATCACGCTGAACTGGCGAAAGCCCAATTGGGTAGCCCCCGCCGAATCCGGCTTGACACCCGCCGAAACGCCGACTTCCTCAACACCTACCTGGGGTGGGAGTGCTGGGAAACCCCTAACCGGTATATACAGGTGACGGGGGACAAGTGGGCAACAAAGTATCATGGTGAACTGCTGCTACAGCAAACTTATTACCCGATTGGTGGGACTCTTACCCTGTATCACTGGGGTTTTACCCACGATCTTTACTGTGCCTGGGGGCCGACCGACGACGCGCTAACGCCCCCGCCGCCACCGCCTCCCCCGCCGCCGCCGAAACCAACCACGTGGGGCGCCACCACAACCACCTGGGCTACCACTACTGGTACTTGGAAAGGATAGGATATTTTATGGCCATGACCGACCCGCGCAATGTTCAGCACCTTAATGCCGACGGAAGCGATACGATCAGTCAATTTCCTGCTGTTCAACGCAATAATGCGGCCCGGCTATCTGAGGCGCTGACTACGAGCAGCGATACCGTGGCGCTTAACACGTCCTTCCGCAATGCTGCCGGCTTGATTCAACGGATAGGGAAACTTCGGATTTTGAGCCTTGAGTTTCGCACTACCAGTGACGCTGTTGCCGCCACGCGGCTTCTAGCCGGCACCCTTACCGCTAGCGACCGGCCGGCAAAAACCATCTACGCCTCCCTAGCCGGCGCTAACGATTTGAACGACGCTGTAGGCGTGAGAGCAAGGCTAGGCACTGACGGCACGGTTACCTGTCCGGTGCCCACCATTATGCAATCGGGTGCCTATTACGGGGGCCAGATAGTCTGGGTTGTGGCCTAGATCACTTCCTGATTTATAAAAAATAGTAATTATGATATCGGTGGTGGTTTAGGCGGCGTCTTCGGTTTCGGTGTCTTCCATGGGTGACTCCCCGGTTTCAAGCCAATGCAGATCGACGCCCGTAGCATATGCGATAAGCATTAGTGACACCTTACGTGGATTTGCCCTACCTACCTCGATATTAGCTATCGTTGCTCGACTCAAGCCGGTAATTGCCGCTAACTCCAATTGTTGCAACTCGGCAACTTCGCGCGCTAACTTGACTCGATGCTTAAGCTGAAATTTTGGTATCAGACCACCGGTTTTTATATTATTCAGCATGTGTAAAATACTACTCTCTAGCCAGAGTATCGGCAATTATTTTTGAAAAAAGTTATTAATAGCATTAAGTGTTTGACCGTATCGGTAGATTTGTGTATACTTTGCCCCATGAGTGAACCACGTTGGCGACTATCGAAAGAACATGGCCTAACGATTGACGGTGTGATGGTTTGTACACCGCGTATGGTTTGCGCCAATGGAATTATTGTTGAAAACAATCCAGCGGGGTCTTCGTACCTACATTTAACTATCCGTATGGACGAACCCATTGCTGTTGCGCATGATGTTCCATTCAATATTGGCGCTTTGCACCCCGGCATGGAAAAAGAATCATTGGCTGACCTTGAGCCCCGTAGGGTTCAAGGTCATTAGGCATTTTTGAGGAGGAAATATGGACGAGTATACAGCTGAAGAGCTAGCCGCGATGGCACAGGAGGCGTGGGACGAGGCATTTTGTAAACTGCCCCCGGTGCCGTACTTCGAGGCGTTTTTAGATGCAATCGAGAGTGCCGCTGAGGTAGAGAACTACCCAAACGAACAAGTCGAAACCCTGTACTACGAGCTCGCATTCGCTGTCCGAAGTGCCGCCGCCGAAGGGCACGGAATCGACTACCTAGACAACGAGCTAAGGGAAGTCATGGAGCGGCGCGCCACCACCCAAGGTTGGTTTTTCCTAAACGACCACCTTAAGGATGCTAGGGAACAGGCTCTACGCCTAGAGCAAGAGCGCATGCCGCTAGGAGAAGAAAATGCCGATGACGCACACTAGTGCCGGGTGGGAATTCCGGCCGGCAAGAGCCGATAGCGGCATCTACTGCGATGTTTGCGGAAGGGTGTTCGCCCGGCCGGCACCACCGCCGAACCAGGCCGGCAAACGCATCTGCCGCGATTGCCGACAGAACGCGAGAGAAAAGAAAATAGGAATGCTCTTCTAACGTTTGTTGGGTTTAGGTGCCCCCGCCGCTTCTAGCCGGCGGCGGGGGTATCAGGCCCCGTAAACTGCTGCGGAACGCCTTATAACTAAATATTTTGTCCTTTGTTCATCATACCTCCGTCCTGCTTTCTTGTACGTGTACAGGACACAACAGAAAAACAAAACAACACGTAACCAGGATAATGTGCTTCTTACCGTAAGCACCCGGTGCACCTGGTCCCGGGTGGCCACAGCTGACCTGGCCCGTCAGCTGGTGGTGTGACCTATGGAAGCCGTTCCGCAAGGAGGCGGAACGGCTACTTGGCATGGGGTGGCAATGGAAGCGGTCAAAAATGGGATTTTCGCCAATGGGGAGGCCATCTAGCCGGGAACCCCTTGGGGGTTCTCCCTAGGCTACTGCCCTAACCCCCTACTACCTAGCCTTCACCTTCTACCTATCCTGGCCTACCGGAACCACCAACCCCTACCACCTACCACCTAACACCCATGCACCCTCCCCAACCACTCACCTGTACCACCTGTATCACCTGTACTACCCCGGGGGCGAAATGCCTAAAGAAGTTTGTTGGTCAAAAGCGAAATGCATTGCGGCGCCTCATCTGTGGGACCTGGACAACGCCGAAGCTTGGCGGGGTCACCCACTGGCGAAAAAGCCTAGAACTATTAGAGCACACGCTCTATGCGCAGACTGCCCCCTTATTCGGGATTGTGCCGTCTACGCGCTCACAGCCACTCCCCGAATGGCCGGTGTAGTCATGGCCGGTGTAGATATCCCCATCGCTGGTGGTGCCAAGGCAAACGCCGCCCGAAAACGCCTAAGGGAGATAGCCTATGGCTAGAAGCTCAAAATGGCGCAGAAAACGCCGCAACCGACACCGACGGGGGCGATACGCAACAATGGTCAGCAACAGGAAGAAAAGGAAAAGTAATGAATCAACATAAGGTAAAGCCAACGCCCCAAATCATAGTGTCTGCGTTGTTTAATAGCATCTATAACGCTGAGGACGAGGAACAGATGAACGCCGCAACCAGCGCTATGGTTGCGGCGATAAAGACGCTTGCGGACTACGATATCGACGCCGCCGAGTTGTTCATCAGGAAACTATATCGAACCATGATGAAGCATGAATATACCCGGTTCGGGATCGAGCGGACCAGTGAGGAGTTTGTAAAGCTAGGGTTGGAAGTACCTAAAGAATAGGATAATGATATGAGTAAGAGGCGATTCAAGGTGTTCAAACGCCACCTGCCAGAGGACTGGATGGTAGTCACTCGCTGGAATGGCTGGCCTATCAGGTACGACCGGTTTGCTTCCTTCCGTGCTGCTCACGACTACATTCATGAACGACTATATGAGGAAATGGAAACCACCGGACCGCGTGAGCTACTAGCTGGTGGAATCGGAAAACGCTATGGATAAAGTGAGATATACGGTGAAAAGGGACGAAGAAGGCATATGGTATGTGGAATGGAAAAAAGGAATCTTGACAACAATAGCAACCTTCCCCACCTTCACAGACGCCCACGACTACGTGCGCTACCACATCTACGGCACGCAGAGTGACTACGGCTATGCCTGCTGATAGGCCGGCATGGGCCGGCCGGTACGCCACCGAACGCACCGCCGCATGCCTAGCCGAGTTCGGCACCCGCTGTCACCTATGCGGCGCCTACGGTGCCACCACTGCCGACCACCTCATACCGCGGGCGGCCGGTGGCAGTGACGACCTAGACAACCTCCGTCCGGCTCACCAGTCGTGCAACTCGGCACGCCAAGACATGCCACTCGCCGACTGGTTCCGATTGCACCCGCTTATAAGTCGAGACGGTGACGCGCCGCCCAGCCGGCGGTGGTTTTTAGAACCGGCCGACCCCTAGGCAGGAATAGAACTGTT
>ERZ773035.1807-NODE-1807-length-14767-cov-8.571098_pt1 | contig 14767 bp, 14 predicted proteins | sample MGYA00511487_ERZ773035 | MGnify/ENA primary metagenome ERZ773035 (study PRJEB29015, sample SAMEA2737985) | human oral metagenome | biome: human oral; feature: human-associated habitat; material: dental | place: China | collected 2024 ...
CGGATTTTGCCGTGCCGACGCTCGCGGCGATTGCGGCACGATCCGATCTCGCGGAGGTCGTCGCCGTTGTCACGCAGCCCGACCGCCCGCGTGGACGGGGGAAGAAGCTCAGTCCGTCGCCCGTGAAGGCATGGGCAGTGACGCATGATATCCCCGTGCTTCAGCCCGTGCGTGCACGCGATACGGCATTTGTTGCACAGCTGCGGGAGCTCAAACCAGATGTGGTGGTTGTCGTCGCGTTCGGTCAGATCCTCTCGCAGGAGGTGCTGGACGTGCCCGTCCACGGCTGCATCAATGTGCACGCATCCCTCCTGCCGAAGTACCGTGGGGCGGCACCGATTCAGCACGCCATTATGGCGGGCGAGCAGGTGACGGGCATCACGACGATGCAGATGGATGCGGGGCTTGATACGGGCGATATGCTCCTGTGGAGAGAAGTGCCGATTCATGCGGACACGACGTATGGCACACTGCACGACACCCTGATGGAAACGGGGGCAAGCCTTCTCGTTGAGACACTTGAGCGTCTTGCGGCAGGGACGCTCGTGCGCACACCGCAGACAGGGGCATCCTGCTATGCCGTGCGCATTACGCGCGAAACAGTCGCGATGGACTGGTCGAAAAAGGCGCAGGAGCTTGATGCCTTTGTGCGCGGATTGAACCCCGTGCCCTATGCGCAGACTGCACTGGACGGTGCAGTCTACAAGATCGGTGCAATGCGCACTGTGGGGCGTACGGCAAGCGCCCCTGCGGGCACGATTATATCTGCCGATGTTAAGGCAGGACTCGTGGTCGCTGCGGGTGACGAGGATGTTGAGATTCTGGAGCTGCAAGCACCCGGCAAGAAAATGATGTCAGCAGCCGCTTTTTTGAACGGGTGCGCGCTGACGATTGGAACAAGGTTTTGTCATGAGTGAACAGACTTTGACGGTGAACGGAAAGACAGCAGGCGAAAAAAAGACCATCGCACTCCCGTCACGCCCGAAAAAACGCCTCTTCATAGGAATGCTGCTCCTCGTGACTGTACTCGCAGCAGTGCTGCTTTTCGGCATCTGGTACATTGGCGTGCCGGGGCTCGAGCGCATTCAGCCTGCGCTGCCGTGGGCAATCGGGGGCATGCTAACACTTCTTGTGCTCGTGTCTTTTTTCGGGATTTTTAATATTGTACTTGCGATTCTGGGCCTCCCATATCTGCCGTGGATGAAGCGGCAGACATATGAACTCATCAACCTGCTCTTTCCTGCAGCTGTGCGCCTCGGTGCCATCTTTGGTGTGAAGCGGCGGAAACTAGAAGGATCGTTCATTGCCGTCAGCAACCTGCTCTTTCACCGCATGCATATTCGCGTGCCCGCAAACCGTCTGCTCGTTGTAACGCCGCACTGCCTGCAGCTTGCGAGCTGCCCGCATAAGGTGACGCGCGACCCGAATAACTGCAAGCGATGTGGTGGCTGCAACATCGGCGACCTTGTGGTACTCGCCGAGGAGATGGGCTTTCATTTCTTTGTGGCAACGGGCGGCACGCTTGCGCGCCAGATCATCTACAATATGCGCCCGAAGGCAGTGCTCGCCATTGCGTGCGAGCGCGATCTGATGAGCGGCATACAGGATGTATTTCCTCTGCCGGCGGTCGGTGTGCTCAACATCCGCCCGAATGGTCCGTGCTACAATACGAGTGTGGACATGAATGAGGTACGGCGGCAGTTGGAAGAGATCATTGAGCCGGCATCGGACGACACGAGGAAGGGCGCATGATGCAGAGGTATCGTGAGGAAAAAATCGACCGCGTGCGTGAGCTTGCGATGCAGGTGCTCCAACGGGTACACGTTGAGGACGCATACGCCAATGTTGCACTTGCGGGAATACTGCGCGAGGTACAGCTGCCGGAGCGTGACCGCCGTTTTCTGACGGAACTTGTCTACGGTGTCACGAAGGCGGGCGCATCGCTCGACTATATGATCGGGTGCTACGTCACCGATATCCGAAAGGCGCAGCCCGCCATTCGCGAGCTCCTGCGTCTGGGATTCTACCAGGTCTTCTGCATGGATCGTGTGCCGCCCTCTGCTGCGTGCAATACGGCGGTGGAGCTGGCAAAAAAACATGGACGCAGGGGGGCGGATTCGTTCGTCAACGGCGTTCTCCGCGCTGCACTCAGAGAGCCGGAGCGTGCGGCATTCCCCGATGGACGAGACGCACGTTCCCTTGCGCTGCGCACATGGCATCCGCAGTGGATGGTGGAACGATGGATTCGTACCTATGGATATGAGCGGACGGAGGAACTCTGTCGCTGCAACAATACGAGTGCGCCGCTCTCCGTACGCGTGAATACCCTGCGTACGAACAGCAGTACGCTGATGGAGCAGTTTGCTGCGGCGGGAGCGCAGGTGCGTGCTTCCGCATGGGTGCCGGATGGCATTGTGCTCGCCGCGCATGGCGCACTCGATGAGCTCGCCCCCCTGCGCGAGGGACTGGCACAGGTGCAGGATGAGAGCTCCATGCTCGTCGCCCATGTGCTTGCACCGGAGCCCGGTATGACGGTAATTGATGCCTGTGCTGCGCCGGGCGGCAAGACAACTCACATTGCACAGCGCATGGAGAACCATGGGCGCATCCTCGCGTTCGATATCTACGAGGAGAAGATTCACCGCATCGAGCGCAACGCGAAACGGCTCGGCATTTCCATTATCGAGGCACATCTGCGCGACGCACGAGAAATTGGTGCAGCGTATGCAGGACATGCAGATCGCGTGCTCGTCGATGCACCCTGCTCGGGGCTCGGTGTTCTGCGCCGTAAGCCCGACGCGCGCTGGAAGAAAAGTGTACGGGATGCAAAGACACTGCCGCCCCTCCAACGCGCCATTCTCGCGAGCGCAGCACAGGCGGTGAAGCGGGGCGGTATTCTCGTCTACAGCACATGTACGATGGAGGAATGTGAGAACGCCGTCGTTGTCAATGCCTTCTTAGAGACGAATACAGATTTCGTACTCGAGGAGACAGGGGCGTTTCTGCCCATGCAAAAGAGTGCAGAGCGTATGGTTCAGATCATGCCCGAGACGGACGGACCTGACGGCTTCTTTATTGCCCGCATGAGGCGCCTATGAATATCTTTGGCTGGACGAAGGAGCAGCTTGCCGAGGCGCTCAAAGAGTATAATATTCCCCGCTTCCGCGCAGACCAGATCATCCGATGGATGTATCAGCGCGGTGCGGTCTCTTTTCATGCAATGGACAACCTGTCAAAACCGCTGCGTGCCCAGCTTGCAGAATACTTTTCCATCGAGCGTCCGAAGGTCGTCTCGCGTCTGCACTCATCTGACGGTGCGACGATCAAGCTGCTCTGCGAGTTCACTGACGGGCAGACAGCAGAGACTGTGTTGATGCGCCATTCGTACGGCAACAGTGTCTGTGTCTCGACACAAGCGGGCTGCCGCATGGGCTGTGCGTTCTGCGCCTCCACGCTGCACGGGCTGCAGCGCAATTTGACGGCGGGGGAGATCGCGGCGCAGGTAATTGGCATCGCTGACTTCCTGCGGCAGGAGGGAGCACGGGTCGATACGATTGTCGTCATGGGCTCGGGCGAGCCTCTTGAAAACTACAACAACGTGATCGCGGCGCTGCGCCTTCTGCACGAGGAATATACAATCGGGCTGAGCTATCGCAGTGTGACGCTCTCGACCTCCGGCATTGTGCCCGGCATTGAGCGGTTGACGGAGGAGGGCATCCCCATCTCGCTCTCGATTTCCCTGCACGCGCCGACGGATGCACTGCGCTCTGAGATCATGCCCGTCAACCGTATGTATCCCCTTGCGGATGTACTGCGTGCAGCGCGTATGTATGCGGAGCGAACGAAGCGTCGTGTTACCTACGAGTATATTCTGATTCGTGACCTGAATGACGGTGTGCGCGAGGCGGAGCAGCTCGCAAAGCTTCTGCGCGGTCAGCTTGCGAGCGTGAACCTCATTCCGATCAATCCCGTCGCGGAGCGCAGCCTCTTTCGTCCCGATAAGACTGCCATTCGACGCTTTCAACAAATTCTCGAGGAGCGGCACATTACGGCGACCTTGCGGCGCGAGATGGGAACGGATATCCAGGCGGCGTGCGGACAACTTCGCAACCGTCTCATGGAAGCGGGACTGTAAATTTTCATGCTTTTATGGTATGATATAGGAATTGTTAAGTCTATTTCGTTACCAAAGGAGAGTATTACACGATGATCGAACGCGTGGAATCTTTTCTGGGAGATCATATCGAGGGGTTTTTCAATCGCAAATTCAGCAGTCACTTGGAGCCCGTTGAGCTCATTAAGGGGCTTGAGAAGGAGGCGCGGCGGCAGGGGGAGAGCGGAAATCTCGCGAACTCCTATGTCATTGCGCTTGGCACGGAGGACTATCAGCGGCTCTGCTCGCATCGCGTGGCGGACGAGCTGGGCGTGGCACTCAAGAAATATATCATCCGTGCGGATCTGACAATGGAAGGGAAACTCGGCATTTGTTTCGCACTGGATGAGAGCCTGCGTGCAGGTTCCTATCATCTCACAGCGCGCGTGCAGCAGGAAAGCGCGTCCATGCAGGATCCGCGCGTAACCTGTGATACAATGGCGCAGACCATTGTGCTTGAGCGGTCTTCGTTCGCAGATGCGCGCTGCCTGAATCTCCCGCCCGTGCATGAGATCGCAGCACTCACCGTGCTCAGCGGCGCGGATGAGGGCATTATCATGCATCTCGGTGAACGAAAGATCTATATGGGGCGCATGCCGCGCAACGAGTTTATTCTGACGGATACGAATATCTCACGTGTTCATGCGTGGATCGCGTATGAGCAGCACCGCCATGTGCTCTATGATGCTGAGAGCCGCAACGGCAGCTTTGTGAACGCTGCGCGTGTGGGGGCGCGGCGGTTGTGTGACGGCGATGAGATTCAGCTCGGGACGACAGTGCTGCGCTATGGGGTGCTCTGATGCCGGCGCTTGCGCTCAAGGCGCTGCGCGTGCTGCTCGAATATGGTGCGCTTCTCTGGCTTGCCTACGTCGTCGTTCGGCTCGGGCGCACGATGTTTTCCACGCTGCACACGGATTTCAAGGAGGCAGCTCGTCTGCCGCAGCCACTTGCCGGTGCGGCTTCTCTCGTCGCGATTGCGGGGGAGGGGCTGATCGGACAGCGCTTTCCCGTGGGGCATGAGCTTACAATTGGCCGCAGTACGGACAACGATATTGTGCTCGCGGATAACTTTGTATCTCATCATCATGTCTGCATCTATCAGAGAGAAGATGCATATATCGTGGAAGATCTAGGCAGCCGAAATCACACCTATCTGAACGATGGGGTTTTGACGGGGCGGGCGTATCTGCGCACAGGTGATGTCCTGCGGATCGGTGCCGCCATTCTGCGTTTTGAGAGGTAAATACATGATAGAGGTTTCGAGTGCATCGGATATCGGGCGCGTGCGAACATCGAACGAGGACAGCTACGGCGTATTCTCTCCCGCTGTTTATGTTGTTGCCGACGGTCTGGGCGGTCATGCGGCGGGCGAGGTGGCGAGCCGCATGGTGGTCGCTGCCGTGCACGATATGGCGAACGAGGGGCAGGAAATTGATACGGCAACGTTAAAAACAGCCATTCTGCGTGCCAATCAGCAGGTGCTGGACGCCTCTGCGGGGAATTCCTCGTATGAGGGGATGGGATCGACGGCGACTGTGCTCCATGTCGATGAACATGCGGGAATGGTGTACTATGCGCACGTTGGGGACAGCCGACTCTATCTGTTGCGGAATGGCATCTTTCGTCAGGTCTCGCGCGATCACTCCTATGTGGAGGAACTTGTCGCACGCGGAGAACTCAGTGAGGCAGAGGCGCAGCACCACCCACGTAAAAATCTCCTTCTGCGCGCTGTCGGCATCGAGGAGCGTCTCCATGTGGACGGTGATTTCTTTCCGCTCGAGGCGGGTGACCGACTGCTCCTCGCAACAGATGGTCTGACGAACATGGTAGACGACGACGAGCTCGCGGCTCTCCTCGGCGGTACCTTCGAAGGGCTCGCGGAGCGTATGGTGAAGCGAGCGCTCGCCGGGGGCGGCAGTGACAACATCACGGCGATTGCCCTCGCCTATGAGCCGTCATGACGAAGGGACTGAAATTTGCGCCTGTGGGCATTCTGCTTTGTGCGCTCAGTGTTCTGCTCCTCAAACAGGGAGCAGGTACACCGGGATGGGGATTTGACCGGTGTGTGCAACTTGTCCACCTGCCGTGGCTTGCGCTCCTCCTCTGTGCGGGGGCGGCAAGCTATGTGCTTGCAGCACGCTGCAAGCTGGACTGCGTCCCGCTCGCGCTTGCCTACGTGCTCCTCGCCGTCGGGCTTGCTGAAATTGCGCGGCTGAAACCGGATCTTTTTGAGGCACAGCTGCGCTGGGCATGCGTCGGCATCGTGCTCTGGGGAATTGTTATTCTTCTTTGGGAGCGCGTGCGGCGCATGCTCGACTATCCGTATGTGCTCGGGATTGCAACGACACTTGTGCTGCTCCTGCCGCTGATCTTCGGCGTAAGCATCGGCGGCAATAAGAACTGGCTCACATTCGGCTCGTTTTCCGTGCAGCCGTCCGAGTTTGGCAAGATCCTGCTCATCTTTTTCCTCGCGGCGTATCTTGCCGACCATCTTGCCATGCTGACGCTTCCGGCGCGCCGCTTCCTCTTTCTCCATCTGCCGCCCGTGCGCTTCATCGCACCTCTCATTGTGCTCTGGGGGCTCGCCGTGCTGATGTTTGTGATCGCCCGCGACCTTGGCTCAGCACTGCTCTTCTTCGGGATGGCGGTGCTCATGACCTACATGGGAACGGGGCGCAAATCCTACGTGTTCCTCGCGGGTGTCTTCATCCTCGCTGCGGCGGGGCTCAGCTATGCGCTCTTCGGACACGTCCGCGTGCGCTTCGATATCTGGCTGCATCCGTGGGCGGACCCAAACAGCATGTCTTATCAGGTCGTGCAGTCGCTCTTTGCCATTGGCTCGGGGGGAATCTGGGGTACCGGCTTTGCCGAGGGGCATCCGCTCCTCATTCCGGAGGTGCATACGGACTTCATCTTTGCGGCGATTGCCGAGGAGTTCGGACTCTTCGGTGCTGTTCTCGTCCTCCTCGTTTACGCGCTCCTCTTCTGGCGGGGCAGTCGGATCGCGATGAGACTGCCGCATGTGCAGGAGTCCCTGCTTGCAGCGGGCTGCGCTGCGAGCCTCCTTCTGCAGGCATTCATCATCACGGCGGGCGTGACGAAACTCCTGCCGCTCACAGGGATCACGCTGCCATTCGTCAGCTACGGCGGCAGTTCCATGGCGGCGAGCTTCATCCTTATCGGTATTCTGACGGCGCTGTCCGGGGAGGTCAAGGAGGCGGCGGATGGCTGATCGGAAAATCCGTAAACATATCGCGGTCGTCGCTGCGTTCCTGCTGGCACTGATCGCGGTTCAAATACTCTATTTGGCAAAAGTCAGTGTTTGGGACGGTGATGAACTCGCGGCGCATCCGCTCAATACGAGGACGGCGCTCATGGAGAAGGACATTGTGCGGGGGCGTATTGTCGATCATGAGGGACGCGTGCTTGCGGAGAGCTCGGCAGATGGTTCCCGCTCCTATCCGTATGGCAGAATCCTCGCCCCCGTGACAGGCTATCAAACGGAACGCTATGGCGCTACGGGTGTGGAGCAGGTGGAGGGACAGGCACTCAGCGGCGTCACGGCAGATGTGGCGCATATGGGACCTCTGCGCACACTCCTGCGTGCGGATGCGGGGTATGATGTGCGGCTGACTGTGGACGCGAAACTGTCGGAAGCGGCATGGAATGCACTCGGATCGCGGCACGGCGCTGTTGTCGTTATGGATGCGTCGACGGGCGCAGTCCTTACTATGGTGAGTGCACCCTCGTTCGATCCTGCCTCGGCAGAGCGGCACTGGGATGAACTTTCGACACGTGCAGACAGCCCGTTGCTGAACCGCGTGACGCAGGGACTCTACCCACCCGGCTCGACGTTCAAGACACTGATCGCGGATGCGGCGCTCACGGCGGGGGTGACGAATCCCGACGAGGTGTTCACCTGTACGGGCGAGCTCGCCATTGGCTCGGACTATGTTCTGCACGAGAGTCACGGTGAGGTGCATGGCAGGCTGCGCCTTGCGGATGCGCTGCGTGAGTCCTGCAATGTCACCTTTGCGACACTTGCCCTGCGCCTCGGCGGAAAAGGGCTCGCGTCGGCGTTTGAGCGGTTCGGCGTCGGTACAGAACTCGCTGACACGGAAATCTCGATGGCGGTAGCGCATGTGCCGGAGATGAAACAGATCGCGGATGGAGAGATCGCACAGATCGGCATTGGGCAGGGCGCGCTTCTCGTAACGCCCATGCAGATGGCACTCGTTGCGGACGCGTTTGCAAACGGCGGGCGTATCATGCAGCCGTATCTTGTGGATGCTGTTTTGACGAAGGACGGAACGTCTCTTTATGAGGCAAGTCCCGCCGTCTGGCGAACAGCAACGACGGTAGAGCGTGCGGCAGTCATTGACGGGTATATGGCGGATGTTGTAGCTGCGGGGACGGGTACCGCAGCAGATGTCAGGGGCGTGCACGTCACGGGCAAGACCGGTACGGCAGAGAATGCGAGCGGTACGGATCACGCGTGGTTCATCGGATCGGCAGAGCGCGGCGGATACAAGATCGTCATGGCGGTTCTCGTGGAGGAGGGCGGCTTTGGCGGCAGAGCGGCGGCAGGGATTGCGCGCGCAGTGATACAGACATATTTTGCAGAGGGGCGATGATTTTATCGGGAACCCTTTCTGAGATAGAGAGACCTCAGCAGTGTATGGAAGAGGCATTAGGAGGAACGAACATGGTTGAGCGTGTCTTGGATGGACGCTATGCGCTGGAAATGCTTGTGGGCAGCGGCGGTATGGCGGATGTCTATCGGGCAAAGGATCAGCTCTTGGAGCGCACCATCGCCGTCAAGGTTCTCCACCAGCAGTACGAGAATGACAAGGAATTCATCGAACGGTTTCAGCGCGAGGCGAAGGCAGCGGCACGTATCACGCATCCGAACATCGTCAATGTCTACGATGTCGGCGTTGCCGAGGGACGGCACTATATCGTCATGGAATACGTTCCGGGACGCACGCTGAAGGAACGCATCAAGGAGGAGGGACCTGTCCCCGCAGCAGAGGCTCTGCACATCGCACGTCAGATTGCGGGAGCGCTCGCGCAGGCACACGCAAGCAATCTCGTTCACTGTGATATCAAACCGCACAACATTCTCGTCATGCCTGATGGCAATGTGAAGGTTGCGGACTTCGGCATTGCGCGCGCTGTCACGGAGTCCACGATGACCTACAACGACAACATCATGGGCTCGGTGCACTACTTCTCTCCCGAACAGGCACGAGGCACGATCATCACGCCGAAGTCGGATGTCTACTCCCTCGGCGTCGTCCTCTATGAGATGCTGACGGGGCGGATCCCGTTCGACGGCAATACGGCGGTGAGCATCGCACGCAAACATCTCGAAGAGGAACCGCAGCCCATACACGCCCTCGTACCGAATATACCGCCTGTGGTGGAGGCACTCGTCACGCGCATGATGGCAAAGGATCCTGCGCTTCGTCCAGACAGCCGTCTGCTCACTCAGGACATCATGCATACGGAGCGGATGATGCGCGGCGATACGTCAGCCATGCCCGCATTTGATCCTGATGCCACACGTGTGCTCTCAGCCGTGGAGGCACAGAAGATCGGTGCCATCGTCGAAGCGGAGGAGGAGACATCCGCAGAGATGGAGGAGAAATCCTTTTTCCGCACGAAGATATTCAAGTTTGGACTGGGGCTCATCCTTCTGTTGGGGTTCTTTACGGGATTCTTCCTTAGTTTCGGCAAATTCTGGAGCTCTGTGGAGATCACGGTACCCGATGTGACGGGCAAGCAGCTCACGCTTGCGCGGCAGATTCTTGAGGATCAGCATCTGCGCGTCACGGTTGCGGAGACATTTGACGCTTCCGTGCCCGTGGGCGTTGTTGTCTCGCAGACGCCGGAGGCAGGGTCGACAGTCAAGGAGGAACGCACGATCACGATCTACGTCAGCAAGGGCGGCGAGGAGATGGAGATGCCGAATCTGCGCGGACTGAAACAATCGGAGGCGATCGACAGGCTGCAGCAGATGGGGCTGCGCCTCGGCTCTGCCTATGAGACATTCTCCGATGAGGACGCCGGTACCGTCATCTCGCAGGATCCGCGCAGTGGAACGCGCATCAGCAAGGGGCAGTCCGTGGATATCACGGTCAGCAAGGGGCAGAAGATCAAGAAAGTCAGCGTTCCCAATGTGAAGGGCGTGCCCTCGGATCGTGCACATACAATGATCGAGGGAAGCGGACTGAAGGTTGGCAGTGTCTCGGAAGAGGCGAGCACGCAGGCAGCAGGCACCGTCGTCAGCCAGTCGCCGGCGGCGGGAGCGGAAGCGGACAGCGGCAGTGCCGTGAGCCTAGTCATTTCGAGCGGCGGAAAGTCCTCCGGTACGAAGGAAGATACGAAGGGCAACAGCAAGAAGAACGACAAGGATCCCGCCGGACGCCGTATCCAAACGGAAAAGACAGAATAGGGAGTGCATGGTGGCAGAGCGCGGACGTATCCTGAAGGTCTACAACAATGTACTTCACGTCGCTGCAGAGGATGGTGTCCTGTTCTGCAAGCTGCGCGGCAGGGTGAAGAAAGGGCGCAGCGATATGGGGCTCGTCCCCGGTGATATCGTCACATTTGAACGCATTTCAGAGGGGGAAGGCGTGATCGAGCGCATCGAAGCGCGCACGAATCTCCTGCAGCGTCCGCGTGTGGCAAATCTCACACAGATTGTCATTACGGTCGCGGCGGCATCGCCCGACCCACATCCCCTCGTTGTGAGCCGTTTCCTCGTGCTTGCAGAGCTCTCGGGTGTGAAAAAAATTGTGCTCTGCGTGAACAAGATGGATCTCTGCATAGGTGATCCTGCGTCGTATCTTGCGGAATACGAGGCGGCGGGCTATTCCGTTCTGCGCGTTTCGGCAGCGGGTGGTACGGGACTCGATGATCTGCGTGCGCACCTTGCGGGGGAGATCAGCGTGCTCGCGGGACCATCGGGTGCGGGGAAGTCCTCGCTGCTCAACGCGCTTGATCCGACACTTGCCCTTACCACGGGTGCAGTCAGCGAGAAGATCGGGCGTGGCCGTCACACGACGCGGCGCGCCGAACTGCTCCCGTTTATGGGCGGGTATGTGGTTGATACGCCGGGCTTTACGCAGCAGGAAATCACGGACACTGCGCCGGAAGAACTTTCGGACTGCTTTCCCGAGTTTTCCCACCATACAGGTTGTCGCTTCGCCCCGTGCAGCCACAGCCACGAGCCGGACTGTGCCGTCAAGGCAGCAGTTGCGGCCGAGGAAATTTCGCGCGAGCGGTATGAGGCATATCTCGCGCTCTTGAATGAACTTCGCATGAAAAGGAAATAGGAGAATACAATGGCACACGAACATGAACACGAAGAAGAAATGATGGAAGAAGAGCACGTTCACATTGAGCGTCCGACGATCATCGCACCGTCCATTCTCTCGGCAGACTTTGCCAATCTTGGCGCGGATGTGCGCCGTGTGGAGGAAGCGGGTGCGGAGTACATCCACATTGATGTGATGGATGGGACGTTTGTGCCGAACATCACGCTCGGTCCCTGCGTGGTCGAGAGCTTGCGCAAGGTTTCGAAGGCGGTCTTTGACGTGCACCTTATGGTCGAACATCCGGAGACGCACATCGAGTCCTTTGCAAAGGCGGGGACGGACATCATCACGTTCCACGTCGAGGCGACGCGCCACGCGCATCGCGTCATCCAGCAGATCAAGGCGGCGGGCTGCAAGGCGGGCATTGCGCTCAATCCGGGCACGTCGATCTACAGTCTGGAGGAGCTGATCGACGATGTGGATATGGTGCTCCTCATGACGGTCAACCCCGGCTTTGGCGGGCAGAAATTCATAGAGAATACACTCGGCAAGATTCACGCGCTCTATCATACGGTCATGGACAATGAACTGGACGTCGATATCGAGGTGGACGGCGGAATCAATGCGGAGACGGCAGAGTCCGTGCGATCGGCAGGTGCGAACGTGCTCGTCGCGGGCTCGTACATCTACGGTGCGAAGGACATTGCCTCCGCTGTCGCTTCTCTGCGCGGGTGAGAGGGAAAACATGGGTGAAAAAGCGGTAATCCTCCTCTCGGGAGGGCTCGACAGCTGCACCTGTATGGCGGTTGCCTGCGCGGCGGGCTATGAACTCTATCCCATCAGCTTCGACTACCATCAGCGGCATGACCGCGAGCTCGATTGTGCCAAGCGTATTGCAGAGCACTATCATGCGGTAGAGCATCTTATCATTGAAACGAATATGAACGCGGTCGGCGGTTCTGCATTGACGGATGATGCGATTGCGGTGCCGGAGGGCGATCTGGATCGCACGGAGATCCCTGTGACGTACGTACCCGCGCGCAACCTCATCTTTTTGAGCTATGCTCTGGGCTATGCGGAGCGCGTCGGTGCGGTACATCTCTACATTGGTGTGAACTCCGTCGACTACTCGGGTTATCCTGACTGTCGTCCCGAATTCATCGCCGCATTTCAGGGGGCGGCGGATGCTGCGACGGCAGCTGCAGTGGAGCGCGGTCGCCGCATCGTTGTCGAGACGCCGCTGCAACATCTCTCGAAGGGCGATATCATTCGCCTTGGTACGGAACTGGGCGCGCCCTATGAGCTCACGACGAGCTGCTATCGTGGCGGGAAAGAGGCGTGTGGCACCTGCGACAGCTGTGTTCTGCGTCTGCGCGGCTTTGCCGAGGCGGGGCGGCGCGACCCGATTCCGTACGCAGCAGGAGTGCGATGATGCTGGACGTACAGAATCGTGAAGACAGTCGTGGCATCGCGATTCAGCGCGTCGGCGTCAAGGAGGTGCGCCTGCCCTTCCTCATCAAGAAGCAGGCGGGAGGCTATCAGCAGGTGCTCGCACGCATTGCATTCACCGTTTCTCTGCCGATGGAGTTCAAGGGCACGCATATGAGCCGCTTCCTCGAAATCCTCCTGCCGTGGAGCGAGAAACCGCTCGCAGAGGAGGAGATGGACGCGATGCTCACGGAGGCACTTGACCGTCTCCACGCCGAGGAGGCCGAAGTCTCGCTCGCATTTACGTATTTTATCGAGAAATGTGCTCCCGTCAGCGCTCGTATGTCGCTGCTTGATGTGGATGCCTCCTTTACGGGGCGCAAACAACGCGGGCAGCCCATGCAGTTTGAGCTTGGACTTACCATGCCGTTCACGTCGCTCTGCCCGTGCAGTAAGGAGATCTCTGCCTATGGGGCGCATAATCAGCGCTCGACGGCACGCGTGCGGTTGCGCTACCATGAGGGCGTGCCGTGCATCTACATCGAGGAATTGGCGGCACTTCTTGAGCAGCAGGGGTCTGCACCTATCTATTCGCTGCTCAAGCGTGCGGATGAGAAATATGTCACCGAGGCGGCGTACGAGAATCCGAAATTTGTCGAGGACATCCTGCGCGACACGGTTCTCGCCCTGCGCGCACTGCCTGGGCTTGCCTATTTCTCGCTCGAATGCGAGAATGAGGAGTCCATCCACAGCCACAACGCCTTTGCGGCGCATGAAGAATATTTGAACGACTAGGAGAAAGGGGAGCGCGTAGGGCATGAGTAAATTCACGCGGCGCTTTCTTCTGCTCTTTGTCCTTGTCGTCGGCATCTCTGCCGCTGTCATCTACACGACGGTGGACATCAATACACTCCAAAACCTGACGCGCTTTCATCCGTGGTCGCTTCTTCTCGCGCTTGCCGCCGTCGGGCTTGGCATGTTCTTCGACGGCAGCCGTCTCATGCACCTCGTCAAGATCTCCAATGAAAAAATCACCTTGTACCAAGCAGTACAGGTGATCTTCGGCAATTATTTCCTCGCACTCCTCACACCGGGGGCGACGGGCGGCGCCGTCGCACAGGTCATGTTTCTGCGTCACGCGGGGGTGCCCACGGGCAAGGCGGCGGTGCTCGTTATCGTGCGTACACTGCTCTCCATCTTCTTCCTTGCGCTCTGCATGCCCTTCATCTTTCTGCACGATGAGGGCATCGTGCCCGGAGTATCGAACGACATCCTGATGGCGGTGACGCTGGCAGCATTCATTGGTATTTTGCTCATTGTCGTGGGGGCACGGCGCGGCTATCTCGACTACGTTGTTGTCCGGATCGCGCGACGCCTGCGCGATAAGAAGCGGCATCAGCTCTTCGGGCTCTATCGCGATACGAAGAGCGCGATCTCACTCCTCCTCGGCGCGCCGCGTCAGATGCTTATCGTCTTTGCCGAGTCAGGGCTGAACCTACTCTGCATCTACGCCGTTGTGCCGTGTCTCCTGCTCGGGCTCGGCGTCACGGATGCGGACTGGTACACCGTTATGGGGCGCATGATCTTTCTCAACATGCTCCTCTACTTCAGTCCGACACCGGGCGGCTCCGGCATCGCCGAGGGTGGGTTCGTCCTCCTCTTTGCTGCGACCGTTCCCGCCGGCACTGTCGGCATCGTCGCTGTCTGCTGGCGCCTCATCGCCGAGTATCTTCCGTTTCTCATTGGCTTTTACTACACCGTTACCGTCTTTGGCCGCGAATTTTTGCGGCGATACTGATGCTTTGTTCACTGCGCCGTTCATAACGGCGCTTTTTCTTTGAGCAAATGTCGCATCAAGTACGAT
>ERZ773035.1808-NODE-1808-length-14758-cov-49.688703_pt1 | contig 14758 bp, 11 predicted proteins | sample MGYA00511487_ERZ773035 | MGnify/ENA primary metagenome ERZ773035 (study PRJEB29015, sample SAMEA2737985) | human oral metagenome | biome: human oral; feature: human-associated habitat; material: dental | place: China | collected 2024 ...
CGCACGAGCCGCTCGCCGCCGGGCCCGTCGGCCTCGCTCAGGGCGAGCAGCACCCGGCCCAGCGCCATCTCGGCGTGAAGGTCCACGCGCGGGGGCAGGCCGCCCAAGTGGTCGTGGACGGCGCGCGCCCAGGCCGAGCCGTCCAGCTCGTCGCGCGTGGCCCCCAGGGCGACGATCGCCAGCCCCTCCTCGAACCAGCCCGACGGGTTGGCGCGGCGCACGTCGTCCATGACGCCGAGGACCCCGACCACGGGCGTCGGGTTGATGGAGGAGTCGGGCCGCCCCTTGACCGCCCCGTGGGAGTTGTACAGGGACACGTTGCCGCCGGTAACGGGCACGCCCATGGTCCTGCAGGCGTCGGCCAGGCCGGTAATGATCTCGACGAGTTGCCACATGGCGTCGGGGTCCTCCGGGGAGCCGACGTTGAGGCAGTCGGTGACGGCCAGGGGGCGGGCGCCGACGGTGCACACGTTGCGGTAGGACTCGGCCAGGGCCTGGGCGGCCCCGGTGGCCGGGTCGAGCTTGGTGAAGCGGCCGTTGGCGTCGGTGGAGACGGCCACCCCGCGGCCCGTGGCCTCGTCCACGCGTACGACGCCGGCGTCGTCGGGCTGGGCCAGGGCGGTGCCCCCGCGCACGAAGCGGTCGTACTGGTCGGTGACCCACGCGGCGGACGCCTGGTTGGGGTCGGCGACGACGGCGAGGACCTGCTTGGCGAGATCGGCCACGGTGGCGGGCCGCTCCAGGCGCGCCGAGGCGTCGTCGTTGAGGTCGTCCTGCCAGGCGGGGCGGGCGTAGGGGCGCTCGTAGGTGGGACCCTCGTGGGCCACGGTGCGCGGGTCGACGTCGACGATCCGCTCCCCGAAGTGGTCGATGGTCAGCCTTCCCGAGCCGTTGACCTCCCCGATGACGGCGGCCTCGACGTCCCACTTGTCGATCACGGCCATGAAGTCGTCGAGCCTGTCGGGGGCGACGACGGCCATCATGCGCTCCTGGGACTCGCTCATGAGGATCTCGCCGGCGGTGAGCGTGGGGTCGCGCAGGAGGACCCTCTCCAGGTCCACGTGCATGCCGCCGTCGCCGTTGGAGGCGAGCTCGCTCGTGGCGCAGGAGATGCCGGCGGCCCCCAGGTCCTGGATGCCGAGCACGAGGCCGGCGGCGAAGAGCTCCAGGCAGCACTCGATGAGGACCTTCTCCATGAAGGGGTCGCCCACCTGGACGCTGGGGCGCTTGGCGGGCATGCCGTCCTCGAAGGACTCCGACGCCAGGATGGAGGCCCCGCCGATGCCGTCCCCGCCGGTGCGCGCCCCGAACAGGACCACCTTGTTGCCGGTGCCGCTCGCGTTGGCCAGGTGGATGTCGTCGTGGCGCAGCACGCCCACGCACAGGGCGTTGACCAGGGGGTTGTCCTGGTAGGAGGGGTCGAGCTCGGTCTCACCGCCGATATTGGGCAGGCCCAGGCAGTTGCCGTAGCCGCCCACGCCGGCCACGACGCCGTGGACCACGCGGGCGGTGTCGGGGTGGTCCGCGGCCCCGAAGCGCAGCTGGTCCATGACGGCCACGGGCCGCGCCCCCATGGAGATGATGTCGCGCACAATCCCGCCCACACCGGTGGCGGCGCCCTGGTAGGGCTCGACATAGCTGGGGTGGTTGTGGGACTCGACCTTGTAGGTGACGGCCCAGCCGTCGCCGATGTCGACGACGCCGGCGTTCTGCCCCATGCCGACCAGGAGATGCTCGCGCATTTCGGGGGTGACCTTGGCGCCGAACTGCTTCAGGTGGATCTTGGAGGACTTGTAGGAGCAGTGCTCGGACCACATGACCGAGTACATGGCGAGCTCGGCGGCAGTGGGGCGCCGCCCCAGCAGGTCCTTGATGGAGGCGTACTCCTCGTCCTTGAGGCCGAGCTCGCGGTGGGGCATCTCCCGCTCGGGCGTGGCGGCGGCGTCGGCGACGGTGTCGGGGTGCTCGACGGGCACGGGCCGGCCGGCACCATGATCGCTGCCGGCGCCGTGATCGCTGCCGGTGCTGAGGGCGGGACGCGCGGGATTCGTGGACGCGGTGGGCTCGACGGCCATGGATGCTCCTGAGTGAGGGCGGAGTGGGACCGCGCATGACAATACCCGGGTCGGCGGTACGGGCTCGGTACCGCCCGCCCGGTGCGCGCTGCGCAGACGGCTCACAGGCGGCGCGCATGCAGCGACGGCGCCCGCCCCGCAGGGGACTCTGCGGGGCGGGCGCCATTCTCAGCGGGTATCGCGGTGAGCACCCGAGTGTCGGCCGCGTGCGGCTCGGCGGTCCCGCACGGCGGGGCTGCCTATAGCGTTACTGGAGCGTGCCGTCCTTGGAGACGAGGATCATAATGAACTCGACAAGCCTCCAGATGCCGTTAGCGATAAAGGCCAGATAGCCCAGAACGCCGACGATGCCGACTCCGGCGGCGGCACTGTCGGCCACGTTGCCACGAGCGTCCACACTACCAACGAGTGCAGCACCGGCAATACCGAACAGTACGACGCCGAGAAGCAAAAGCCCAAGGTGGCCGAAGGCGCGGCCCTTCTGCCCGCGGTAGAAGTTGTGGGCGCCGAAGTCCCCGAGGAAGAAGGCCAGCAGCGCTGCGGTGATCTTGGACTTGGGGGCGACGCCCGTGCCGTACCCGGGCTGGGCGTAGCCGGCGCCGGGGTACCCGGGCTGCTGACCGGCGTCGGGATACCCGGGCTGACCGGCGGGGTACCCGGGCTGCTGACCGGCGTCGGGGTATTCGGGCTGACCGTAAGGGGATGGGGTGGTCATAGGTCCTCCAGTGATTGCGGGCCTGCGAACCGGCCCTGAGTCGTCATCGCATCATGACTCGTCATCGGCCACGACGCAAACGGGTACAACCACCCATCTCCGCGAAGATCCCAGATTGCGCGACACACCACGCCTGAAAGTGCCTCGCGTCACACGCATGTGGTGCAGGATCTTCTCATGAGAGATATTGACGTGGCCCCCCTGCCCATCCTGGAGCTCGAAAACCATTTGGACGAGGTCGCCGTCCACCGCCTGAAGGGCGGCATCGCCGCCGCCCGCACCCTGCTGGAGGGACGCACCGTGTGGACGGTGACCCCGTCGGCCGCGGCGGGGTCGGGCCCTGCGGAGACGGTTGCTCCCCTGGTGGGCTACGCCCGCGGCCTCGGCATCGAGGCGCGCTGGCTCGCGCTCGACGCACCCGCGGACTTCGTGCGTGTGGCGTCGCGCCTCCACGCGGGCATCCACGGCGACCGGGGCGACGGCGGCAGGCTCGGCGAGAAGCAGCGCGACCTGTATGAGCACGTCCTGTCGTCGAACGCCGAGAACGTCGTCGACGACGTTCGTGACGGCGATGTCGTCATCCTCCACGACCCGCCCACCGCCGGCCTGGCGCGCGCCTTCAGGCGGGCCGGCGCCGCCGTCATCTGGCGCTGCCACCTGGGCGGGGGCCGGGCCGGGGAGGAGGCCGAGCGCGCCTGGGCCTTCCTCGACCGGTACCTGGAGGACGTCGACCTCGTCGTCGTCTCCAGGGAGGAGTACCGCCCGCCCTTCATCGAGCCGGAGCGCTGCGCCGTCGTCAAGCCGTCGATCAACCCCGACTCCCCCAAGAACCGCGTCCTCGACCTGGACGAGTCCTGGTCCGTGGCCCGCCTGGCAGGGATCTTCAGCGGCGAGCCGCCCTTCGACGCGGTCCCCTTCGTGCACGAGGACGGCCGCCCCGACGCCATCCGGCAGATGCCCTCCCTGGCGGGCGCGGGGCTGCCGGTGCCGACGGGGGCGCGAACAATCGTGCAGGTCGGCCGCTGGGACCGCCTCAAGGGCGCCAAGGAGCTCATCGGGGCCTTCGCCTCGAACCTCGACGCCCTCCCCGAGGACGCGCACCTGCTCATCGTCGGCCCGGACCCGGACCCCGACCGCGACGAGGCCGCCGCCGCGGTCCTCGGCGAGGTGCTCGACCGGTGGGACCTGCTGCCGGACTCGGTGGCCTGCCGCGTGCACATCGCGGCGGTGCCCATGCACGACCGGGAGGTCAACGCGACGGTCGTCAACGCCGTCCAGCGCGTCGCCGACGTCGTCACCCAGCGCTCGCTCGTGGAGGCCTTCGGGCTGCCCGTGGCGGAGGCCATGTGGAAGAAGGCGGCCGTGGTGGCCTCCGCGGTCGGCGGCATCCAGGACCAGATCGCCGACGGCGTCGACGGCGTCCTGGTCGATCCGGACGACGCCGGCGCATGGGCCGAGGCCGCTGCCGACCTGCTGCGCTTCCCGCAGAGGGCCCGCGAGATGGGACTGGCGGCGCACGAGTCCGTCCGCCGCGAGTTCCTCCCCGACCGCCACCTGTGCGAGACCGCCGGCGCCATCGACCGCGCGCTGGAGCTCCACAGGGACTGAGTAAGACAGGCCGGGACGGACCAGGGCCCAGGTTCCGGGGCTCCCGTGCGCCCCGCTCCGCCGCCCCGCGCCCCCCTTCGCCGAGATCGGTCGTATTCCGCACCGAGATCGGTTCAGTTCCGCACCGAGATCGGTTCAATGAGCCCGGCGCGGGCGGACGCAGCACCCGTGACGTCGGGGCTCGGAGCGCAGCCGCCAGTTATCCACAGGTTCAATCCACAGGCATGTGCACGAGACGGTCGAGCGTCGTCGTGACGCGACTAACGCTGTGGGCAGCCGACGGCCGAGTCCGCCAGTCGAGACGAGCGGCTTCCGGAGCGGATGACACCGCGCCCGACATGCCCAATAGACCTGCGGCACCCCAGTGGTCAAATCGTTGCCAGCGCGCGGCAATCCGCCGTCCGGCCGGACAGGCGCCGGAGGCGGGATCCGCTTCATGACGCGTCAAAACCGTTACACGATCGTTATCTTCGGCATCTCGCGGCAGGCCTCCACACCTCCGCTGTTCGCCGAAGGCGGAGCAGCCTCGGCCGCCGTCGTCCACAGCTGTCCACAACCCCGACGAGTTTTCCACAGGCCCGCCCGGCCCGGTGGACACAACTGCCCCAGTGGGCACGGCCACCCCGGTGCGCACAGCCACCCCAGTCAGCGCTGCTCACCCGGCACCCACCGCATTCCGTCGAGATAGACATTTTCGTACGAGATCGGCGGTGTCACCGTCTACCTCATCCGAAAATGTCTATCTCGACGGGGTCAGGCCCCTGCCAGCGAGCTGATGGCGGACTGGAAGAGCCGCAGGCCGTCCACGCCGGTGCGCGGGCCCGCCGCGGAGTCGGGACCGAAGCCGGGCTCGACGGCGTGCTCGGGGTGGGGCATGAGGCCGACCACGTTGCCCCGCTCATTGCGCACCCCGGCGATGTCCCGCGCCGACCCGTTGGGGTTGCCCACGTAGCGGAACACCACGAGGCCCTCGCCCTCCAGGCGGTCGAGCTCGTCGGGGGCGGCGATGAAGCTCCCCTCCCCGTTCTTGAGCGGGACGGTGATCTCCTCGCCGTCGTCGAACAGGCGCGTCCAGGCCGTCGTCGTGGACTCGATGCGCAGGGCCTGCTCGCGGCAGACGAACTTCTGACGGTCGTTGCGCAGGAGAGCGCCGGGCAGGAGGTGGGCCTCGGTGAGGATCTGGAAGCCGTTGCAGATGCCCAGGACGGGCATGCCCCCGCCCGCGGCCCCGACCACCTCGTCCATGACGGGGGCGAAGCGGGCGATGGCGCCGCAGCGCAGGTAGTCGCCGTAGGAGAACCCGCCGGGGATGATGACGGCGTCGACGCCCCTGAGGTCGGCGTCCTTGTGCCACAGGACCACGGGCTCGGCGCCGGCCAGGCGCACGGCGCGGGCGGCGTCGACGTCGTCGAGGGTGCCGGGGAAGGTGATGACGCCTATGCGAGCCATCAGGCCTCCTCGTCGGCGGCAACGGAGACGACGTCCTCGATGATCGGGTTGGACAGCAGCGTCGAGGCGGCCTCGCGGGCCGCGGCCAGGTGGGCGTCGGTGACCGGGCCGTCCACCATCAGCTCGAAGCGGCGGCCCTGACGCACCGCGGTGAACTGGTTGAATCCGAGGCGCGGGAGGCTCCCCACGACCGCCTTGCCCTGAGGGTCAAGGATCTCCGGCTTGGGCATGACCTCGACGACGATGCGTCCCATCGGTCCTCCTGGGTACGGGGTGGAGAGTGCAGGTTGGAGAGCGTCCGGAAGGAAGAGTACCCGGTCCCGCCGGCGGGGCCGGGAGCGGCACCGGGCCTCACACGGCCAGCGGCGTGCCGGTGAGGCGCTCGTAGGCCTCCAGGTAGCGCGCCCGGGTGCGCTCGACGACGTCGTCGGGCAGGGCGGGCGGCTCCTGGTCGCCGCAGCGGTCCCAGCCGGAGGCGGGCGAGGTGAGCCAGTCGCGCACGTACTGCTTGTCGAAGGAGGGCGTGACGGTGCCGGGGGCCCACTGGTCGGCGGGCCAGAAGCGCGAGGAGTCGGGGGTGAGGACCTCGTCGCCGAGCACGAGCCCGCCGTCCGGACCGGCTCCGAGCTCGAGCTTGGTGTCGGCCAGGATGATGCCGCGCTCGCGGGCGATGTCGGCGGCGCGCGAGTACAGGGCGAGGGTGGTTGCGCGCAGGGACGTCGCGGTCTCAAGGCCGACCATGTCGGCGACCCGCTCGAAGGCGATGTTCTCGTCGTGGTCGCCGAGCTCGGCCTTCGCGGCGGGGGTGAAGATCGGCTCGGGCAGGCGCGAGGCCTCCGTCAGGCCCTCCGGCAGGGGGAGGCCGCACACGGACCGGGTCCTGCGGTACTCGGCCAGGCCCGAGCCGGTGAGGTAGCCGCGCACCACGCACTCGACGGGATACATGTCCAGGCGGCGGCACACCATGGCCCGGCCGGCGACGGGGGCGGGCACGTCGAGGCTGAGCAGGTGGTTGGGGACGACGTCGGCCAGCTGCTCGAACCACCAGGCGCTCAGGGCGGTCAGCACCTTGCCCTTGTCCGGGACGGGGGTGGTCAGGACGTGGTCGTAGGCGCTGATGCGGTCGGAGGCGACGACGAGCAGGACGTCCTGCCCGGCCCAGGGTGAGCCGGCGGCGGGGGCGTAGACGTCGCGGACCTTGCCGCTGGAGCGGTGCGTCCAGCCGGGCAGGGCGGGGGCCGCGGGCAGAGTAGGGGCGCTCATGGGCCCATCCTGCCACCGTGCGCCGGAGGCGTCCCGCCTCAGCACTGCGGTCCAGTGCGGACCGGTGGTGCTTACTACGCTCCTTTGTCCCTTACTGTACGAGGAAAAGGAGCGTAGTAAGGGACAAAGGAGCGTAGTAAGCGTCAGGGTCGCTCGACGTCGAAAAAGCTGGGGCCATAGTGCGTCGCCTCCAGCCTCTCCCCCGACTCGGTTCTCATGGTGACCTTGTCGGCGAAGCCAGGATCCCTGCTGTTCTCCTCCACCAGGCACTGGACCGCGCTCACGGCCCTGGACCCGTCCGCGGCGTCCCGTACTATCCGAACCAGGTTGTACCCGCCCCAGGCCCCGATCCCCAGGCTCATCACCACCAGAAGAAGGCCCTTCGCGCGTGAGGTGACGGGCTGCGGCCCCATCACCTCGGAGGCCCAGCCTCCCACGACTCCCACCAGGCCGAGCGCGACCCCTATCAGGTCAACGACAATCGCTCTCATGACCCCGATCGCACCGGTTCCGACGTTCCCGCCTGCGAGCTCTGCTTCTCGTCATGCGGGTGTCCGGTGCACGGCGCCGCTTCCCAGGACCCGTCGAAGGACCTGCCGCCGAGGCGGAGCCCTCATCCACTCCTCCACAGGCGGACCTCCACGGGACCGCCCCCGCGGCACGCCCGCCGGACGCCCGGGTCCACCGGCCCGTCGCCCAGGTGCATGTAGTCGGCCCGCCCGTCCGCATCCACCAGCGCAAGGCGGTCATCGACTACCGACACGCCGTCCGGCGCCCGGCCCCGGTCCCACGGCCCGTAGCAGTGTTCCACGTGAAACGTCTCAGGGCCCTCCAGAAGATCCCCGCCGATCCTGCCCGCGGCGAGAGCAGCGATCGGCACGCCGACCACGAGAAGAACGGCGCCCAGGCCGGCGGACACGACCTGGACCGCCCTGACCCGCAGGGCCCAGCCCTCCCGGTAGCGCTCCACGCGATCAGCCCGCCCCTTGCCGAGACTCGCACCTATGGCATCGAGCTCACCGGAGCGCACACGGGACAGGCGGCGCTCCAGGGCCGCCACGCACACGAGGAGGGTCACGGAGAACAGGAGCAGCCCCGCCGGGAGCAGCGCCGGCCGCAGCATGCCGAAGAGCCCGGTGCCCGGCAGGACCTTGGGGACGAGGAGGCAGATCAGGCAGCCTGCGAAGGCCGCGCCCGCCACGACCGCCGGCGGCGCGGACCGGCCGTCGGCCCTGAACAGGCGGGACGCTCTCACACGCTCATCCTGCCATTCGGTCGCGTGCCGTGCCCCTGCCCGACGGCGCGGCACGCCCGGCTCAGCCCTCGCGGATCTCCAGGACGGGGCCCTTGGGCGGGTGCCAGCGCATGGTGAAGGGCCCGCGCGCGGCGCACAGCCGCCGGAGCCGGTCGTCCACGTCGCTGCCGATGTTCCCGGAGACGTCGACGTCCAGCCGCTCCCCCGCCCCGGTGACCAGCTGCGCCTTCTGGCCACTGCGCGGCCCGCGGCTGGACAGGCCCAGGCACTGGGCGACGTCGACCTCCTGCGGCCCGGCGACCAGGGACCGGACGGTGACGCCCAGGATCATGACGGCGCTGGCGCCGAAGACCACGGCGATGACCGCGACGACGGCCGTCGCCGCCCGCACCCCACGACGTCGGAGCGCGGCGTTCGCAGCCCGACGGCGCCGTCCGAGCCAGAGCACCCAGCCGAACAGGGCGCACCAGAAGACGCACACCAGGACGAGGGCGGCCCGCTGCACCCACCACCAGCCCCCGTTGACCGGGGCGACGACGGCGGTGACGAGGATCGCGAGAACCGCGAGCGGCCCGCCGATCACGCAGGCCCACTGCCGCGGGGCCGGGCGCGACCGGTCGGCGCCGGGCCTCCCCGGCCGCTCCCCGGGGCCCGACCGGGTCACGGCTCAGCGTCCGGCGGCGATGTCGGTGCGGTACTGGCCGCCGTCGAGGTGAATGCGCGACAGGCCCTCGTAGGCGAGCTCCCGGGCGGCGTCGACCGTGTCCCCCACCGCCACCACGGACAGCACGCGTCCGCCGGAGGCGACCAGCCCGCCGTCGTCGTCGAGCCCGGTGCCGGCGTGCAGGACATGGACGCCGGGGAGGGCCTCGGCCTCCTCGATTCCGGTCACAGGGCCGCCGGTGGTCGGGACGCCGGGGTAGCCGGGGGCGGCCAGGACCACATCGACCGCGGCCTGCTCGGACCAGGTCGGCGCGGGCGACTCGGCGAGGCGGCCGGTCGCGGCGCTGTGGAGCAGCTCGGGCAGGGAGGAGGTCAGGCGGGCCAGGACCGCCTGGGTCTCGGGGTCGCCGAAGCGCACGTTGAACTCGACCACGCGCAGGCCGTCGCCGGTCAGCGCCAGCCCGCAGTAGAGCAGGCCGATGAAGGCGGTGCCGCGCCGGGCCATCTCGTCGACGACGGGCTGGGCGACCTCGCGCACCACCCGCTCGGCAAGGTCCTCGGGGGCCCAGGTCAGCGGCGAGTACGCGCCCATGCCGCCGGTGTTGGGGCCGGCGTCGCCGTCGGCCAGGCGCTTGAAGTCCTGGGCGGGCGCCAGCGGGCGGACGGTGGCGCCGTCGCACACGCAGAACACGGAGGCCTCCGGACCGTCGAGGTAGTCCTCGACGACGACGGTGCCGTGCTCCTTGGCCAGGCAGGCCAGGCCGTGGTCCATGGCGGCGGCGCGGTCGGAGGTGACGACGACGCCCTTGCCGGCGGCCAGGCCGTCCTCCTTGACCACGTGCGGCGCCCCGAATCGGTCCAGCGCGGCGGTCAGCTCGGCCTCGGTGGTGCACACGGCGGCCTCGGCGGTGGGCACGCCCGCGGCCGCCATGACCTCCTTGGCGAAGGCCTTGGAGCCCTCCAGGCGGGCCGCCCCGACGCCGGGGCCGAACACGGGGATGCCGGCATCGCGCACGGCGTCGGCGACCCCCGCCACGAGGGGGGCCTCCGGGCCCACGACGACGAGGTCGGGGCTCATCTGAGCGACCAGCTCGACGACCTCCGTCGGGCTGGCCGGGTCGATGGCGAGGTTGGTGGCCACCGCGGCGGTCCCCGGATTGCCCGGGGCGACGACGAGCTCGGTGGTGACTGGGTCTGAGGCGAGGCAGCGGGCCAGGGCGTGCTCTCGCGCGCCGGAGCCAAGAAGCAGGATCTTCACGCCTCCAGGTTAGCGGCCGGGCCGCCCGCGGTCGCGCCCTTCGACCGGTGTCACAGCAGTATCACAGCATGTTGATGTCCAATCGGGCGCTCCCTGTTATCCGCGTATCTCCCACCCGCATCTCCCGGGTCCGCCCGCGCCTCCCGGGCCCGCCTGCATCTCCCGGGTCCGCCCGCGCCTCCCGCCGTCATTTCGCCGAGATCGGTCGAGTTCCGCGCCGAGATCGGTCGTATTCCGCGTCGAGATCGGTTCGTCCCGGCCGAGAGCGTCAGAGGCGAATACCCTTGCCACCGAAGCCTTAGCACCCGCATCCGCCGGCGGACCATCTCCGCCCGTGTCCGTCAGAATGACATTGGAATCGGACGACGCCGCGCTCCGCCGCATGATCCGCAGAATTCCAACGCTCGCCCCGCCGCCGCGCCCGCCCGGTGCGGCCAATGTCATTCTGACGGACATCCAGGACGGCAGAGCGGGCCGGTCCCACGCCGTCGTGCTCCATGCCGATCTCATGCCGGCCGGGGCCCGCCCGTCTCCGGGCGAGCCGCAACGATCCTGCGGACCTCCGTGACGATCTTGCCCGAACGCACGTCGTTCGAGGTAAAGCGGACGACGGTATAGCCCCGTCGGACGAGCTCGCGGTCCCGTCGCCGGTCCTGGTCGAAGGTCCACGGATCAGAATGGAAGGTGAAGCCGTCCAGCTCGACAACCAGCCAGCCGTCCACCACCAGGTCGACCTCTCCGACTCCAGCGATGACGACGCCGTCGGCCACATCCAGGCCGGCTGCCCGCAGCTGGATGCGAGCCAGTGTCTCCAGCGGGCTGCGGGCCCGGCCGCTGGCACGCCCCAGCCGGAGGCGGCCCCGAGCCCGTCGCGGCCCTCGCAGATGCGCGAGCACCTGTTCCCTCGTCGTACCGCGGTGCAAGGCGGCGTCTGCGACCACCAGCGAGGTCCACTCATCGCCGCAGCACAGCAGGTCGGCCACGCAACGCTCCACAGAAACGACCGGGAAAGCGCTCAGCGGAAGAGTAGAACGCCCCCGAACCTCATGAACACGCTCGCCGGCAACCGGAGGAATCCTACTGCCCCGGGGGGCCAGCACGTGAATCTCCCGCGGAGCGCCGAGCAGCGGCAGGCCGTAGTAGGCAGCGGCGTGCTCACAGGTGATGAGACCGCGGTGGATGCGGGCCACCAGCACACGTCGGTCGGCATTGGGGACGGCGACAATGCCGTAGGGGTGGAGCCGGAGGCGGCCCGACTCCACAAGCCGCTCAAGGTACCTGCGCTGATTTCGACTCAGGCGCAGATCAGCCCGGCACACGGCGCCCCGGGCCGCGCCGACACGGGAGAGCAAGACGTCGTCGTCCATGGAGCGATTGTCGGTCGCGTGCGGGAAGCGGCGCCAGGGAGGGGCGCGCCTGTGGATAGCTCTCCGCGGCCCTTGGCGCTCCCGTACGGACGGATCCCGGCGACCTCAGCAGGGCATGTGCTCCCGCCCGTGTCCGTCAGAATGACATTGGAGGCGGACGACGCCGCGCCCCGCCGCATGATCCGCAGAATTCCAACGCTCACCCCACCGCCGCGCCCGCCCGGTACGGCCAATGTCATTCTGACGGACATCCAGGACGGCAGAGCGGGCAGGGGCAGGCCCGGGCCGGACGCACGACGGCGCCCGGGCGCCCGAGCTGCCCGGGGGCTCCTCGAGCCCGATGGGTCCGACGCCGCTCCCGCAGGCCCGCCCGGTCACTCCCGCAGGCCCGCCCGGCGCTGCGGGCAGATCGCAGGGGATCGGCCCGGCTCAGGGGATCTCCCAGGCGATCCTGTCACCAGCAGGATTGGTGAACTCGAGGAAGGCCCCATCCGGTTCCCCGCCTACGACGAACGCGATCTGCCCACTCACGCATTCACCTTCCTTGACGTGATGCACCCGCTGAATATCGCTGCTGTTGTCATACACGACCGGTGCCGGCACATTCTCACCGTTCCACTGGAGGTGAACATTGTGCATATCGATCTCACGCTGAGACGAGCGGGAAGCGTTGGACGCCCGCGTATCCTTGCCGCCGCACATCTCCAGCACGTACACATGCTTCCGGGGCCCCTCGTCGTCACGATGAGAATCGGCTGCCGCTGCGCGCACAACCGTCCCGTTGCTGAGCGTCACCGGTTGCCCCAACGGAACAGTGGCATCCACGACATCCGCCATGCGCAGCCAGTAGGAGAATACGTAGCCGCCGACCAGCAGCAGGGAGACCACGCAGACCACGCGTCTCACGGCGCGCCGCCTGCGCCCCTGCTCAAGCCTCCGCTTCCCCACCTCCATATAATGCCGGTATCCGGTATCGAAATCGCATGACAGTACGGGTACATCGGCGAGCAACGCGTCAAGACGGCGCTGCAGGCTCCGACCACGCTTGAAGAACCTGGGATTGACGGTCGCCTGACGCCCCGAACGATCGACCAACCGGTATCCACCATAGGAATCGCGCAGCACACATTCAAGATGATCCAGGTCCACAACCCGTGGCGCATAATAGCTCGCGACGTCCCGCGCCACCCATGTCGCCAAACGCCCTCCCCTGATCGCCACTCGGTGCGGAAGACAATCCCATTGAAGATGGTTGTTGCTCGGCGCCTCCATACTGCGCCACCCCGGGGCCACCAGTCCCGGTCGACGGGGAGCCTTGAGATCCTCCACCAGACACGGGTAGCCCTCCTTGAGAGACCTCTGCGGATCATCGATGAGGTGGATCGTGTCCAGGAGTTGCAGGTAGGCGTACCGGACCTCATCCACGCCGACGTCCATCCGATCCTCGACGCCGTGCAAGCGAATCATCGCACGATGCTTCTCGGACATCGACGGTCTGGCCCTCTCAATGGCACGCCGAACCTGATCATCGCTGACCACTCGGGGCAGCTGGGAGATGCGGTGATGAATCTCAGACAGCCACTCGCTCTCGATGCGCGTCGGGGAGCTGACGCAGAACAGGATCACGCGGCCCAACAGAAGCTGCACGAACTGCAGCCCCTCATCGCCCACCAGCCCCTGGGGAAGAGTGGAGAGAGTCCTGTCCAGCAGTCCTGCCAGAAGATAGAGGGCGCTGTCACCCGCAACGGAGTTCGCAGTAACCGCAGTCATGAGCTCATGCGCGCGTTCAGCGCTGAGTACGGTGCCGCACCGCTGATTCGGGTCATCAGCAATGCTTCGGATGATCTCGACCGACGGCTCAGGCCCGCCCGGGGATGTCCCAACCGCCGCAACGCCAGCAGGCGGGCTGCTGAAGGCGCAACCGATGAGCAGCACATCGTCAGCGATCAGCACGTGCGCGCAGGAGCCCGTTGTCGGATCGAGCCGGGCGAGAAGGCTGCGTGCCTTGACCTGCACATCATCCTGCTTGACACCCGGCTGATGCAACGTCCAGCTGTTGGCGCCGAAGCGCAGCACCAGGTCCTCAGTCTGATGGTGGTGGGCGACGTCCTCGTCACTCACCTCATCGGGCAGCTCGGGCCTGGAGAAGAACTCCTCCAGCCGTTTCATAGCACCCGCCACAACGTCAAGATCGCCACCGATCAAGATGTCGAGGTTCGATGGAGCAGCGCTCACCTGAACATCCGGGAAACCCACGCGCCCGGGACCGGTCTCCACCGGCCGCACTAGCTCCGCCCGCATCGCCGCGGCAAGGTACCGGAGCACACCCATGTCCTCAACGGGCTCATCGAGCTCGCCGTAGGCAATACTGATACCAGCCGTGTGGGATCCCCGGGACTCGATGAGGAGCCAGTCATGGCCCCGGTACTCACGCCACTCGACACTGGGCGGCCGAGCCTCCTGAGGCCCGTCTTCAGTGTTCATCTTCCACCAGCCTCAATCATTCTCCCGGCCCGCACCCCGCGTGAAGTCGACCCGGACGGCGTCTGCCGCGATCAGGTCGCGTTACCGCCATCCAGTCGGTCCGCCTCGCTCATGATCGTCGACATCGCGGAGCCGACCGACGGCGCACAACGGTGCCCGGCCGCCTCCGCGATGGGAGACGGCCGGGCGCCGTCGGCTTCGGGCTCAGCCGCCGGGCCGGCCCGCACTAACAGCCGACCGGCTCAGGCCTTCTTGGCCCTGGCGGCCGCGATGCGCTCGCGGAACTTGGCCAGCTGCTCCCTGACGGCGTCGGGCACCTTGTCGCCGAACTGCTTGAAGTACTCCTCGGTGTCCTCCATCTCGGCGGCCCAGGCGTCCGGGTCGATGTCGTACATCTTGTCCCAGGTGGCCTCATCGACGTCCACGCCGTCGAGGTTGAAGTCCTCGAACTTCGGGTACAGGCCGGTCACGCCCTCCTCGGCCTCGACCTCGCCGCCGGCGCGGCGCACGATCCAGTCCAGGACGCGGGAGTTGTCGCCGTAGCCGGGCCAGATGAACTTGCCGTCCTCGTCCTTGCGGAACCAGTTGACCTGGTAGACCTTGGGGAACTTCTCGCCCAGC
>ERZ773035.1813-NODE-1813-length-14732-cov-13.444914_pt1 | contig 14732 bp, 14 predicted proteins | sample MGYA00511487_ERZ773035 | MGnify/ENA primary metagenome ERZ773035 (study PRJEB29015, sample SAMEA2737985) | human oral metagenome | biome: human oral; feature: human-associated habitat; material: dental | place: China | collected 2024 ...
ATCGGGGGTGCGAGCGGTGTCTTTAGGTGTGTTTTTGGGTCTGTTCACGGCCAAAAACGGCGTCTGCGGTCCATTTTTCGGGCTGTTGGGGGCCAAAATCCGGCCTGTGGGGGCGGTTCTTCTTTGCTGTACATCCAACCTGTCTCTCTCCTCATCTCTCATACATTAAGCAATACACTAACTATCTACCATCTCATTCGCACCTCCACCTCGCGAATCTATGCCCTGTATCACAGCCTACGTCTCCGCTTTATTCAAAACAGCCAGCTACCTACTGATGCGCACCTCCGATCTCATTCAAAAGTACAAACCTGTTTATGAATTACACATCGCGCCCTGATCAAGACCATCATTTGCCTACATTTTACTCCATTGATCGTAATCAAAAGCTATTTCGAGTTACACAATCGCGCTTTTGAGCCTACTCAGAAGTGTTTTCATGTTACAGGTTAGGTGTATTGATCGCGATCAATGAAACGAACCAGTAAAAATATAGGGCTACCGACCGAAGACGATATCCCTAAAACGATACATCGATCCATGATCGCGCATAGGGTGCTTTTATTTCAACTCAAAGGTTTGCAAGATGCGCTGCCCCGTGACGGCTTGCTCGCCATCGTTTCCCTCCTCGCGACTGAACGCAAGCAGGTAAGCCTTTCCGTTGATGACCCACACGTAAAGCTCGTTTGTAGTCACAATGTCCAACGCAGGTCGCTGCGTATAGACCAAACGGCGCCCCACGTGACCAGCTCGGACGACGCGCTCGTTCGCCGTCACCTGACCTTGAAGGAGTTTAATCGCCTCCTTGACGTAGCTATCGGCATCGTATTTCCCGCTGGGGAGTACCTCCACGACGAGCGACACATTCTCGCGGAAGTGATCCCCGTCGCTCTCCGCCGGGGCATAGAGGTAAAAGACAGCGTTCTCGCTCTCGGGCTGCAGCGTCCAGTCGCTCGGATAGCGGATGGAGAAATCGGCTCGATCGATGGTCTGCCACGCCGCAGAGTCAGCGTATTGTCGCGCAGCCTCACGGGCTGCCAGATCCTCTTTATCTATCCGCGCCTGTCCGCCGCATGCAGACAAGCAGATGGCCAGAACAGCCACATTCAGTATCGGGGCTAACACCCGGGATTTGGGTGTAAACCCATGTAGCAACGCGCCCGGGACGCCATTTTTAGGTGTGAACCGACCGAGCAACGGCCTAGGGAGAGGGTTTTCAGACATAATCATGAAGAAAAAGGGGGTGAAAAAAAGCGAGGCGGCCGGGCCCTTCACGGGTGCGCGCCGCCTCTAATTCTTTTAGAAAACGAGATCGGCCGAGGCCGTCTCTAATGAATTGTTTCAGTTATCGCACGAGGTTCGTGAAGGCCGCGTCCTTGGCGTACTTAGCGAACTCCAGGTCGTTGGCGGCCTCACGGGCCAGGGATTTCTTCTTGCTGATGGCCGCCTTGAGGTGGCTGATGACGCCGGCAGCGTCGTTCGTGCGGGCGGAGACGATGGCCTTGAGGTAGTCCGTCGTTGCGTCCGGGCGGGTCACGGCGTTGAGGGTCTGCGAGGCCTTGCTGTAGTCCTTGGTGAGGATCTGGGCCAGGGCGGCGTTGTTCGTCTTGGCTGCGCCGAACGAGCTGACGGCCTTGGCGTAGTCGCCCTGCTCGAGGTAGAGCATGCCGAGGGCCTCGCCAAGCTCAGCCACGTCAGAGGCGCCGCCGATGAGCTGCTGCGCCTTGTCGCGCTCGCCACGGGTGAGGGCCAGGAGGCCGAGGTTGATGTTGGCGGCGCTGTTTTGCTGCACGCTGTTGGACTTGTTGAAGAGTTCCTCGGCCTTGCGGAGGTCGCCGGCGTAGTAGCGCTGCATACCGATGTTGTTCCAGGTGCGGTAGTCGCCGGGGAAGAGCTCGGAGGCCTTGGTGTAGATCGCTTCGCGGTCCACGTCGTTCGTGGCCAGGGTGGCGGCGTAGAGCAGCTCCTCGACGTTGAGCGCTTTGGGGTTCGACTGTGCCAGGCGGCTGATCTCTTCGTCCGATTTACCGATGATTTCGATGTTGGCCGTCAGGCGTGAGCGGCGCAGCTTGGGCAGGATCTCGTCGGCCAAGGAGCGGAAGACGGTGGAGATGTTCTTGATCTCACGCTCGCGCTGCTCGGGGTCGGAGTACATGGAGAGGACGCGCAGGACGAGGTCTTTGTCTTGCAAGTTCGACTTCGAGACGAGCTCCTTGAAGCCCTCCCAGTCCTGCGCCGTGTAGTGTGCGCCGACGGGGACGTCGATTTTGCGTTTGTTCAGTTCGCCTTTCAGGTAGCGCGTCGTGTTGGCTTCGCGTCGCTCGGCCAGCGATTCGTTGAGCGAGAGTCCGCCGTCGGGTGAGGCGTAGGCAGAGACTTCGACGGAGACGTTTTGGTTGGCGGCATCGTTGGCTTTCTTCACGCGATCCTTCCAGTCCTTCAGTTCGCCCTTGCTCAACTCATTGGAGCGGAGTTCGGCCTGCTGGATGAGGAAGAGGATGTTGGCGTCGTAGGCCTCCTTGATGATGCGTTGGAACTTGTCAGCGCCCACTGCGGGGTTGGCCGTGGCGGCGTTAGCCAGCGCGGAGGTGGCGATCACGCCGTCGGCTATTTTGATGTCGGGCAGCCGCGACGACTTGTTGCCGATCTTCACATCGAAGGTCAGGTAGAGCTCCGATCGCTTCATCTCGGGTTTATACTTGAAAGACGACTTCATGGTGACGTTGCCACCCGTACCGTAAGGGATCACTTGGTTGTTGGCGCGCACCTTTTCGCCTTGGAAGGTGTAGGCCGTTCCCCACGTTTCGCCACCGGGATAGCGGAGCACAGGCGTGATGGTCAGCGTAGCGTTTTTCTTGAACCACTTGGCGGGATAGGCAATGCTGATCGTGACGGGCACTTGTCCGCCGACGACTTCTAATGGCTGCGGATCGGCCTGAATGTACTGCGCCGAAAGCGGCTTGAGCTTCCCCGAGCAGGAAGCGAGTGCCATGAGAATGGCGGCCATTACAAGGAATGGCAAGAAGTTCTTTTTGCTCATGATTTTCTCTGTGAGTGTGTGATTGATGTGTGTATTGTTATTGTGTATCTCTCTTATGAGTGTCCCTTCCCCCTGATTTTGGGAGCGCAAAGCTAAGTGAATAACTAAATTCTAATAACGGAAGTTGGATGGGCGCAGGCAGCTATGCGATGGTCGGCCGAGAGGCTGGAAAGCTCCGCGGCGGCCTTGCGCCCATCAGGCTCCTCGCAGGGCCTCAACGGATCGAAACTGAAAGGCGGCCTTTGCTGTCGGTTTGTTACCGCACGAAATGCTGTTTAGACGAGATCGTAAGCTCGTTAAAAAATCCGCAGATCAGGCTTGTTTTATTCATGGCAAAGTCTTTTCCTTTGCCCCATCCTCAATCAAATAATAATGGAACAAAAAACTATCGTAACAGGAGTGATCGGTGCGGACGCGCATGCCGTCGGCAACAAGATCATCGCCTTTGCGCTCCAGCAGGCCGGCTTCAAGGTCGTCAACCTGGGCGTGATGGTGGCACAGGAAGAGTATATCGAAGCCGCGTTGGAGACTAACGCAGACGCCATCCTCGTTTCGTCGCTCTATGGGCACGGCGAGATCGACTGCAACGGGCTGCGCGAGAAGTGTGACGAGGCCGGTCTGAAGGACATCCCCCTCTTTGCTGGCGGCAACCTCGTGGTGGGTAAGCAGAACTTTGAAGACGTTGAGAAGCGCTTCATGGCGATGGGCTTCAATAAGGTTTATCCCCCGGGCACAGCCATCGAGACAACGATCCAAGACCTGCAAGCACTCCTCGAAGCACGCGAAGCCGCTGCGGCCGCTCAATAAGCATTCTTCCCCCACACACTCTCACATTCAACGATGAAATACCTAACTGTCGATTTCGGGTCCACGTACACGAAATTGAGCGCCATCGACGCTGATCGCGGTTGTGTGGTGGCCACTGCTGCGGCCTTCACCACGATCGACACGGACGTGCGTGTGGGCTTCCGCAACGCACTGGCGCAGCTGGAGGAATCGCTCGGCGAACCGTTTGCGTACGACGAGCTGCTCTGCTGCAGTAGTGCTGCGGGCGGGCTGAAGATGGTCGCATTAGGGCTGGTGCCTGAGCTGACATCCAAGGCGGCCCGTCTGGCAGCCTCCAGCGCTGGCGCCAAGGTGGTGAAGACGTATGCCTTCGAGATTTCGAAGCAGGAGCAAGACGAGATCTACCGTATCGACCCCGACTTGGTGCTGCTCTGCGGTGGCACAGACGGCGGCAACAAGGAGGTGATCGTGGCCAATGCCCGACGCCTCTGCGCCATCGATCGGAACTTCTCCGTCATCGTGGCTGGCAACAAGTCGGCCTCGTACGAGCTGGAGGAGGTCTTTGCGGCGTCGAACAAGAACTATGTGATCACGGACAATGTGATGCCGGAGTTTAATCGGCTCAATATCGCGCCGGCCAAGGAGAAGATCAAGGAACTCTTCATCAGTCGCATCATCGAGGCCAAGGGGCTGAGCCGTGTGCAGGAAATGACGCCGCACCGCATCATCCCTACGCCACTGGCGGTGATGAACGGCTGCGAGCTCTTCAGCAAGGGCACGCGCAAGGAGCCCGGTGTGGGCGATCTGCTGGCTATCGACATTGGCGGCGCCACGACGGACGTCTACTCGATGACGGACGGTAAGCCGACGATCGACGGCGCAGTGACGAAGGGTCTGCCAGAGCCGTATGCCAAGCGTACGGTGGAGGGCGATCTGGGCATGCGTTACAGTCTGTCGTCGCTGGCCGATGAGCTGGATCTCGACGCGGTGGCCGATGCTGCCGCTGCCAGTCGTAACCAGGTGGAAGCGTGGGTGCGCCGCTGCACGGAGCATCCGGACACCTTGGCGGAGTCGGGCAGCGTGGAGCAACGCATCGAGGAGGAGCTGGCACGCGGTGCCATACGCCTCGCGGTGGAGCGTCATTGCGGCGTCTACCAGACGGTCTACACGCCGTGCGGACAGTTGTTCGCGCTGACGGGAAAAGACCTCGCCGATGTGGCTTACGTGGTCGGCATTGGCGGCGCCATCATCCATAGCGAGCACCCGGACTACATCCTCGAGGGTTCGAAGGCCGACGCGAGCGACTTCACCTACGCCAAGCCGCAGCACCCGTCCTACAAGTTAGATCGGCGCTACATCTTCGCCTCGATGGGGCTGCTGAGCGCCGTCAATCCGGAGCTGGCGTTGAGAATTATGAAAGAAGAGATTACCTAACGGCCTGTCGGACGCAGGTAGTTATGCGCCCATTCGGGCACGGTAGTCAGGGGGCTTTGCCCCCGGTAGTTACGGCCTAAAGGCCGGGTAGTCAGACGCCGTAGGTGCATAACGTACCCGGCCAAATTGGCCGGCGTCTCTGACGTCCCCTGCCGGGGCAGGGAAGTTTGGCCGGGTACTCGGAAAACTTGGCCGGCGTCCCTGACGCCTTGATCTTCTTTTGCCTTCTTTTCTTCCATCAAGGGAAGAAAAGAAGGTGGGGGTAAAGGGGCAAAGCCCCTGTTCTTCTCCTGTCTTGACACGGGATAAAGAAGCCCTTGTTCTTCTCCTTTTCTTGTCTTGACACAAGAAAAGGAGCAAAAGGCCCCCACCGGGGGCAGGGAAGTTTGGCCGGGTACTCGGAAAACTTGGCCGGGTTTGGCCGGGTACCCGGAAAACTTGGCCGGATATAAACTGGGGCGTATGTAATACACCCTGACAGCGGTCAAAGGCCGCATCATCAAAATAGAAACAGCAAAAACAGAGATACATAAGACACATGGAAATCAGCAATCAGAAGATTTCAGAAGATGCCTTCTTCGCCGAGCGCAAGGAGGTGCTTGGACAATGGCACACGGGGCGAGACATCGATTTCGACGAGGCCGTGGCCTATCAAAAATCCATCCCCGCAGAGAAGCGTTTCGGCGCTAAGCTGCAAAAGGCTACCGAGGAACGCCGGACTCTGATCCAGCCGCGTGCCGGTGTGGCCCTGCCGGAGGAGCACAAGAAACTGCTCCAGTTCCTCGAGACCGAGGGCGAGGCCGACCTGTTGCCTACAACAGTAGACAGCTACACGCGTCTGAACCGTTACCACGAGGCCGAGACGGGTATCGAAAAGAGTAAAGAGACGAACCGCTCGATGCTGAACGGATTCCCGATCGTGAACTATGGCAAGACGATCTGCCGCGACGTGACTTCGGCGCTCAAGAGCCCCGTGCAGGTGCGCCACGGTACGCCCGACGCCCGCCTCTTGACGGAGATCTCCATCGCCGGCGGATTCACCTCGTATGAGGGCGGCGGCATCTCGTACAACATCCCCTACTCCAAGAGCCACTCGATCGAAAAGACCATCGCGCACTGGCAGTACGCCGACCGCTTGGTGGGCCTCTACGAAGAGGCGGGCGTGTCGATCAACCGTGAGCCGTTCGGGCCGCTGACGGGCACCCTGATCCCGCCTTGTATCTCGAACTCGGTGGCCGTCCTCGAGACACTCCTCGCCGCTGCGCAGGGCGTGAAGGACATCACCGTGGGATACGGCCAGTGTGGCAACCTGATTCAGGACGTGGCCGCGCTGCATACCCTAAACGTACTCACGCGCGATTACCTCGATAGGTATGGCTTCCACGACGTGCGCGTGACGACCGTCTTCCACCAGTGGATGGGCGGATTCCCGCAAGACGAGGCCAAGGCCTTCGGCGTGATCTCGTGGGGTGCGGCCGCCGCAGCGTTGGCCAAGGCCACGAAGGTGATCGTCAAGACGCCGCACGAGGCGATGGGTGTGCCCACGAAGGAGGCCAACGCCGCCGGGCTCCGCGCCACGAAGCAGGTGACCTCCATGCTGCGCGACCAGGACTTCCGCACCGTACCCGCCGTATTAGAGGAGAGCGAGATCATCTCGGCCGAAATGCACTGCATCCTGGGCAAGGTCGAGGAGCTGGGCCGCGGCGACTATGCCGTGGGCACGGTAGCCGCCTTCGAGGCCGGTGTGCTCGACATCCCCTTCGCCCCCAGCCGCTACAATGCGGGTAAGGCCATGCCGGCGCGCGACAATGTGGGCGCCGTCCGCCTGCTCGACATGGGCGCGCTGCCGCTCTCGAAAGACATCGTGGACTTCCACCGCCGCAAGCTCGAGGAGCGCGCCGCGTTTGAGAACCGCCCCGTGAGCTTCCAAATGGTCATCGACGACGTCTATGCCATCGGTAAGGGCTTCCTTGTCGGACGCCCGCGCGGAACGAATAGCGAACAGTAAAACGACGGCCTTCCGAGGGGCTTGGTTGGGATCAAACCTCCTCTGGTTTGATCCCAAACCGGCCCGAGATTGAGCCAAACCAATGGTTTGAAGCAAAACAGACCTCCGATTTGGGCCAAACCAATGGTTTGAAGCAAAACCCGACCCCGATTGGGGCCAAACCAGGTGGTTTGATGCCAAACCGACCCCCGATTGGGGCCAAACCAGGTGGTTTGATGCCAAACCGACCCCCGATTGGGGTCAAACCAGGTGGTTTGAAGCAAAACCCAACCCCGATTGGGGTCAAACCAGGTGGTTTGACTCCATCCACAGCCCCGGCAGAGGGCATCACACATAGACATAAGGAATAAGTACACACAATCAAATAGAAACAGAAATGAAAATCACCCAAGTAATCTGCGCTCCCGGCAAGACGGGCTTCTTCTTCGACGATCAGAAGGCCATCAAGAACGGAGCGAAAAACGACGGCGCTTTCTATGAAGGAACGCCTGTAACCCCCGGATTCACGGCCGTTCGTCAGGCTGGCGAATCGATCTCAGTCATCTTCGTGCTCGAAAACGGTGCGATGGCTTACGGCGACTGCGCCGCGGTGCAGTACTCCGGCGCCGGCGGACGCGACCCGCTCTTCCTGGCCAAGGACTTCATCCCCGTTATCGAGAAGGAAATTGCTCCGCTCTACGTGGGCAAGGAGATCACCACCTTCCGCGAAATGGCCGACCGCACCGACAAGTATGTAGACCCCAAGACGGGCCAGAAATATCACACCGCCATCCGCTACGGCGTGACCCAAGCCTGCCTCGACGCTGTGGCCAAGAGCCGCGGCGTGCTGATGGCCGAAGTCATCGCCGACGAGTACGGCACGAAGATCTCCGACACCATCATCCCCATCTTCTCCCAGTCGGGCGACGACCGCTACCTGAACGCCGACAAGATGATCATGAAGGCCGCCGACGTACTGCCGCACGCCCTCTTCAACCACGTCGAGACGAAGGTGGGCCTCAAGGGCGAGAAGATCAAGGAATACGTGGAGTGGCTGCGCAACCGCATCCAGAAGCTGAAACCCTTCGAGGGCTACAACCCGACGATCCACATCGACGTCTACGGCACGCTGGGCATCGTCTTCAACAACGACCCCGAGGCCATCGCTCACTACATCGGTGAGGTGGCTGCCATCGCAGCGCCATTCAAGCTGCGCGTCGAGGGTCCCGTGGATATGGGCGAGCGCGAGGCACAGATCAAGGCTCTGCGCGACATCCGCGCCGTGATCGACCGCGAAGGCATCAACGCCGAGATCGTAGCCGACGAATGGTGCAACACGCTGGAGGACATCGTAGACTTCTCGAAGGAGAAATCCGGCCACATGGCTCAGATCAAGACGCCCGACCTCGGCGGCATCAACAACGCCATCGAGGCTGTCCTCTACTGCAAGGAGCACGGCATGGGCGCCTACCTCGGCGGCACCTGCAACGAGACGAACCGCTCGGCCGAAGTCTGCGCACACATCGCTATGGCCACCCAGCCCGTACAGTATCTGGCTAAGCCGGGCATGGGCGTCGACGAGGGCTATATGATTGTATTCAACGAGATGAGCCGCATCCTGGCCATCCGGAAAGCGAAGAAGTAAAACCTTTAGAGGGTAGAGATTAGAGGGTAGAGGGATGCTTTGATCTCTATCCTCCGATCTCTAACCTCTACCCTCTAACCTCTACCCTCTAACCTCTACCCTCTAAATAGAAATGGAAGAATTAAGAGTCTTATCCCCCACCGCCATCCTGGGCTACGGCTTCCCGATGGAGTCGTTCGTGGAGGGCATGAAACGTGCGCCGCACGTCATAGCAGTCGACGCCGGATCGTCCGATCCCGGCCCCTATTACCTCGGCGCCGGCAAGTCGTTCACCGACCGCAACTCGGTGAAGCGCGACTTAGAGATTATGATCCCCGCCGCCATCGAGGCCGGCATCCCCGTCATCGTCGGCACAGCCGGCGGCAGCGGTGCTACCCCGCATCTGGACTGGGCTGTGGACATCGTCAAGGAGATCGCCCGCGAGAAGAAGCTCAGCTTCAAGATGGCCATCATCGGCTCCGAGCTGGACAAAGAGCTCGTTAAGGAGAAGCTCCGCCGCGGTCAAGTGACGCCCCTGCACCCGGCCAAAGAGATCGCCGAAAAGGACGTCGACGAGGCCGTGCACATCGTCGCTCAGATCGGCGAAGAGCCCTACATCAAAGCCTTGGACGAAGGCGCGAACGTGATCATCGCCGGTCGCTCGTACGACCCCGCCGTCTTCGCCGCCTTGGCCATCAAGCAGGGCTACGACAAGGCCTTGGCGCTCCACATGGGCAAGATCCTCGAGTGTGCCGCCATCGCCGCCCTGCCCGGCAGCGGTAGCGACTGCATGTTCGGCTACCTCCGCAAGGATCACTTTGTGCTCGAGCCCCTCTCGCCCCTGCGCAAGTGCACCACGCTCTCCATCGCCGCCCATACGCTCTACGAAAAGACCAACCCTTACGTACTGCCTGGCCCCGGTGGCGCCCTCGACCTGCACGAGTGCACCTTCACGCAGGTGGACGACAATAAGGTGAAGGTGGCCGGATCGAAGTTCGTCCCCACGGACAAGTTCTTCGTCAAGCTCGAAGGCGTGCGCCGCGTAGGCTATCGCACCATCTCGTGCGCCGGCGTCAAGGACCCGATCATGATCTCCAAGATCGACGACATCGTCCGCAGCGTCAAGGATCGCGTGAAGAACAACTTCGAGCACTACGGCATCACCGACTTCTACCTCGACTTCAAGATCTACGGCAAGAAGGGCGTCATGGCCATGTTCAAGGACGCCGAAGAGTCGCACAGCGACGAGCTGCTGATCATCATCGAGGCCGTGGCCGCCACCCAGGAACAGGCCAACACCATCTGCGGATTCGCCCGCAGCACCATGCTCCACTTCGGCTACGAAGGGCGCATCGCTACGGCCGGCAACCTGGCCTTCCCCTTCTCGCCCTCAGACGCCAAGATGGGCGAGGTCTTCGAGTTCAACATCTACCACCTGATGCAGGTCGACAACTCCACCGAGCTGTTCCCCGCGCGCTACATCAGCTTCAATCAGGGACAGGAATAAGAAAGGAGGATATCTATCATGCATTACAAACTGACAGACGTGGCTTCGGTGATCCGAAGCAAGAACTCGGGTCCCTACGAGCTGACCTTCGACGTCATCTTCAAGGACTATGAGATGTATGAGCGCGTCAAGGCCGCCGGCGTATTCAACAACGCCATGTTCGCCTCGCTCTACCACATCCCCGAGACGGACATCATCGGCATCGTGCACTTCGACCCCGCCAAGGCGATCAAGACCACCATCGTGCGTCCGATCCCCTCCGGCGCGCTCGGCGAAACGGACGTCTACGGCGCCCAACAGCACGTCCCCCTGATGAAGCTAGAGTTCGATTTATAATCAGGAAACGAGCCAATCAAGAAGCGGGGGCAAGACCGACACGAACGGTTCCTGCCCCCGCTTTTATTCCAAACCCCGATGCGTTAGTGAGGAACCACCTTATAGGGTAGTGCCCTCATAACAAGAGGGGGTAGCTTCGGCATATCGTGTATGCCCGACAAATGCCGCGAGACCTGCGCAACCTGCGCAAACGTCAAGGCAAATGCCGAGAGACTTGCGCAGCCCGCGCAAACGTCAAGGCAAACGCCGAGAGACCTGCGCAACCCGCGCAAACGCCCCGGCAAACGCCGTGAGACCCGGCGCAGCCCGCGCAAACGCCACGGCAAATGCCGAGAGACTTGCGCAGCCCGCGCAAACGCCCCGGCAAACGCCGAGAGACCCAGCGCAGCCCGCGCAAACGTCACGGCAAACACCGAGAGACCTGCGCAACCCGCGCAAACGTCAAGGCAAATGCCGTGAGACCTGCGCAACCCGCGCAAACATCATGGCAAACGCCGAGAGACCTGCGCAGCCCGCGCAAACGTCACGGCAAACGCCGAGAGACCTGCGCAACCCGCGCAAACGCCAAGGCAAACGCCGCGAGACCTGCGCAACCCGCGCAAACGTCATGGCACTTTTAGCTTTTCATTTTTAGTCCCCAGCTCCTATGCGCAATCACGCACAAGAATATATGGTCTCGGCGCAGTACTTCGCGCCCCGTGGCAAAGAGCGACTCATGTTCCTCGGCGAACAGATCAGCCACCGCCACCTCTTCTTTAACGACCGCCTCATCGGCATCCTCGGCGACGCCGGCGCTGGCAAATCGTCCTTCATCAAGGGCATGTTCCCCGGCCTGCAACTCTCCAACGATGACGACATCGTCAATCCGCGCAAGATCATGCAGGTGCGCAACCCGCTCAACGACATCGAGGACGCCACCACCTATCACTTCGACGTCCGCTTCCAGATGGCCTTTATGCAGATGTACGAGATCGCCGACTTTGTCCGCTCGCTGCTGGAGCGCAAGCGCCGCGTCGTGGTCGAGCACTTCAACCTGCTCTACGACGCCCTCGGCCGCAACGCCGACCTGCTCGTAGGTATCGGCGAAGAGATCATCGTGGCCCGCCCCGGCGTCTTCGGCCCCTTGCCACAGAGCATCTACGACATCGTCCACGAGTCGCTCAAGTATCGCAAGATGGCCCACTCGGCCGAAGACATCACCACGCTCCTCCTCAGCGACGAGTTTGGCATCTCTGACGATGACTACTATTTCTCCGACGTCCGCAATGGTTTTATGCTCAAGTTCCGCCAGCGCCCCGAGATCGATCTGGAGCGCCTCGAGGCACGCGTCCGCGAGCGCATCGCCGAGCATCTCCACATCGCCTACCACGACGAGGATCACGTCCGCATCGGCGACCGTGTCATCCCCTGCGACGGCCCCCGCTTCCACGTCCGCAACACGTCTGAAATCATTGACTTCTCCCTTCACAAGACCCTCGTCGAAGACCCCAAGACGGGCCACTTCTGCCTCATCGGCTTCATCGACGATCCGCAGGAAGACGTCAGCAACCGCAATACCCATTACTTCTTAGCACGTAACTACCAATGAGAGAAATTCAAGCAGAAAAGATCACCAGCCTCGTCGAGCGTCTCTGCATCGAAGCCTGCTATGTGCTGGCCGACGACATCAACCGCAAGTTTCACAGCTGCCTCCAGACCGAGCGCTCACCGCTGGGTCGCCAGGTGCTCACCACCCTCATCGACAACGCCCGCATCGCCCGCGAGGAGCGCGTCCCCATCTGTCAAGACACCGGCATGACCGTCATCTTCGTCACCTGGGGCCAAGACGTCCGCATCACCGGCGGCTTTATCGAGGACGCCATCAATCAGGGCGTCCGCCAGGGCTACGAGAAGGGCTACCTCCGCAAGTCTGTCGTTCGCGACCCCATCGACCGCGTGAATACGAAAGACAACACGCCCGCCATCATCCACTACGAGATGGTGCCCGGCGACGCCTTTCACATCGTTGTCGCGCCCAAAGGCTTCGGCAGCGAAAACAAGAGCGACCTGAAAATGCTCATGCCCAGCGACGGTGTGCCCGGCATCAAGCAGTTCGTAATAGATACCGTCTCGCACGCCGGTGCCAACCCCTGTCCGCCGACCATCGTCGGTGTCGGTATTGGTGGCACGATGGAGCGCGCCGCCTACCTCAGCAAGAAAGCCCTGCTGCGTCCCGTCGGCTCCGTCAACGAGCGCCCCGACCTGGCCGCCCTTGAGCAAGAGCTGTATGACGACATCAATCGCCTCGGCATCGGTCCCGTCGGCTTCGGCGGAAGCACCACCGCCCTGGCCGTCCACATCCTCACCTTCGCCACCCACATCGCCGGCCTACCCGTCTCCGTCAACATCGGCTGTCACGCCACCCGCCACGCCGAAGGGTCGCTCTGATATTGATGTGACCGGCCATATTCCCCGGCCCCGGTGGCGACCTCTACCGAGGCAAGGAAGTTTTACCAGGTACCCGGCCAACTTGGCTGGCGTCCCTGACGGCCTCTACCGAGGCAAGGAAGTTTTACCAGGTACCCAGCAAACTTGGCTGGCGTCCCTGACGCCTTGACCTTCTTTTGCTTCTTTTCTTGTGTCAAGACAAGAAAAGAAGGACATCAAGACAAGAAAAGAAGAGCCACCAAGGGAAGAAAAGAAGAAGCATCAAGACAAGAATAGATCCGGCCTCCCCTCCCCCATCATCCAAATAGAAATTGAATTTGACTATCACACATAATGGAAGCAACACCCCAAATAGAGAAACGCATCCTGCGTGCCCCCTTCACCGACGACGTCATCCGCTCACTCACAGCCGGCGACCTCGTCTACCTCTCCGGCACCATCTACACCGCCCGCGACGCCGCCCATAAGCGCCTCTACGAAATGCTCGACCGCGGCGAACCCATGCCCTTCGACTTCACCGGACAAGTCGTCTACTACGCCGGTCCCTGCCCCGCCAAGCCCGGGCAACCCATCGGATCCGTCGGCCCCACCACGGCCGGCCGCATGGACGCCTATTCGCCCCGCCTCATCCGTGAAGGCCTGAAAGTGATGATCGGCAAAGGCCTCCGCAACGCCGAAGTAGTCGACGCATTAAAGCAATACACCGGCGTCTTCTTCGCCGCCATCGGTGGAGCAGCCGCCCTCATGGCCCGCTGTGTCGACACTGCCGAGGTGATCGCCTTCGACGACCTCGGCCCCGAGGCCATCCGCCGCCTGACCGTCACCGAGCTGCCCGTCATCGTGGCCATCGACTGTCAGGGCCGCAACGTCTACGAGACGGGCCGCGCCGCCTACGAACAGGACTGACACGCTGCGCAAGTGCCTCACTTCTTGCGCCAATAGACATTTATCCTACTTTTGCGCACTGTTTCACAGGAAGAAACGAATCAATTTTATACATATAAAAACAGCACCGCAATGAAAAAAGGACTTCATCCGGAAAACTACCGTCAGGTAGCCTTCAAAGACATGTCGAACGAAGAGGTATTCATCACCCGCTCCACGATCAACACGAAAGAGACGATCGAAATCGAAGGTGTGACCTATCCCTTGGTCAAGCTCGAAATCTCCAGCAGCTCGCACCCCTTCTACACGGGCAAGGCGAAACTGGTGGACACCGCCGGCCGCGTCGACAAGTTCATGAGCCGCTATGGCAACCGCTACAAGAAGTAATTGCCAATCGGCTTTACAGATCACAGAGGCGGGCAGGTAGAACGAATCCGTTCTGCTTGCCCGCCTCCCTTTTCTGCCCCCCGTGGGACAGATAGCTCGTAGAGCATCACCGGCAACGCACGATGCCCTGAGCGAAATGCGGTTTCAAAATCCATCTATCTTTGCGCCCGTCGTTTCCGGAGGGAAACATCCCAAACATGGGGCATTAGCTCATCTTGGTAGAGCATTTGGTTCGCAATCAAAAGGTGACGAGTTCGAGTCTCGTATGCTCCACGCGAATTATTCCAATAACAGCTTACACAAAAAGAGGACGCCCGAC
>ERZ773035.1814-NODE-1814-length-14727-cov-7.374455_pt1 | contig 14727 bp, 8 predicted proteins | sample MGYA00511487_ERZ773035 | MGnify/ENA primary metagenome ERZ773035 (study PRJEB29015, sample SAMEA2737985) | human oral metagenome | biome: human oral; feature: human-associated habitat; material: dental | place: China | collected 2024 ...
ACCTCTCCGACCGCATCCAGACCATCAACGAGGTCATGGATGTCACGACGAAGCCGATCATCCTCGACATGGACACGGGCGGCACGGCAGAGCATTTCGCCTACAACGTCCGCACGCTTGAGCGCATCGGCGTCTCCGCTGTCATCGTCGAGGACAAGACAGGTGCAAAGCGCAACTCGCTCTTTGGCACGGAGGTCGAACAGACGCAGGACACGATCGAGAACTTCTCCGAGAAGATCGCGGCGGGCAAGGCGGCGCAGCGCACGGAGGAGTTCATGGTGATCGCACGCATCGAGAGCCTCATCCTCGAAAAGGGGCTTGATGACGCACGCGCACGTGCGGAGGGATACGTCGCAGCCGGCGCGGACGGCATCATGATCCACTCGCGCGCGAAGTCCCCCGACGAGGTCATCGCATTCTGCGACACGTTCCGCGCAAAGCACCCGAACGTCCCCATCGTCGCCGTCCCCTCCTCCTACAATACAATTACAGAGGCGGAGCTCGCGGCGCATGGCGTGCGCATCGTCATCTACGCGAACCAACTGACACGCGCCGCATTCCCCGCCATGGAGAACGCGGCACGCTCCATCCTCGTCCACCATCGCGCGCGCGAGATCGACGAGCAGCTGCTGCCGATCAAGGACATCATTCGACTGATTGAGGTAATGTAATGGGAAATAAATGGAAAGAGATCTGGAATCGTCGGAAGCCCGTCACGGGCGGACTTGACGGCGACTGGCAGGAGGTCTTTCTCGAACTGAAGAGGCTCAACGGCTACGATGTTATGGGCGAGGGCATCCCGCTTGAGGCATTTTTGAACTTTCACGCGGGACTCGTGGAGCTGCTCGACCTCACGCCGGGCAAGTCCGTCTATGAGGTTGGCTGCGGTGCAGGGGCGAATATGTACCTCATGCAGCGCGAGGGGCTGATCGTCGGCGGCAGCGACTATGCCGAGGGGCTGGTCGAGACGGCACGTATGGTCGTGCCCGACGCACGCGAGATGGGCGCGATGGAGGCGGCGGACATCCCGACGGAGGAGAAGTACGATGCCGTCTATTCCTGCGGTGTCTTCTCCTATTTCCCCGATCATGACTACACGACCCGCGTGCTCGAGCGGATGCTCAAAAAGAGCACGCACGCCATCGGCATCACGGAGCTGCACGACCGCACGAAGCGGCAGGAGTATCTTGCCTTCCGCCGCGCGAACATCCCCGACTATGACGAGCGCTATGCGGATTTATCACGTCAGTTTTACCGGCGCTCCTTCTTCGAGGACTTTGCTGCCGCGCATGATCTCTCCATCCTCTTCCCCAATCTCGAACTGGCGCATTACTGGAACACGCCGTTTATCTTCACCTGCTTTATGTATCGGAAGTGACTTATGGATATCAAACGCAACATTCTCCTCAACCCCGGCCCTGCGACCACCACGGACACGGTGAAGGTGGCGCAGATCGTCCCCGATATCTGCCCGCGCGAGCGGGAGTTCGGGCAGCTGATGCGGGATCTCGGCACGGATCTTCTGAGGGTCGTCCACGCAGATCCTGCGGACTGGGCAACCGTCCTTTTCTGCGGCTCGGGAACCATCGCCATGGATGCCTGTGTCAGCTCGCTTGTCCCTGCGGATAAAAAGCTGCTGATTGTCAACAACGGCGCGTACTCCGCGCGGGCGGCGGCGATGGCGCGCGCGTATTCCGTGCCGCATATTGATCTGACCTTTCCCGCGGACGGGCTGCCCGATCTCGCGGAGGTTGAGCGGATCCTCGATGAGAATCCCGATATCTCCGCCGTCTACACGACGCATCAGGAGACGGGAACGGGCATCCTAAACCCCGTGCGCGAGATCGGCGCACTCGCCCACGCGCACGGTGCCGTCATGATCGCGGACACGATCTCGACCTACGCTATGATTCCGTTCACGGTGGATGAGATGAATATCGATGTCTGTATGTCGTCGGCACAGAAGGGAATCCAAGGAATGACGGGGCTGTCCTTTGTAATCGCGCGAAAATCCGTCCTCGATGCGGCAAAGGCATATCCCGTGCGCTCCTACTACACGAATCTCGTCATGCAGTACGAGGGATTCGAGGAGACGGGCGAAATGCGCTTCACCCCGCCCGTGCAGACCGTATACGCGGCAAAGCGCGCCCTCGCGGAGTACTTTGCCGAGGGTGCGGCGAAGAAGTGGGCACGCCATACGCGAACCATCAATGCCATTCATGAAGGGCTCGCGCGGCTTGGTCTCACGGAGGCAATCCCCCGTGAGATCCAGTCGGGGCTCGTCGTCGCGGTGGAGTATCCGCAGGACTTTGACTTTCCCCGCGTACATGATTATTGTTATGAGCGCGGCTATACGATCTATCCCGGCAAGATGCAGAGCGCCTCAACGTTCCGCCTCTGTGTCCTCGGTGCGATTGACGCGCCCGACATCACGGGCTTTTTCCGCGTGTTGGAAGCGGCATTGAAGGCGTAGCAACGATATGCAATAGAGCGATACTCCGCAGCAGCGTTCCCTCACGACAGTTCCTCAAAACGAAAGGACATCATGCAGGACGATTTCACGGTATTCTGGCACAACAACGATCACGCTTATGAACTCTTTTACGATCTCTTGGCGCGCGCTAAAAAGGCTGCCTACGATGACAACTTCCTCGCCCAGCTTGCCGCCTACCGCAAGGCAGATGGGGCAGCGGTTCATGCGGACATCTTTGCCGCGCAGTATCTCCTGCACCACGGCGACGTGGAGAATGCAGTGATCTGCGGCGAGCGTGCGTATGCAAAACGCCCGCTGAATCACGAAGTTCTGAAGCTCCTTGCCGTTGCATACAAAACGCTCCATCGGGAGATGGATTCCATTGATATGCAGGGACGCGCACATGGTCTTTACGGTTCACCGCAACCTGCTCTAAATCTAACGCCGCCGGACTTTCAGGAGGGTTTGGATCGTTTTTCCTTTGCCAGAAACAGCTGCTTCTACGCCCCTACGTCAACCGCACGCGCCTACATAGGGAATGGACAACTTCTCTTTCGCCCCGACATCTTCATTGGGGAGGAGCTTCCGCTCACGATGCCAAAGGGCAGTGCGCGCTTTTGGAGTGCCGCCTATGTCGAAAGTGGGTATTTGTCCGATCACAGTTATATGCTCGCTGCGCTGCGTCACACGGACGCATTTACCCGCTGCGAGCACCATACATTTTACTTCGATCTGCAAAAGGCAAACGAAGTCCGCGGCACGGTGACGATCCAAGTCCAGGCGGGTGATGAGGTGATCCTCCCCATCGCGGGAACAGAAGTGAATCAACCGCTCTCTGTGCAGGCAGGATCGAATGAGCCGCAGAAAGTTCATCTCGGTAAATGGGCGTTCAGCTTCTTCCGCCTTAATGAAGACACCGTCCTGCACTCCAATGCCGATACGCCCTATGCCGTCGGTACACCGATTCGTCTCGGACACAGTCCGAAGCGGCGTAAGATCGTCCTGAACCTCTTTCTTGACAGCCTGTCATGGACTGCTATGCGGCCATACGCAGAAACGCATCTGCCGAACACGATGCGCTTCTTCTCGCGCGGAACGATCTTCGATCAGCACTTTTCGACCTCGGAATACACACTGCCCGCACAACCCGCCATTGAGACCGGCTACTATCCACATCATACGCAAATCTTCAATATAAAAGCGGGGTATGAGCTCCCGCTCACAATGCCGACCATTGCCGAACGCATGAAAGATCTCGGCTACTACTGTGCCGCACCTATGGCACCCACACAGGGCATTTCACACGGTATGCTGCGTGGATTTGACCGCGCGATTGTCTCCTCATGGGTACTGAATACCGCCTTCGGTGTGGATTCTGTGATTCGCCATTTGCGGGCATTTGACGAGGTGGATCAGTACCTCTCCCTCGTTACGCTGGACATACATCCATACAACGCATTTGGATTTAAGTTCGACACCGCCGTTGAGACACATTTGCCGCTCGCAGAGCGCTTCCTCTCCCATGATGCAGCTACGGCGAGCGTTCGTCTGCCCCGTCTGCGAATCTATCAGGAACAATATCTGGAGCGTCTGCAGCAGGTCGATCGAAATCTGGAGCTTTTGTACTCCTATCTGGAAGAGAACTACACCGAGGACGAGTATCTCGTCACACTGTACTCGGATCACGGCATCGCTATATTCGGCAGTACGGCGACGGGCAGCATCGACGTTATCAGCGAGTGCTCAACCAGTGCCACGTGGATGATGCGCGGTGCAGGAGTGCCTACGGGAGTTACCGTCCACGACCTCACAAGCTCTGTGGATATTTACCCAACACTTGGTCACCTATGCGACTTTCCCATCGCCAATGATATTGATGGTCGTCTGCCCGCCATCTTCGGCGGCACGGCACGCGACGCAGTGTACACTGCCTCCCAGTACCCAGGACAGTCGTACAAGCTCGCCATACGCACCCACGACCACACCCTGCGCCTTGAGACGCAGGAGGCCGTCGGCGAGGACGGAACGGTGGACTTTATGATTACGCGCACCGGAATCTATCCCCGCGGGCATGAATGGGAAAAGGAGTATGAAATCGACAGCACACAGCTGCGCGAGTTCTTCTATCCGCGCGCGCGGGACTTCGTGCAGGAGATCGCAAACAACGGGGAAGTGTTTGCATAAGAAGGGGCGCTAAACGATACTCTCTCACGATGCGGAAAGGACAGGACGATGCAGGACGATTTCACGGTATTCTGGCGCAACAACGATCACGCTTATGAACTCTTTCAGGATCTTTTGACGCGCGCCGCAAAGAACGCCTACGATGACGACTTCCTCGCCCAGCTTGCTGCCTATCGAGAGGCAATGGGAAACACCGTGCATGCCGATATCTTTGCCGCACAGTATCTCCTGCACCACGATGATGCAGAAACGGCACTTGTCTGCGCAGAGCGAGCCTTTCACAGCCGCATGATAGAACCGCGCCTGTGGCAGGTTCTTATAGCCACCTATCATTTCCTTGGACGCTCTGCGGAGGCGCTCATCATGCAGGGGCGCCTCGCAAATCTGCTAAATGAGCCTCTCACGTCCGACTGTCCACCGGCGCTGTTGACTGATGATCTGCTTTCGCGCCTATCTGTTGCAATGGGAAAGCCAAGCTATGCCCCTATGACACTAAGCCGTATGACCTACGATGCAGCGACGGGATTCTCGGCTCACGAGGGTGTCTTTGCGGGCGAATTTCTCCCTACGACGGCGGACAGCCGCCCGCCGTACTATGTCGCCGCCTATATGGAGCAGGAACAACAGGGCAACAAAGCATGGCTGCTGCATACGATTCAGAATGCGGAGGGCTTTGCCGATAATGTCGGCGGAGAGTTCGTCTACGACCTTATACGCGGTGCACGCGCACCGGGACGGGCGAATGTCACACTTTCGGCGGGCGAGGAGATTGTCCTGCCTGTCCTCGGCGTGCAGACGTTTCAAAAGTTCCATATAGAAACGAAACACCTCTCAAAGGATACGCCGCTCAGTCCCGCCTCCCCGAATTTTTTTCGTCTCGCGGAGTCAGCAACACTCTCCTCGGATCACAGCTTCATCGTCGGCACGCCGATTCATGTTGGTCACAGTGAAAAACGCCGCCCACTTGTCCTAAATTTTCTCGCCGATGCGCTCCCATGGGAGATTGTAAGCGGACATTTTGCGGAGTGGATGCCAAACACGGCACGCTTCTTCGCGCGTGGTGCGATCTTCGATCAGCATTTCTCCGTATCCGAATACACCTATCCCTCGCTTCCCTCCATCGAAACAGGGATGTATCCGCATCACAGCCAAATCTTCAACGATAAAATTACCGTTCCTCTAAACTCTGCATACGTCACCCTCTCTGATCGCATGCGGGATCTCGGCTATCAGACGGCAAATCTCCTGGGGGACGCTGCCGGGGTCTACAACAACGTTACACGCGGCTATGACCGGCTGCTTGTCTCGGGCTATCGTATGCCCGCCTACGAGGGGGTTGAACGGACAATCCGCCATCTCGAAGGACTGCGGGATGCCGATCACTTTATTTTCCTGCATGCAACTGATGTGCATCCGTGGGCCTATCCGCGCTTTCAAATAACGGCAAGCGTGCAGGCACGGCTGCCGCTTGCTGACCGCCTCTCGGGCGCAGAGGGCAGCGACCCAAGTCCCTATCTGCGTGCAACACCGCTTGCTGAGGCGGCGTGCATCCAAGGCATCCGTGATCTCGACCGTGCGCTCGGGACGCTCTTTTCGTATCTGGAGCAGAACTATGACCCGGAGGAATACCTTGTCAGCCTCTACTCGGATCACGGTGTTCCCGTCTTCAGCACGGAGCACTACATTGTCAGCCGTGCCATGACACATGCAGCGTGGATGATGCGCGGAGCGGGTGTACCCGAGGGGATTGTCGCGCGTGAGCTGACAAGCGCAGTGGATATCTACCCCACCCTTGCACACCTCCTCGATTTTCCCGTGGATGAGAATGTGGACGGCGTACTGCCGCGGCTCTTTGGCGGCGCAGGGCGAGAAATCGCGTTCAGCAACTCACTCTACCCTGGGCGCACCTACTGTCTGCGCGCACGCACGCTGTCTCATACATTTCACCTTGAATCAGAAGATGCCGTACTGCCGAACGGCACGGTGGATCTTTCGCGCGCGAAATATGCAATCTATCCACACACACATGAGGGAGCACAGGGTGATGAGGTGAACAGCGCGGAGCTGCGCGCGTTCTTCTATCCGCGTGTACGGGAGTTCGTGCGAGAGATCGCAAACAATGGAGAAGTGTTTGCATGAGAGGGGGCGCTAAACGATACTCTCTCACGATGCGGAAAGGACAGGACGATGCGGGACGATTTCACGGTATTCTGGCGCAACAATGCACGCGCCTGTGATCTCTTTTACGATCTTTTGGCGCGCGCCGCAAAGAACGCCTACGATGACGACTTCCTCGCCCAGCTTGCCGCCTACCGTGCGGAATCGCCCGCAAGCGAGAATGCGGACATCTTTGCCGCGCAGTATCTCCTGCACCACGGTGACGCAGAGAATGCAGTGATCTGCGGCGAACGGGCGTATGCGAAACGCCCCTTGCGTCTTGCTCTCTGGCGCGTACTCGCTGCCGGTTACAAACACCTCGGGCGGGAACTGGAAGCGGTCACGATGCAGGGCTATGCCTACGGACTCTATCGAGGTGCAGCAACGGGCGGGATCGACCTCGATCTCAGTCTGACGGATGAGAATGTGGACGAGGTTCTGGGCAGGCTAACCATCGCCGTGGGCAAGTGCGCGAATGCGCCAACTGCGGTGAGCCGCGCGTATCTCAAGAATTCGGGGCTGGGCTTTCGCTTCGACATATTCATCGGGGAGGAGCTTCCGCTCACGATGCCGGATGGCAGTCCGCGTTTTTGGAGTGCCGTCTACATCGAAAACGGAGGTCTCAACGATCACAGCTACATGCTCGCCGAGTCGCGTCACTCCGAATGGTTTGCGGGCTATGGGCAGCGCTACTACTTCTTCGATTTGCAAAAGGCGACACAGGTGCGCGGTACGGTCGATCTCCGTATCCCCGCGGGGCGCACGGCGATTGTCCCCATCGCGGGCACGGTGCCGGATCAAAAAATTTCGATGACGACGGCATCCACAGGGACACGGGAAACCTATCTCGGCAAGTGGGCGTTCAGCTTTTTCCGACTGAACGAAGAAACGACGCTGCACGCCGACGCGCAGGACATCTATGCTGTCGGCACGCCCATTCTGACGGGACACAGTCCTGTGCGGCGCAAACTCGTCCTGAACATCCTCGTCGACGGTCTGTCGTGGGAGGTCGCCCGCCCCCGTCTGGCCTCCCATCTGCCAAACATCTCAAAGTTCTTTGCACGCGGTACAATTTTCGATCAGCATTTCTCGACCTCCGAGCACACATCGCCCGCCTTTCCCGCCATTGAGACGGGGCGCTATCCCCATCATACGCATAGCTACAATGCCGGCATCGGCTACGAGATGTCTCTCAACATAACAACGACGGCGGAGCAGATGAAGGCACTCGGCTACTACTGCGCCATCCCGATGGGGTGCAATCTTGGGTTCTCGCACGGCGTTATGCGCGGGTTTGACCGCGTCATTCTCTCCTCGTGGATTCAGGATTCCGCCGACGGGGCGGATCGTGTTCTGCGTCAGATCAAAGCATTCGACGAGGTCGATCAGTTCCTCTTTCTCGCGGTCAACGATGTACATCCTTACGATGCCCTCGGCTATAAATTCGACGCGAACGTTGAGACTCATCTCCCGCTCGCCGACCGCTTCTTTGAGGACACGGAGCGCGCGGCAAGTGTCTTTTTGTCGAGCATCCGCCTCTATCAGGAGCAGTATCTGGAGCGCATGCGCCAGGCGGATCACAACATCGGCGTCCTCCTCTCCTATCTGGAGAACCATTTCGACGAGGACGAGTACCTCGTGAATCTGTACTCAGATCACGGTGTCTCCATCTTCAGCCAGATGATCGACGGGAAGGGCGATCCCATCAGCTCATGCGGCACGAGCGCGACGTGGATGATGCGCGGTGCGGGCGTCCCCGAGGGTATCGTCGCACGTGAGCTGACGAGCATCGTGGATCTCTATCCGACGCTCGGGGCACTCCTCGGCTTCCCCGTCGCTCAAGACATCGACGGAAACCTGCCCGCCGTTTTCGGCGGCAGGGAGCGCGATGCCGTCTTTACCTCCTCGCAGTTCGCGGGGCAGACATTCAAACTCGCTGTGCGCACGCACGATCATGCCCTGCGCCTTGAGACGCAGGGGTACGTCGATGAGGACGGTACGACGGACTTTGCAGATGCGGTCGTAGGGATCTATCCGCGCGGGCATGAGCTGGAAAAGGCGTACGCTGTGGACAGCGCGGAGCTGCGCCGCTTCTTCTATCCGCACGCACGGGATTTCGTACGGGAGATCGCAAATAACGGAGAAATGTTCGGCTGAGGGGCGCTTTGGACGGTAAGCGCAGCTCTATCGTTCAAGAATCGCATGCGTTACAGGCGCCCCTTCCACCGCTCGCGGTCCCCCTTCCCCGCTGCGGCGGGGCAGGCTTTGATATTCGGCATATTAGCTTCCCCCGCCGCAGCGGGGGAAGTGCCGAGCGAAGCGAGGCGATAGGGGCGCTTTGGACAAGGGAAAGACCCCCGTGTGGAAAGGACAGCACGATGCAGGACGATTTCACGGTATTCTGGCGGAACAACGAGCGCGCCTATGATCTCTTTTACGATCTCCTCGCACGCGCGGAAAAAGAAGAATACGACGATGACTTTCTCGCCCAACTTGCCGCCTATCGGGGGGCAGAGGGGAATGCTGTTCATGCGGATATCTTTGCCGCTGAGTATCTGCTTCATAGCGGTGACGCAGCGGATGCCGCCGCCTGCGCAGAGCGCGCTTTCCGCCACCGCCCCGTCGAGCCGCGTGTCTGGGACGTGCTCTCCCGTGCTTATGCGGCGTGCGGACGCTATGCGGATGCGCTCGTCATGCAGGGCTATGCGCTGAACTTCTTCCATGTGCCCATCACGCTCGATGTTCCCGCCTCCGTGCTGACGGAGGAGACGCTTGCCCGCCTCTCGCAGGCGACGGGCAAGGCGAACTACGCGCCCTATGCCCTCAGCCGTATGCGGTACACCCCCGAGGCGGGGCTTACGGCAGAGTCGACGGTGTTCTTCGAGGAGTTTCTGCCCGTCTCGCAGCACATTGCGCCGCACTACTACGTCGGTGCCTATACGGAGCAGGAGGTGCACGGGAATAAGCGCTGGCTGATGAATGCGATCCGGCATGCGGCGGGGCTCTCCGCCAATGTCGGCGGGGATTTCACCTTTGACATCATGCGCGGTTCACGTGCGCCGAAGGAAGCGACGATCTCCATTGAGGCGGGCACGGAGGCGATCATTCCCATCTTCGGTACGGCGGACGGGCAGGTGCTCACGGCAACGACAGAGATGGTGGACGATTGTATTTGGCTGAATCCTGCAACGCCGAATTATTTTCGCCTCGATGAAGATACGGAGCTCACCTCGTCGGAGGACTTTATCGTCGGCACGCCGATCCGCCTCCGGCACAATGCCGCACGGAAAAAACTTGTCCTGCATATCCTTGTGGATGCGCTGCCATGGCAGGTGCTGCGCACATCGTTCGCCGGGCACATGCCCGAGACGGCGCGTTTTTTCGCGCGGGGAACGATCTTCGACCAGCATTTCTCCGTGCTTGAGTACACCTACCCATCACTCGCGACAATCGAGACGGGGATGTACCCGCAGCACACGGGCATCTTCAGTGAGTGGGCTGCGATTGAGCTGAACGAAGAATATATCACGATCTCCGAGAGGGCTCGTGATGCGGGCTATGCCACAGCGAGCCTCATGGGCGACGGCATCGGCATCTACAACGGGGTGACGCGCGGCTATGACCGCCTCATCGTCTCGCCCTATCGCACCTTTGCATACGAGGGGGTCGAGCGCACGATCCGCTATCTGAATGGGTGTCATGAGGCGGATCATTTTATCTTCCTGCATTTCAATGATGTACACCCGTGGGGCGGCGAGACGTTCCAGATCTCCTCTGCCGCACAGATGCGCCTGCCGCTCGCGGGACGCCTCTCGGGTTCAAAGGAAAAGGTGACGAGCCCCTATCTGCGCCCGAGTGCGTTCTACCAGACGGCATTCCTGCAGGCGGTGCACGATACGGATCGCGCACTCGGCGCACTGTTCTGCTATCTTGAGCGGCACTATGCCCCAGAGGACTATCTCGTCTGTCTTTGCTCCGACCACGGCGTGCCGATCTTCAGTGAGGCACACTACATCGTGGATGCGCAGCTGACGGGGGCGGCGTGGATGATGCGCGGCGCGGGCGTTCCTGAGGGCGTCGTTGCCAATGAGCTGACAAGCGCCGTCGACATCTACCCCGCCCTTGCACATCTCCTCGATTTCCCCGTGGATGAAACGGTGGACGGTATGCTGCCGCAGATCTTCGGCGGAACGGGGCGGGAGATCGCGTACAGCAACTCGCTCTTCCCACGCAAGCACTACTATCTCGCGGCACGCGCGCAGGATCATACACTCTTCCTTGAAACGCTCGATCCCGTATCACTCAGCGGAACGGCCGATCTCGCGCGGGTAAAGGCTGCGATCTATCCGCGTGCATACGAGGGGATTCCGGGGCGTGCGGTGGATACCCCCGCTCTGCGCTCCTTCTTCTACCCACGCGTGCGGGAGTTCTTACAGGGGATCGGCAACAACGGGGAGATGTTCCCGCTGCCGGAGGAGATTTAGATGACGAACGATTGCAGCGTATTTTGGCAAAATGACGAACGTGCCCAAGCGCTTTTTTACGATCTTTTGGCGTGCACGGAGCGCGGGGCGTATGATGATGATTTCCTTGCGCTGCTCGCCGCCTATCGGGGAGCGGCTCCGGACTCCGAGCGTGCGGATCTCTTTGCCGCCATGTACCTCCTGCACCATGACGATGTCGAAAACGCGGCGATCTGCGCGGAGCGTGCCAATCGCCGCCGCCCCGTGAACTATGAGGTGTGGAAGCTGCTCGCGGCGATCCATGCGCGGCGCGGGCGCACGGCGGACGCGCTGACGATGTACGGCTATGCCCACGGGCTGTACCTCGGCTCAGAGATCCCCATAGAGCTGGTCGCAAGCGGCGGAGCGGAGGGACTGAATCGTCTCTCCGTCGCCGCAGGGCTTGGCACGGGTGCCCCCATGACACAGAGCCGCGCCGTTCTCGATGAGGTTGGCCTGCGGTTTGACCTCGATGCCTTTGTCGGCGAGCATCTGCCGCTGACGCCGCCCGCAGGAAAGCCGCGCCACTGGGTTGCCGCCTACGTGGAGAACGCCTTTCTCTCGGACAAGAGCGCGCTCATTGAGGAGGTGCGCCACACGGCGGTCTTCGTTGACAAGATGCAGCGCGACTTCCCCTTTCAGCTGCAGCGTGCGGAGGAGGTGCGCGGCACGGTGACCATCGAGGTTCCAGAGGGGACGGAGGTCATTGTCCCCGTTGCGGGGACAGAGTATCTGCAGGAGCTGACGGTGGAGACGGCATCCACGCCGCCTGCAGCGGCCTATCTCGGCAAATGGGCGTTCAGCCATTTTCGCCTCGCAGAGACGACACGTCTCACGGCGGAGGTGGATACGCCCTACGCCGTGGGCACGCCGATCCGCCTCGGGCACAGCCCCGCACGCAAAAAGCTCGTGCTGAACCTCCTCATCGACGGACTGTCGTGGAATGTGGCGCGGACGCGCTTTCCGGACGATATGCCGAACATTGCGCGCTTCTTTGCACGCGGTACAATTTTCGATCAGCACTTCTCCACATCCGAGTGCACCTATCCCTCGCTGCCCGTGATCGAGACGGGACGCTGGCCGCATCATACGCAGGTGTTCAACGAGCGCGACAGCCATGAGATTCCGCCTGATTTTCAGACGCTCTCGGAGTGCATGGCGGATCTCGGCTACTACTGTGCTGCGCCGATGGGTGCAAGCGACAGTGTCTACTGCGGCGCACTGCGCGGCTACGATATGCTGAACGTAACCGCATGGAAACAACCCTCCGCCGCATGTGTCGACTGCACCATCATGCAGCTTGAGGCCTTCCGTGAGACGGATCAATTCCTCTATCTGCACCTCTCCGATGTGCACCCATGGAATGCGAAAGGACTCAAATTCCATCCGGCAGTAGAGACTCTATTGCCGCTCTCTGAGCGCCTCTTTGAGATCGACGAACACGTCGCGAGCGTGCGTCTGCCGAAGCTCGCAATCTATCAGGAGCAGTTTTGGCAGAGCCTCCGCCATGTCGACCGCAACGTCGGATACCTGCTCGCCTACATCGAGGAACATTTCGCGGAGGACGAGTACATCGTCAGCCTCTACTCCGATCACGGGAACTCGGTGTTCACGACACCGACGGGCGGCGTGGTGGATGTGATCGGCGAAAATTCGACGCGCGCCGTGTGGATGATGCGCGGTGCGGGCGTCCCTGCGGGTGTGGTCACGGACGAGCTGACGAGCACGGCGGATCTCTACCCCACGCTCGGACACCTCGCAGGCTTTCCCGTCGCCGCCGATATCGACGGGAACCTCCCCGCCGTCTTTGGCGGTCGGGAGCGAGATTCTGTGGTCAGTATGTCGATGTTCCCGGGGCAGACGTACAAGCTCGCCGTGCGCACGCACGAGCATACGCTGCGGCTTGAGACGAAAGAGGTGGTCGACGAGGACGGAACCGTCGACATTGCGGACGCAGCGGCAGCGATCTATCCGCGCGCACATGAGCTTGAGGAGGACTATGCGCTGGACAGCGCGGAGCTGCGCCGCTTCTTCTACCCGCGCGCCCGAGAAATTGTTCGTGCGATCGCAAACAACGGTGAGTTCTGGCCTGCGATGCGTGCGGCGCGCCCGCAGTGGTTCGGGTCGGTGTGAAAAGGAGTAACCATGAACGTAAACGAACTGATTTCCGTGCTCGGTGCGGAGTGCTTCACGGGTGTCCCCGACTCGAAGCTGCGCCCGCTCGTGGATTATCTGATGGATACGTACGGGGCAAACAGCCCTACGCATCTCATCGCTGCCAATGAGGGAAGTGCGGCGGCGCTCGCGGCGGGCTGCCACCTCGCAACGGGCAAAGTGCCGCTCGTCTACCTGCAGAACAGCGGCCTCGGCAACCTCGTCAATCCCCTGCTCTCGCTGCTGCATCGGGAGGTCTACGGCATCCCGTGCATCTTCGTCATTGGCTGGCGCGGCGAGCCGGACCTGCACGATGAGCCGCAGCATCTTGTGCAGGGACGCCTCTCTCTGCCGCTCCTTGAAACGATGGGGGTGCGGACGATGGTGCTGACGCGTGACAGCACGCCCGCAGAGGTCGCAGCATGGATGGCGACGATGCGCCCGCATCTAAAAGAAGGCGGTCAGTGCGCCCTCCTCGTACGTGACGGGGCACTGGACTATCCGAAACGGAAATACGCGAATGCCTACACCCTGCGCCGTGAGGACGCGATTGCCCAGATCCTCGATGCGGCAGGGGATGCCGTCATCGTCGCAACAACGGGCAAGACGGGGCGCGAACTGTTCGAGCTGCGGGAGAAACGCGGCGCGGGGCACGCGCATGACTTCCTCACCGTCGGCTCGATGGGGCATGCCTCTGCCATTGCGCTCGGCATTGCCCTGCACCGTCCGCAGCGACGCGTGATCGTCCTCGACGGCGACGGTGCGGCGCTCATGCACACAGGCGCAATGGCGACCATTGGCGCCGCCGCTCCGCCGAATCTCACGCACATCCTCCTCAATAACGAGGCGCATGAGAGCGTCGGCGGTGCTCCGACGGCGGCGCACAGCGTCCATTTTCCCGCCCTTGCGGAGAGTCTCGGCTATCGCGTCCTGCCATCGGCGACGACGGCAGAGGAGCTGACCCGCGCCCTCACAGGATTCGCACAGGGCGATGGACTGACCTTCCTTGAGGTGCGCACCGCCATCGGCTCCCGCGCCGATCTTGGGCGGCCAACCACAACACCAATCGAGAATAAAGAGGCGTTGATGCAGACGCTGAGATCATAGGAATCACTGATAAAATGAAATCTGCCAGATTAGCATAGATTTTTTGTCTGAACAAGGAGGCAAACCGGACGCATAGCAAGAGCTATGTGGAGGATTCTAGGGAATCGCTGATAAAATGAAGTCCGTCAGATTGGCGTAGATTTTTTCGTC